>Ga0179591_1334162_pt1 | contig 27002 bp, 26 predicted proteins | sample CZOMad2_1_08_16f_FD_182891 | JGI IMG/M metagenome (GOLD analysis project Ga0179591, IMG submission 182891) | Vadose zone soil fungal communities from Angelo Coast Range Reserve, California, USA - CZOMad2_1_08_16fungal (PacBio error correction) | ecosystem: Environmental > Terrestrial > Soil >...
GCTGACCCCGGGGGAGGGCGAACCCCGGAAGACGCACTTGACGCTGGGGGGGGAAATGTTAGAGACGCAAACAGGCGAGGGGCACAGTGGATGCCGCGGTCTGATCAGCTTCTCCAGAAAGCAGCATGGGAGGGACTTTCGGGGCCGGGGCCCCAAAAGGTGACCTTAGATTGCAAAGAGCAACTTTAGCCGAGGGGGATGCGTCCTATCTTCCAGTAGGCTTATTTGGGTCAACTGGCGCAAATTCTTCCACTCGACCGACCGCAACTCACCTAAATCACGGTGCATGCTTGCGATCGTAGGAAGATCCGTAGGTGCTCCTCACGAAGCCTGCTGCAGCACGTTCAACGGAAGAGCGTGAGGGATCACGCTAGCCATAGCCCTCAGGCTTGCACAAATGAAGCACACTACAGAGAGATGGGGGAAAGGCCGTGGAACGAAAAATGAGCTAAAATTCACGTCCTTGTTCTCCTATGACGATCGCCGCCAGCTACTTACGGTGAGTCAATGCCAAAAGGAAGCGGCTACTAATTAAACACAGAACAGGATTAGGAGTAATCGCATACGACCGCGGGCCCACCGGGGACCGCCACGGAAATACAAGTGGTAAGAAGCTCCGTAGGTCCCAAGAGCCAAGAATACCATCTGGGCGTGCGAATATCCTCGGAAAGATATTCACGGGGTGGCTGCGCTGATATTTTCAAGCACATCATCGTGACGATCGGAAAGGACCGGGGCGACGTGCCTTTACTACCGTGCGCGTAACAAAACGAGGGACCTAAAGGGAAAAAAAAAATAGGGGTGAATCCTTCAAGAGGCATACGGTGATAAGAGAGAGAGAACCAGGAGTAGGAGGAAGGAGATTTAAGTAGGGAAAAACAGATCGCTTTACAACTGATGAAGAAAAGGCTCATGACTTCAACGCACGGTCATGATGGACGCAAGGACCCAAAAAGGGCAAATCAAGGGGAGTGCGCGGCTGGGCTCCGCAAGAAAAAGAACCAAGGATTGAAAAGTATCAAGCAAGCATGAGAAACCCACTATAATGGAGTTTCTTTCGGGGTCTAGAAGAGAGAGGCGGGAAGAATTGGATGGAGGGGGATGGAGGAGAGCTGGGAGATGGTCGGCGCTTCAAGAAAAGGTATCGCGAGAAGGGTATTACTCAAACAACCCAAAACAAAATAGACAAAGCGATGAACTTCATCTTGACTGCATAACCATGCGAGAGGGAAGAAAAGGACTAGTAGTAAAAATGTAAATGCTAGTGAATGAAACGACCGTCTTATGATGTGAAGACGCTTTGAGCATTTCAAGATTTCTCGTAGAGGGTGCGGAGGGAGCAAGGGGGTTGAAATAGGGCTTGATGTAGATTGCATTAGTATCTGTGCTGGAGGCAATAGTCGATATGCTAAGGGGGATAGAGGGGAGTGGACGACTTATTTCATAATCTATAGGTAACGAGGATAGAGATTTTGGGGTCGGGAGGTGGACCGGAGGCTGGGGGGAGTGCTGAGTCTGATGTGGAGAAGTGGTCACAGGTCCGGATATCGTGACTGAAGGTGGAGGGATCCCCTTCTCAATCCCAGATTCTTAAAATCGTAAGAACGAAGAGAAAGGGAAAAAAGAAGCGACCACCAGTCCTCCCTGCGCCAGCTGCTCTTCCTGGAGCAGCGCTCTGATAAAGCAAGAAAGCGGTTTGCTCTGGCGGAAAAAGAAAGGGGAGGGGGTTTCTCAATTTTTACTTTACGAAAGGTCAGCGCAACGGTAAAACGCTAGATGAAAGATAGGGGAGAGCCAGAATGTGAAGCGCCTTTCCTAGTGACTGCTCGGCCTCACACCGCGTAGACTAAACTCTCACTCAACGCCGCGATCTGAAGCGAAGAAGGGGACCGAGTCGGATCTCCTGCGGAAGAAACTTAAGTAGAGGTAACGCAGGGTATGCCTTCAACCTCACCGTCTAAGTAAAAAAGAAACGGGGGGTGTTCAAGTAACCATAAAGGGAGCCGCAAGGAATTAGGAAAGCCGTAGAGAACTCCTCACTTCTCAGTTGGAGAAACAGAGGAATCGAGGACTCAAAACGCTATTTCTAAGACAGCCGGAGCCGGTAGGGTCCAAGGGGAGTTTATCAGTCCGGAAAATTAAAAAATGAAGAGAGGGAAAAAACTATTGGGGGGGGTGGTTAGGGAGCATGGGTCATCCTCTAATGCTAGAAAAAGGTAGGAAAAATTTCCGAGAGATGTCTTTTTCCCTAACTTAAGGAATCGAGGGAAGATTAGGAAGACGCGGGGGGGCATAGTTCTGACTTGAGGGATGATGGTTCTGAAGTGGGGCACAGTTTAAGGAAAAATGGAAGGTCGAAAAGGTTGACACAGAATAAAGGGAAGCTCGGGTAGAGGAGATAATGAGAGTCTGGTGCATTCCCACATATGCAACACTTATTGGGGGGGATGTGAAGGAGCGGTCGTAAAATCAGGGGAGCAAAAGCTTTGCCTAGATCAAATCTTCTGGCTGTAGTATCCCGATAATTGTGAGAGGTAGTGGGGAAAAGGATTGTACAAGAAATGACAAGTAGGGAGGGTAGATATTGCATCGTAGATGACTTGTTCAGCCAAGATCAGTAAATGTATTGAGAAAAGGTGGAAAAAAAAGGAAATTCTCAGATTTCTGGTTGAAGATGAGAGTCGACGAGAAGGAAGCTCTAATAGGAGTTGACGAAGCAGGGCCACCATATCGTTAGGGGGGCCAAGAATTTTCTCGGGAAGCATATGTCAAGGGGAAGGACGTAAGATGCTTATACTAAAATAATTAGGGGCGATTTCGCTGATCGAACACTGAAGCAGAAGGAGCGAAAATGAATGGGAAAAGCCATGCGGGGACGGAAAGCCAGGTCAGAGCCATACTGCATCACGCAAAAAACAAGAGCGTACTTTGGGTTCTACCAGTCAGGTAACGGCTGCTGAGGAGGGGCCAGCTCATCTAGAATTACGGGACCGTAGGGATCGTCCGGACGGGCAGGAAGGGGCAGCTGGAGAACGATCAGTTTAGGGGTTTAGCGGGCAGCCGTTCCTTGACGTGAGCCAATAGTCCGATATCTTGGATGGCTGGGGGGGGGGGATGGTGATAAATTCTCGGAGGGAGAGGGTGTGAGTCAAACAGCTAGGTGGGACAGATAGGGCAGAGCCAGGTTATTTCAGGAAGCAGTGTGTATGGGCCATCGAATCGGACCCATCATGTAAAGGTAATCGTCGGGTCGAAGTGACGGGGGAGAGGTCGTAGGGAGAAGTGAGCTGTCAATTCGCCCGAGAGCTTCAGTAGTAGGCTGGATGCAAGGGTGTCGAAGGGAAGGCGGTGACATGTCAGTGGCTCGATGTAAATGAAAAATCGGCTTTACAGGAGTTGTCTACGGGGGGGGCGGTTATTCAACAGTATGCTAAGATTGTAGGTGACGGCAGACGACGGTAGAATGCAGCAGTCAAGAGAGGGAAACTTCGACCTGAGAGAGACGGCCCACAGTACAAAATAGTGGGGGCAAAGCACTCGCCGTGTATGTATGGCATTTCGTAGGTCCTGGAAGGTGGGGCTGGCCAACGCTGCTCGCGTCAGCGCTGGATGAAAAACTTACTAAGGACCGGCCGGCCGGGTCCTGTGGCAATGGCTGGAGTTTGGCGTAAGCCGGCGTTCGGGCTGCCGCTACTCTTTTAGGAGCGCCATTTCGAAAGGAGACGCTGGTGTTGGGTGAGAGGAGGGAGAGGATGGAACGACGCGGAAGGGGAAGGGGGCAAGGACAATCGGTGCTGGCTGCGGCGTGCGTCGGCTGCTCGTCTCCAAACCGGCGTGTTACCTAGCTGCTTCGTACTTGATGGGGCGGGCGCGCGCAGAGGACTAAAAAAGGAGGGAGGGGGGGAATAGAAGGCCCAGCTAAGCAGCCGAAGACACCGAAGAAGGCAGAGCGTGGGTTCAAACCTCCGGGGCGCTAGAAAAGCAATCTCACATCTCGGACAAGCAAAAGTGCGCTCCAGCGCAGACGCGTCGTCGCCTGGGACTCGGGGGGAAAGGACTGGGAACAAGATGTAGCCGCGCAGCGAGAAGGGGGCATAGAGCGATCAACTCACTTTTCCCTCATAAAGGAACTCCAGGCAGGGGAAAGATCGCTAAGAGAAACAATCGTGTAAATGCAAAGCGAAGGTGGGAAGCGAAGGGTCTGCCCCATACTAAACGGTGGGACGGGGGTAGGAGGCAGGAATTCTTCAACGGAGATTGTTCGAAGGTGTCTTAAGTCTGAGGCAGACTGACAGTCGATGGAGAATCGTAGGACATTGAACCTGTCACTGGCATCTTTCCTAGCCACCGCTCTTTTTAAAGTAGGTCTGTGAAACTGATTTATCGTTCGGGGGCAATAGACGAGCAACTCATCGAAAAAGACATGTAAAGGAATACCCCAAAAACCCAGAGGGACGCTCGGAGTCAGACTGATCTGCTCAGCCACTGGGCACAAAACCGGAGGAACAATACGAGGGGAGTACCACTGACAAGGGGGCCTATCATTTCAACCGACTTCCCGCCTTCAGCCCCTTCTAGACCGACGCGCTCAGAAAAGAGCAAAAGGGTTGGATAAACCATAGGAAATATTTGCTGAACCCATCCCCTACACCCCTATCTAATCATCTTGTGAGAACGGGAATAGTACCCAGACATCAACCATTCATTATGCTAGGATGGGAATGCAAGTACAGGTACGTACTACCACCGACGGACCATACAAGAAGAGGGTGAACCCCAAGTCCAACCGTTTGGGAAGTAGGAAGGGGGATATACAGTGCTTTTTTCCGTCTTCCTTGACTTATCCCCTTCATCTCGAGCCTGACTGGAAGCCGCTACTACAAAGTATTGGGGGGGGCCAGGGGGAGGTAGTACGCAAAGGGGACCTCGCGAGGCGACTAGTCGACCACCCCTCGGGTGGCCCCCACACCCCCCCCCAAAAAAACAACCAACTAAGTGGCACAGATTCAGTGGAGGGGTGGGACGAGCAATTCTAAAGAGTCTGAGGGGACTCACTAGCGGCTCGAAATGGCATTATTGAGTACGCCCTAACTAAGGAAATCTGGCACAGCCCAAAGGCTCTAAACTTAGATGAACCACGAGACTCAACATACATCTTCGCCGCAAATGACCATACCATGTTCACCACGACACCGCAAGCAACAGTCGAGAGGCTAAAAAAAACTTTGGGACCGCTCTCCAGGCGTGACTTACTCGAGCCATACTCTAGAAGGGACACGAGTTGGCTTGACCAATAGTCGGTTCGGCAGAGGTTCGAAAATAGGATGGTTAGTGCGGCTTGAAACAGGTTAGTACCGCATTGGTTCTCGGCTTCCGCTGGAGCATCCCAGGTGGTCCGAAAACCGGAATAACAAAAGAGAAAGTGAATCGCCACAGACGTCACCCTAGAGAATGACGCGGCAACTAAAGTGACAAGAACAAAGCGCATTTCCTGGTCGTTTCCCTAACTATCTCTCTAACCCAGTAAAGACCTCAGAGATGCACACGGGTACAACAAGAAACTACAGGGAGCCCTACCGGCCTGAGTTTAATTTCCTTCTAGACGTCACTCGCTATTAGTTTGCAGAGGCATGGCCAGTGAGAGCCTGTGCTTCTAGTACGTTTATATGGGAGGATCAACATGGAGCCCGAGACGTCCGTTGCCCGTGCCGCCGGGGCGATGGGAACGGGCGGCTATACGCGGGAGCCCGCTGAAGCTCCGTGGCACGACTTTATCGCCGGTGGGCTCTCGGCTAAGCGACGGGGCAGAGCGCGGCGGCGTGGAGAAGGTCGAGACGCCGCGGATCAGAGCCTCGGCCAGCCGCGAGAACCGGCATTCATGCGGGACAGTTGCGATAGGGAGGCCAAGTGGACCCCCTCGCCGGGACTGGGGGCAAAAGCCTGATTACGCGAAAGAGGCTCAGCAGTTTTGGGAGGCAACATGGGCGGTGGCGGCGGAGGAGCCGTGACTGCGGCGTCGCAGGCATGTGTGCCACTCCTCTCAGGGCAGGGAGGCCTGGCAAGGCAAGCCCCGACCGACCGCCACCCTCAGAGAAGTCGGTCTCATCTCCATGACTGTCGAGAGTGACGACGAGGGAATCGATCCAAGGTCTATGACTCAGGGGGCTGCTTTAAAACTCCATCCTATAGCATTAAAACTCGTTCGTGGCCAAATGTGGTCACATCACGCCCGCATAATGACAATACGGGACTCGGCCCTATGACGCTCACGGGGAAAGGTACACGTACATTTCCACGACGATAAGCCGCATGCTTCAGCCGCCAGGCATAGTGAGAAAAAATGAAACCAGTGATCGTTTAATGGGCCCAGCGCGACAAGGCTCACGGTCCATTAAAGGATGGGACCAGCCTCGAACTTACCGCGGCATGGTGCACGCTGGAGCCGATTGACGGGTAGAGGAAGATCCGCCGAAGGTCCGGTGGAAGGTGGGTGAGTCAGCGGGTTGTGAAGTAGGCTCTTTTTCTTCAGGTAAATTCATTCACAGGATCCCTTAATCAGGAATCGAAAACAACGGGGGTATAGTATAAGGAGGTAGGCCCAGATCTGACGGACTGAACAGAGATGTCGCACAGCCTGCGGTACAAAAATGGCCACAACGAAATGAGCGGAGGAAAAAAAATGCGGTAAGCCCGTTCCGGGTTCAAACTGCCGGAGATGATCGGGCAACGGCTCGTCGGTGCTTGAGGTGAGCCGGAACATCGGCGGCTCGGCGGCGATTCGTCCCGGGCCTGCGTGCCGTGGGGGACCTCTCGGCCGTGCCAAGTCGGCCTCAACCTCATGCGGTGCGATCAAACTGGAACATTCCTGGAAAGGAATAGCGCAAGGAACAAGATCCAGTCGCTGGAAGGGCTAATCGTTGCCAAGGCAGAATCGAGGAGGGATGCTCGGTGGCTTGCGTAGGGGCTCGTTGCGACCGGGAAGGTCATTCATCACTCTCTAAGGTCAGTGAGAGCGTTAAGGTGAACCGGAGCGGAGGAGAGTGGGGAAAGAGCCGTCCAGGCGCGACCTGCACTGGGGAATACTCCGGACGCCGCAGGGGGACATAAAGCAGCAGCCGACGGGCGCCCTCCGAACCCTCCAGAAACGGCGTTGTTGAAGCACTACTGGGCGGGATTGCTATCGTAACGGGGCTAGGGTAGCATGTGGCGGACGGTCATCGCACCGTCGGATATCTTAAAGGGATACCTGCGGGGCCTATCCTGTAGAAAAAAGTACGCGAAGATACCCGGAGAACCAACAAGGCAGAGGAAACTCGAGAATAATGAAGTCGCCTGAAACGGCCGAGGGAAAGGGCTACACCGGCCGGCAGCCGTTCCAGCACAGCCAGAAGTCTATACGGGCGCGTTAGGACCAGAGCCCGTTTGGAAAATAGCATCGCAAAGGATGCCTTATATCGACACCTGGAGGGGATAGATAGCAGAACATGGAGGGGAACTCGCGCTCAGGCCGGGATACTGGAAGATCGGTAAGGCAGAGTCAGAGGTTCGTTGACACGCGGCCAACCGCTGAGTGAAGCCACGAACGGGAAGAAGGTCGGTCTTTTGCGGGGGGGGGGGACTCCGTTGCTCAACAAGCCGTACCTGCCACTGATCAAACGGGGCGAGGAGCTTGACCAGAGGTAAAGTCAACAATACATGAGGCAGGTTGCTGCCAACTCTGGGATTATAGGGGCGTGGCGGCTGGCTCAGCATCAGCGCTGCAACAAACTCGCCGCAGTGAGGGGGGCTGTCGGGGAGTCCGAATGCGAGAAGTGGAAAGGGGGGGGCGAAGAGAGTGTCATGCGGCCCGCCTGAGATGAATAGTTCAGTTGCGGCACTAAAAAATCCGGACCTCCGAGGGGGATAGTTGAAGTTTCTGAAGGGGACCAGTCGAAGATAGGAGGGGGATAATCCTCGAGGCGTCCCACCAGACATATCAGGGGGGGGGGGGCTGTCATGCACCGCAGGCGTGAAGGGTAGGTCGTACGAATGGGGTTCATCGGCGCTAGGACTGGCGCCGTGTCGATGAGGTTCAGGCGCCTTCAACGCTTGTCGAGAGCACAAGAAAAAAAATGACGGGAAAGGGTGTGGTCTTAAACAGCGGTCCGGTATCAGGTTGGAGTATTCGCGTCGGTTCGCGGTCGTAGTGCAGGGGCGAGGGAAAGAACGATCTTAGGGTTCGGTGGGCCCGTTCAATTGCGCGCATATGTATTAGACGAATAGGGCTGGGCTGGGCTGGCTTCGGAAGGGGTGAAGTCCGGGGGTGTGGGACTAGACTCTAAAAGCCTGATTCCGGGGTGTCGAAGTAAACGGCCGGGGTAAACGGCTAAAAGTACTTGCGGGGAAGCGGATGTCGTAAGAACGTCGGAAAACTCGAGGGAGGGATGAAGGGGGCACTTAACGAATATCTTACTTCATTAGGGTCGAGGGGAAAAGGGTAGAAGACCGCGGGAAGGAGGGGTGCTGGTTTGAAGAGGGAAGGATAGAATCTAACACGGGAAAGGTGGGAATCATGGCAGGCATGACAGCCTCCCGCATTCTCCATCGAGCCGGTCAGCGAGGAACGACGGTCTTACCTCACGAGCTTCAAGAGGAAGAAGGGCGCTGGAGTGGAATGGATCGCGTGGCGGTATTTTTAATCCGGGCTTCCATGAGTCTCGTGTGCATTGCAGCAGGAGGGCTGCGCTTAGTTCATCGCGGGGATGGGGCGGAGGGTCTTAGAGCGGACGGGGAAGGAAAGGGGGGGGGTGTTTAAGGCTGGCCTTGGCGCTTCTCAGCCTGCTAGCGGCAAGGCCAGCTGACGAGGGGGGGCAGAACAGGTCTCTTCACCATCGTATCACGAACGACGCAAGGCGAGGGAGGAAGAATAAAAGCCGGCTGCTGAGGGGAGGCGTCCTCTCGCGATCGCCAGGGGAGGACTAAAGTCTTCGGGATGTAATCAGCGAGTCACTCAATATTATTATTAAAATGGTAGAGGGAAACCAAAAGGGAGGGGGCCGCCATGAAAAATCATCATCGTTGTGACAACGAGGGTGAAAGAAAGAGAAACTGCCGGGCAGACAGATCATCTCCAGAAGTCTCACTCATCTTATAGAATAGGCCGGTGAATAACCTCGTCGAGAAGTCGAAGCTATTACTGGAATTTCAGAAAGAGTCATCGCGAAATTTATAGAAACAGCACGGAAAGTCCGTACACCGCCATACACCACTTAAATAACGCAGGCACCGCAAAAAGGCCAAACGGATTACGCACCCATACCGCCCAACGCAGTTCCATCGGAGAGAAACGTCATGGGAGGTAAGAGTGGGATAGAAAAAGATTAGGTCATTAGTCTTACCGGAAGACTCAGGGCTTCGAAGCGTAAAATTGATATGAAAGACAATAATACCCCCACCAAAGACCGCCGTGTGGAAAACCGTAGTATAAAAAGGATCCGGAGAAGGAACACAAAGGCACGTCATCGCTTTCCATGCAAAGGAGCAAGTACCGGATACATCGTACGGACCGCATGCTACAGCCCTATTCGAAACGGCGAAAAGATCACATAGAAGGGGGCAGGGTGTGGGGGGATGATGAACTGAACTCTCGCGCTGGCATCATGCTTTCATGAGGCTTATCATAACCCTGGGTTGAAATGAAAAAGAGTTTGTGGGGGGGCCTAGGCTGCGCTCAAATACCATCATCGCTACTTACATCTGGATAGGTCCTTTTCATCATCCGAAAAACAATAAAGTCAGGGGGAAGAGCTTCTACCGGTAAGGACCAAACTCAAAAAAGACGGGTATTTATAACCCCAATAGGAGGCCTAGTTTTGGAGACGTCGCAATGGGAGAGAAGAGTTTAAGGCTGCCGCGACCGCGGGGAGGAAGAAGCAAACAGATAACTCGAGGGGCCAGCAGAGTGAAGCGAAGATAAATGGACTATAACTTTACAAAACCTAGAGTAAAAGGGTCGTTTGCCGAGCTTTCTGCTCGGGGAAGCAGGAACTGAGTCTCTTCTAATAGAGGAGCTTCCCTGATGGGACCAGGGGAAAAAATTGGGGTGAGCCTTCCAAAATCTAAAAACGAAGGCTGGTAAGTCTGGCAAATCCCCTTTTACCCGAGAAACAAAAAAAGTCTCCGTCATCAAAGGAACCGTTAGAGAGAAAATGATGCCGCTGCTGACCAGAGATCACTTACCTCGGGGTACTAGTTGTGAAAAAATCTTCTCATTGTAGATGTTTTCTACGAATAGGTTAATTGTCTGAGGTGGTACCGGGTGCCATTCTTCCGACATTTCCCACCAGGGAGAAAGGGCACCGTCCCGAGAATTAGCAATAGAACTTCTTCATACGAGTCAGTGTCCTCAAGTTAGTGTGAAACAAGAGTTGATCCTAAACACTCTAACTTTTTGTCGGAATAAAAATGGATAACACACCATCCAGCTGACAGCACAGGTGGACGGATGGGAAAAGAAGTGTCGTCTGACATCCCTAAACCCAGTCAGGGGAAGGAACATACTTGAAGGGCGGGGGTGTATCACAGAAAAGTGGAATACTCTTTTCCACGAAAATGTCGTCAGCCGGGAGGTGAAGGAGGGAGGGAAAAAAGAAGGAGATCAAACAACCCGGCATCGGAAAAAAAAGGGGCTCTTATCTCGTCCGTCGCTCCTCTCCGCTTCAATTACTCGGCGGGGGCGTGACAGGGAAAAGCGATGCCTCGAAGTCTGCAAAAACGGGTTCAGGCACCGAGCTTCAGAGTATGCGATGGGAAGAGGGGGGGAGACCATCCCAACAGAAAGGGCTGACGCCGTTCGCCGCATTTATGCCTGCGTAGGAGCTTCGGGACATCAGTTTATTGCTCAGGGGATGGGCTGGGGAGGGAATGCGCAGAAGGGGGAAAGGGTCGAGTCCCAGGAAGGTGAATCGTCGCAGAATAAATCGTGCGGGCTCGACATTAGACCCCCCACCGACCATCCGCACTCACGCGCCGTCACCGTTAATAGAGACCATGAAACTTCTATATCCTTCCATTCGAGGGATGACCTCGTCGAACCCGAAAGGAAGAGCGACTTCTTGAAACCCAGACGAGATCATCTCGTCGTGAAAGGGGAACGGGAATTGGGGTACAACGCGAAGGACCGACCGCAATCCCCTATCTACTCTCAAGCACGGCCGGGTGACAATGTAGGGAAGGACAGATCACTAAAGAGTTGGAGGCTCTGCCGGCCTCGTCAGAGTAGAAAACGGGAAGCATTGAGTGGTGATCTACTCGGGTAAAGGGGGGCCGGGTCGCTGGGAAAAAATGCCGGAATAAAACCATGAAAAACGTGACTTGCAGTCCGAGGCGCTTCTAGCCGGCACGATAGCATGGGTGGAACAAAAGGGCTGAGATCACGAACCGGGGCCGTCGGGATCAACGAGGGTAAAAAGAACAGGGTCGTCTGCCTTGGGCCATGTTAAGGAGAAATCAGTGAAAGACCGGGGGGTTGACAGACAGGGAAGGTTCTTGCCAGCAGGTCAAGGAGGGAACAAGGAATCGGTCAGCAACAACAACTTATAGAGTATATGGATTCGTGCGGGTAGAAGGCCATCCGCTGGAAGAGACAATTGCCGACCATGCGGGGATGACAACACCTGGCCCTGATTATAAAAGATGGAAAATACAATTGGTGAGGAGAGGATACGATTCCTCTGCCCAGGGCCAATGATGTTACCTTTCAGCTGAAAAAGCGGGGGGGAGAGGAGCAAGGAAAGAGCGGACTGGCTTCTGTTCGTCAGTTGTGAGGAGCGGGTGGTAGGCTCTAAAAGCGTGACCTGTGATGAAGCACCACGGATGCCGGCAGAGGGGGAGCCACCTGCAGGGTGGATAGGCAGAAGTAAAAAGTGCCTAAAAAAGGGGAGAAGAGACTCTTACGGGAGGGGGGGGACATTCTCGCTGCATCGGCAGCGATGTCCTGCTGCTGGTTTTCTTTCCCTTCAGATGGCGCCGCTTTCTCGTTCAGGGGGGAGAAAGAGAGAGGACTCGCCTAGCGGGGAGGGGGGGAAGAAGGCTGGAATTGGGGGCAAGGAGGAAGCCTTCCTTAGGCAAATTTAGAGGAAAAGCAGTCTTTAGTACATCGCCGCAGCTACGGGAGCACACGCGACCGAAAGAATAAAGAATCTAGGAGGGAAACGTGACCCTCGTAATCCTTCAGGAACTCGGTCGAACTTTCTCCTCGTCACGGCAAAGGGTTAGGAATTGTCAGACGGTCAGAGGAACCGGTCATAGGAAGAGGATTTGTAGGGCAGAAGAGGTGCAGAGAAGGGAAGTAGGTGCCTGCGTCCATGAGAAATTTTGAGGGGGGAAATCGCGGACTGGACAAAGATACTGACGGCAGCAACGCGAGGCGAAACAGGGGACACGAAGGGGGTCCAAATCCCAGCTCCGGGAGGGCAATCCTGGTGCCCCCGCTGAGGGAGAAAACGGGATTGGATAGAACCCTCGGGCGGGTCAGGAAACAGAGAACAGAAAATAGGTTCGCTTGTCTATACGGCCTGTCTCCTGATGAGGGCGACATGCCGTTAGGACAATGAACCGCCGCAAACGGAAGACGGAGGGGGGGTTGGTAAAGCGGACTGTGGCATACGGAATTCATAGTGGGAAAAAGTGAAGGGGGTTCGTTCACCTCCACTCGTCGCTCGGAACGACTTAAGGATCGGGAAAAACGGGCGTGCTGACTTTGTTCTCTTCGGGCTGCCGGTGGGTGGGGCAGGGATTGGTAGGAGGGGCATCAAAAAAGTTGGGTGAACACCTGGACCTCTGATGGCAGGAGTCGAAAAGCTGCCTTTGCCCTAGAAATGGAGAGGGGGTAGGGGGAGCGAAAATGCGGAAGCATCAGGTCGCCAGACGCGGATTCATAAGGGGGAGTTTATTGTCATTGGAGCTGTGCGTGGTGTGAGGGGGGGGGGGACACATAGCTTGGTTTGGGGGCCCGAGGGTCGGGGGAGTAGATGAAATTTTGCTTAAGTAGCCAGTCGGGCTTGGGGGCGCCAATGGGCCTGTCCGGAACAGGGGGAAGACAAACAGAATTAGCCAGTCTGGAAGGAGGAGATCTCTGAGAAGTAAGAAGATTCTACCCTCGCTCCATATTTTAGTGAATGTCCCAGTCGGAAAAGCTGGTAAGAAAAAAGAAAGAGCGCATCGTTCCTAGGGGAGGGGAGTGCAGTCCTGCTAGGGGATCAAAAAGGGGAACATTTAGGTAAGTCCGGCAATAGCAGTGGTAGGAATGGGGGAGGGGGGTAATTCGGCAAACCACCCCGGGGGAAGGGGGCGGGGTGTTCCACAGTCACACAGCGGAATTGTAAGCGAAGGTGGGTTATTACTTCCTGTCGAGTCGGCTCGGAGCAGAGAAGAGGAAGGAAAGAGGATGTTGTTCAAGATTGCTTTAAAAGAAAGAGAGCATATGGGTAGCCAACCTGCGATCGCAACGCTTGGTAAACTAACCATCTTTTCTCAGACTAGGGTGTAGTAAAAACATAGGGGGAGTATTGGGTCAAGGAGAAAGACGGATGCCGCCTAGCATGGGGGGAAGGATAGCCATACAGCAGAAAAAATTGAGTGTCTTCAGGATCCGGTAGGAGGAGGGGGGTTAGAAAGGGAGAGGTGAGGAGGAGAGAAGGGGATTGGTGTTCTCTTGTAATTTAACATGACGGGGATATGTGGGGACGTGTGTTTGCGTAGGGAGTCTAGGAATCTGGGAGACGAGTGAGTCTGTCACCAAAGGGAGGTGGGCTGAGGGAGGCGTAAGGAAAAGGAGGAAGCTCCATTCAACTCCTTCGGACCGACGGTCAAGAAGAAAGTTCCTGACCACGAGAGAACCTGGTATCATGGAAAGGTTGGCGGAGGCTTTTGGCTTCAGTCTCAAGGGAGCGTTGGGACATTCAACTCCGACTGTTCGGGCAAAGAGAAGGAGGGGCAGGGCTAACTCGAAGGGTATTCATGCGGGAAGTCCTTGTCCTGACCCTCGCTGCGGGGACTCCGCCGCGGGAAGGTCGGGGCTCATAACCAGAGAGGAGCTAAGGCGGGGTAAAGGTCACCCCTCTTAAGAGGTTGATCACAGATCAGGTTAGGTCTTAGACGCGGCGACGCGGGAGTCCCTCCGGACAGTCCGTGGGACTTGCGCTTCTGCTGGCTATTGGACGGCATAGGGAGGGGAATGACGCACAAAAGGACTGCTGCATAAGAGGGGAGGGAGAGGGGGCTGTTCGGGAACTCTCACACACCAACTATTATGAAAAGAGTCCCAGACAGAACGACCGTGGAACGGTGTTCTCTGCCGGGGAATCCCGAATCCGCAAGCCAGAAAGAAGACGGAAGAAGAAAGAGGAGGAGTCCGGTCAATCTGCAGAAATTGAAGAAATCTTCTCTAGAACAACGTGAAGCTAGATCTACAATGCGCGAGGGCGGGGGCCTCCCTAACTGCCTTGCGACTATCAAGACAGGCCGTAACGAAAATTGCGAAACATTACAAGGACGTCTGAAAAGAGAAAAAGCGAGGCATAAGCGCATTCTACGCGATCAGATAAAGGGGGGGCCAACTCTACCTTATGAACGATTGAGAAGATACACAATAAACATAAGGCTCACTCAGCGAGGATGACTGGGGTGCCAGGAAAGTGAGCAATTCGACAGGTAATTTCAGCCTTTAACGGGGGGAAAATCATTCATCACAATACTGTCGCCACTTTCGCTTGTGGAAAGAAGCCGGCGCCTCAGTGACTTTAAACGGAAGCACATCATCAGTATACGACCTGTGCATAATTCAAAGTCTGGCTCGCGCGGAGGACTCCATGTAAGATTGCGACCCGCCGAGGAAGAAGAGACAAACGAGGAGCTCAGACCCTCAAAAGATTCTCTCGTGGGTGTGTAAGGGGGGGGAAGGGGTGGTAGACTAGGCCCGGTAGGCTAAAAAATTGGCTCTTTCCCAACTCCAATGAGGGGAAGAAATCAAAATCAGGCAGTTGTAGGAAAAAAACGGACAAAGGCGGGGGGTCAGAACCTCATCTGAAAAGACCAGAGAGGGAGAAACAGATGGGAACGAGATACGGGGGCCCTAACCACGATCTAAAAGTTGAGTTGGTCTCTCTTGAAGGACGAACGACCGCTAGTAATAACCTGCATGACCGACAAGAGAAAAATCTGGGAAACCGTGAGACTGAAGGATTGGGGTTGAGTCCTGCGACATGATTCGACAGGGAGTACGTGGTGACTGGGAAATGCAATATAGGAAGCGGGGACGTCCCGTCCCTTCTCGCGATTAACGAGTCACTACCAGGGATTCTAATACGCGAAAAAGACCGAATAATTGCTGAAATGAAATATACAATGCAACCAACGGAGTGGAGGGGGGAGGCAGTCGGGTCGGAGGGGGGAGGGACTCCACTCATTCACCGATAAGTCGGCGAACTGAGTTAAGAAATTGGACCAATCTACATGGTTCTACATTTAGCACAAATTGGGAGTAATAAAGACTGGGAAGGGATCATGATCTAAGAAAAAAGCATACCTCTTGCCTAAAATGTCTTTAACAAGAATCTGCGTGACCAAAACATCAAAATCATTTCTGCGACATAACGAAAAACAATGGTGAGCTGCCAAACTCGCAAAACTGTGTGACAAGAAACGACACTCCTTCATCTGTCAAAGGTGACAGTTCAGGAAACAAAGTAGAAGACTGCATTTCTCGGAGAGGGGTTTCAATTTCTGAGGCTGTCCACAGGGTTGAGCCGGCCAAGGTGCCGGGAAGGAAAACTGGAACAACTGAAACCATCCGCGACACTCCGAAAAGCTACAATGGGTGGAAGGACCCTAAATAAGGGCGGTCTCTGGCAGAAGGGGGTGCAGTGGTCAGGTGGACCCTAACTACCAAAGAGAGAAAAACAGGGAGAGAAGAGAGATGCAATATATAGACCAACACCACCATATCCTGCTGCTTGAAGTAAGGGGGTCACGGAAATTGTATGGAAATCGTTCTGCGCATTGAATGGGAAGAAAGAGAAATCCTTAGGGGAGGGGGAGTATGGTCAACCGGCATCATTTTTCACCACTCGGTGCCGCTGAGTCTGGGAATTGGGGGGGGGGCAAAACTGGCGAACGGCGCGTGAGGGACACAGGATGGGCGGCAGGAAGAGGGGTAGGAAGCTCGATTCCTCCTCGATCTCGACTGGCATATTCTAGGAGGCGTGAGAGTCAAGACCAAGAGGGCATTTCCTGGCGCATCGGCCCAAGGAGATTCACAGAGGGAGGAATACGGGAAAGGCTTCAGAGTGGGGTGGGGAGGCAGGGGACAGACCCAAAAAAACTGAACCTAGCCAAAGGTACTAGGTCCGAAGTTTCTCAATGGGGGAAGGATCTCGTCATCTCATTGGGATTGCGCGGGGGCTTGCGGGAGAGGGGGGGGCCGGAAGAGGCTTGTTACGCTGTAAGAAGTGAGCGCGGGGAGAGGAAGAAGGCATACAGTTTCGCGACTGTACTTCCCAACACGCAAATCAAGAGAGAATACCAAACCTTGACAGAGGTCAGAGAATTAAATTCGGAGCCTCGAGGCCTCCATCTCTCACAAGCGGATAGTCAAGCCTTCAGAAGAAAGTACTGAGGGGAGAAGCACCGTAGGGGAATGCACTCAAGAAAGGGAGGGGGAACACTTTGGGAAACAAATTAGAAAGAAGAACTGCAGGGGAAGGGGCACTCGGGCCCTGTGCCTGCGCCAGAAGGTGCCCTTCAAGGGTCCATTACAGAGAGGAAGCCTCAATGTTCAGGTTGTCCGGCTAGGAAAGGAGAAATAGTGACTTGAGCAGGTCGGGATTAATCCTCGTCGGAACAGCGACGAAGGGTGTCTGCTAAAAAAAGGGAAGGAAAAGCGTATGCAGCAGTAGGAGGGCGCTATAAAGCGAAAGGGCCCAAACACGGCTGAATACATACGTTTCTTCGAGTGGCCTCCAGCCGCCGCGATTATCAGGGGGGGTACATGGGGTAGGTCTAGGGTCGCAGAAAGCTTGGAAAAATAGCTGAGAGGGAATTGGAGAATCTCGAGGAAAGTCCGAGGGTTACAAACAAGGAGATGAAAGGAGGGACCGGAGGGGGGGAAGATGTGTTACCAAAAATTCAGAAAAGGTGTGAAAAAGAGGGTACTCTGGAAAAGACCATGGACGAAAGGAAGTATATGGGAGTAGCTGCGAGACTTCGGACAAAGTCGGTGGGCAATAGTGATACAACTTTCCTGCGCAACTCATTGAGCTGATCTGGGCACGGGTAAGGGAGAGGAAGAGGGTGATAGAGGGGAATATGGATAGGGGGTGTGTTGGTTGTGCATATTCGGGGGTAAGAAACGATCGATTGGTCCGCAAGGTAAAAGATAAGGAGTGAGGGTATTTCCTAACTCAACCGATGCCGGAAAAGGCACAACGTAGGGGGCCTAGATGACGTCGGGGGAGGGATGGCGTACTTGTTGAAATTTGGCAGGGAGACCACCCCCCTCCGCACGGTTAAGCTTCAATCGGCGGGGATAAAGGGAGCGGTGTAGAAGCTTGTCATTTATAAATTCCTGAGTTCACAGTCAGGAATCGGGAGTAAAATAGAATTTCTGGGCGTTTTCAATCCACGTGCAACCAGCCAGGATGGACGGGAGGCCCCCGGGCACACCTATCTTCGATTTTGGTAGGAGTTTGATGGGAGTCGGCTCGTAGTTCATTGAGAGCGTGGAAAGGTGCCCCATCGCTCAACGTCGGGGACAAGGGGCCGCCCGCGGCGACATCACATTCCCGGCATCAAGCCGCTCAGGTCCCACACGGAAGAGCAGAGTAACCCCAGTGCGGAGCCACCAACACAGAGAGCACAGGCCTACATTAAAGCAGCCTAGTAAAAGAGCCTCTAGCGCGACAAACAGAAGAAAGCCAGAAGCCCAGACCGAGACTCAACTGCTGATGAGCAGCATGAAGAAGCCTCATAGGACAGTGCTGATGAGAAGGGGGTAAGGGGAGAGGGGGGGGAGAAAGGTCTATACATATGAGACTTCATCCGCAGTCGACTGAAGAACGGAGCTTTTGCATCGACGTGGGGACTTCTTAGGCCGGAGCCGCGCTGAAAAAGAGAAAGGAAGGAAGAGAAAAGACATAGATTATTTGATCTGCCTCAAAAACACGAGGTTTTCGGCGACCGGGACCAAGCAAAATTTCAGGTTGCTAAATCTAAGATAACATCGACGGGGGACATAACAATCGCCCCGTAGGCGATTCGCCAAGCTCGATGCATAGGCTTGAGCAACGATAACCCCCTCGTGACCATGGATTAGCTTAATCTAATAAACAGCCATCTGAAGTGCCATGATAAAGGTCATTCACTTCCCTCCTGGAAGCGGTCAAGACGGCATGGTATGTGTAGGACAGGGGAAAATAGAGCTGCGGAAAGGGGGATTGCATACCTTAGCGGTTAGTCCCGGCCAAAGGCAGGGGGCTCAGGGAATCATCCTTTTCGGCGCGCGGAAGAAAGGGAAGAGTGAGTCGTCTGTTTGTCGAGGGAGGGGGGAATGAGTTGGGGAACCATGCTACGGGCCGGTAGCCACCGGGGGTACTCCATAAGAGACACTTTAACCTCGTGGAGTAAGGGAGAAAGGGATGCCTAGAAGGTTGTTGCCACAATCTTCATTTGGAAAGGGACGCTGAGCCCGCATGTTCTCCAGCCGGTGGACGATAATCGGGCGGGGGACGGTAGGAGAAGGAAAGGATAGACGGTTCGCGTTTCGGGGGGGGGGGGCACAGAGTGGGGTGGTATCGGAAAGAGTTCCCTCGTACGGGGGATTCTGTAAAGGAGTTCAACGAGGGGGAGGGATCAAGTAGGTCTTAAGGGGCGAGGGGGGAGGAAATTTATGGGAAGGGGATGCTAGTCAAAACGGCCGTTGGCTGTGAGAGAGGCGCGGGACCAACGAAGAATGGAAAGCATCTCGTGGGCAAATGTTCGAGGGAGGGCCCTCAGGGGGCGAGCATAGGGGAGGAAACGGACTGATGAGTTTTCATAGGGAGACTGAAGAGAGGGGCAGACTGCGGACGATATTAATATAAAAAAGGGAGGAGGGCAGGCAACGCATTCGACAAGCGGTCATCACTTCAAAAACAGTCGTAGTTTGGGTGAGAAAGACGGTCCGGGGTCGGCAACATGAGGAGGTAAGCCCTTATCGTAGGGTCGGGGAGGAAGGCCGATCCCGCTGAAGAAGATGTAGTTGTTCGAGGTCCTCACGTTTGGGCCGGAGGAGAAGGTGGGGATCCTATAGCTTTTCTTGGGGAGATATCTGACCTGTGAGAGGGAACGCGGGGGGTTAGAAGTTATATGAGCACTTCAGCAGCGAGGGGGGGAAGAAGGTTCGAGAGTTTCACTCTTGAAATCACCTTGACGTGATAGGGGGGATGTCAGTACCTGTTATGAGGGAGTCAGGGGAGGGCTGACCATCTCGACGACGAGCGTAGTAGGGGGTCGGGGAGGGGAGAGGGCAGGTAGAAGGAAGGCGGCGTATGAACGGGAGGCGACTGGGAGAGAGGTATCACTGATTTTGTCCACCATTCTTGCCGAAGGGAGGTCCTTGGAAAAGTTGGTCTTTAGTGACAGGAGAAAGCAAGACAATCGAGGGAAGACGCATGGAGAGATAGGAGAGAACACTCGGCATAAGTCGGAATTTGAGCACCTTGTCTGGGACAGAAGGGGGGGGGAGGATGGAAGTAAAAATGGCGAGTTGGGGGGAGTTTGTACCAAAAGGATGATGTCGGAAGCCTGCGCGGGGGGAGCCGCTCTGGGCTGAAATGGGAGGAACTGCTGTTCCTTCTTGGAAACGAAAGTTTATCTTACTCACTGGAAATCGTAGAAGTGGGCAGTCTGCGAAGGGAAACGAGGGACGAAGCTTTCTCCTACCTCGAGGTCGCATGGGGGGGGAACGAAAGCAGGGGAGGAAAAATAGTTAGAGAGGGGAGACGACGGGCTGGGGTCTTTCTGCCCGACTTGGATTGGCTTCGGGGATTGCCGGGAACGGAAAACACCGGGAAAAAGGATAAAAAATGGGGGAACTTGTGCGGCGGCTACTCTGGAGCGACGATAAAACCAAAAAGTAGATGAGGGGAAGAACGAGGAAAAAAAATCAAAACACGCAGCTGCTAACGCATTCTCGCCGAAAGAAAGGTTCCAGCACAGCGCGAAGTCGCACAAAGGGGGAAAGTCGTCCCATAGAGATAGTTAAATAATTCTTCCTGATCGAGAAAGTGTAGGACGAGGATGGAGATTTTAGCAAATGACGGAGAAGAGAAGGAGAAGGAGGTTTTTCAAAACGATACATCAGTTCCCGGAGTCGAGGGGGGAGTCTAGGCGAATCATTCGGCCGAACAGCAGCGTCAGGGAAATAAACATAGAAGGATGACTAGGTTGGAGGAAAAATAAATCCACCTTGAAGTCTCAAGGTCAGGGCTCCACGTCTGCGGCATGTACTCGTTGCTCGAGGGGTAGTGAGGTATGAAAGTCGACGAGCTGACGAGGCGTGATGGGGTAACTTTCATCCAAGAGGAGAAGATGGTGCCGGCCCTCCACACTTTAAAGGAGAGAGAAAGAATCCGAGCGGCTGAAGGGAATAGAGACTTACCTGCATCAACCGAAAGGAAGGACTACCGGGACGGGCGTAGAAAGGATCTTTGTCTACTCCCAGTTCTTAAACAAAGAGGAACTTCTAAAGCTATTAACAGGGTGAGGGAGAGTTGATTAGGCGGCAGAACTTCTACAAAATTCTCTCCGGAATCCAAGGTGAGCGGTAGATGCAGAGTGGGAGAAAACAGCTACGACTCGTTCGAGTAATCTAGAGAAAAATATAACCTCGATAGCTAGCAAAAAAGAAAAGCCACTAACACTACATCTCGTTCTTCAGAGGCCGGGCCTAAGAAAAGACCGGGAGTATACAGGACACTCCTGTACTATACCATTGAAGTGAACCCAGAACTATTTTGACGGATTGAGGAGGAGGATGCTCTAAAATGTGCGTTTCAGGCTCCGAATGGGATCGAGTAGGCAGTGAGCCAGGAAGTTCATACGCTTAATCCGGTCTGAGGAAGCGTCAAACTCTCATTAAATATAGGGCGTGCAGTTCTGGCACCCTACGATTGCGATGAGGGGTGCGGGAGAGGGGAGGAGAGGGGCCATGGACACTCTCTTGCAGACTCGCTCGGGTGGAGAAGGAAGGGGTAATTCGACTCGTGCGCATGGACGAGAAAAAGGGGGGGGAAGGAAACCGACTGGCATTCAGAAAAGGAAAAAGACGAATCACCAAAAAAGAGGAACTCGGATGGACCCGCCTCCTTGCATACAGGTGAAACAAAAGCGACCTTCTCTCATGTAAACTACAGCCGCCCTGGCGAATCGGAGAAAGTGATGCCCAAAGCACAACCGTCCTCTGGCATTTGAAGGTGCATGACAAAATTCCATGAAGAGGTGTAGACGAAATAGGAGGGATTCTTGCGTCACAGGTGAAGGGGCAGTTGCCGGCTGCCGGAGCGGGCAAGCCGAAGAAGCCCGAGCCCGTTCGGGAAGAGTATAACGGTAGAGGGACGAGAGGTACCTTTCACGCTGTGAGTTGATCAAGAATCGGAAAAGCTTTAGTAAGATAGAGAGCAATCGAGACAAACCCGAACTGACTCTTCAGGGGGGGGCGTCAGGGTCATGTCTCATCAGATCTGGCTCACTTCATGGAACTTCTCATTACTCGAATCCTGGGCGATGAAATAGGATGGTCGGGGGTGAGAGAAAGGAAAACGGGAGAGGGTAGACTTTCGCTCAGACTGCGAAAGTGTCAGGTTAAGGGAGGGGGGAGACGTCTCTTAGGAACCCGGATGGAAACTAGAGGCAAACAGTCTAAGTGGAGAAGGGGTGGACTAATTCGGCTCCCGTTCTTCAATATGAAAGCGGGGGCTAGTTCCGACGAGGGGAGGGTAAGGAGACCCTACTCTCCATGGGCTGGCACCGCGGAGGAAAAGGCATGCCAGAGGAGGGGAAAACGTTGCCAGCCGTGCTCACCAGGGGGGGGAGCAACAAGGAGGACCCCGGGACGCGGGGGAGGGAGAGTGGAAACCTCATCTTTAGTCCTTCTTAGAAGCAGCGGCGGAAGAAGCAAACAATTTGAGAAGGGGGGGAGGGGGTAGGGGGAGGTGTTCAAACGGGGAGGAGTGTCGATTGGATGTAGTCTGCGCGGGAGATCGGAAAGGATGAAGGGGAAGGGAGGGAGAGTGGAATGGAACCCTCGAATACCGAGAGAAAAGCTCCTCAGGCACTTCAGAAACTGAGAAGACAGAGGAGGTATGACCGAGCTCTCCCGCCGCGTCGCAAGCCAAGATAGGGGGAAAAAGAACCCCTAGAATTCCCTCCTAAATCGTGCCCTGTCAGGAAGAAAGAGGGGACCAGAGAGAAGTTTCACTCTCGAGATGGGAGCTGACTCCAGCACGAATGTTGAAGGAGGGCGACGATCGGGGAAGGACGCCTTGATTAGACGTTCCTTCATAGGGGCGGGAATCGGGATGAAATAGGAACTCTCCTCTCTGGGCTCGCTTCGAACCAGAACCATTAAAGACACGGAGAAGAGGGCGGCGTTAGGGAAAGCCGTGAATGTTCGAAGCCACTAGGATGAGCACTAAACTTTTCCGGGGCAATCATTACGAGATGTCCCGACGACGGAGGAGGAGGGGCCAGGTCTGGTTTATGAAGAATGCGTCGAGAAGGAGAAGTTCTTCAAAAGACAGGTAACATAGGGGAGGGAAAGAGAAGAAGGAGAGAAAACAGGAGGGGGATTTGGCCTGGTATAATGGCGAAATCAACCCTGAGCATTAGGAAAAGATGTCCCTGAACAAATCAAGGGAGGCTCGGCCCGACATTGGGAAAAAAATGGGACGAAACTGTCATAGAAGGAGGGATAACAAAGAGGCAAAAAGGTCGTTATTTCAGCATTGGCGCCGCACATGCGCGGAGGGGCTGCCGAAGAGGGGAGAGATGGAATCAAGTACTGGTCATCGGTGGACTCGTCATAGCATTCTGGGTCTAGAGCATTAAAGGACATCTTAGTAGAGTTTCTGAAAGACTCAGACGATTCTTTCAGAGGCGGCATAAATGAGGGAGAAATATAGGAAGGAAGAGGGGGAACCCGGAAGTTGAGTATGCGGGGCGGCACTCAGGTCAGAGACGCTTTCAGTGAATTGCAGGGAAGAATCGAGGAGTGAGAAGTTCTTTCGCAAGAAGTCGATCTCGCGGCGTGAAGGGGGGAGACGAAGGGTCATCCGATAAGGAAGAGGAAGAGACAAGGAAGGTCTGTATATCTGAAGCTTCGAGAGGGGATTGGTAGGGGGAGCGCGGAGTCCGCACAGTCGACATCGATCCGGCAAGTGAAATGATGATACGAGCCCGACGACACAGGAATGAAGGCGCAAAGGTAGCCCTACGAGAAACCACATGCCCAAAAAGAGAATAATGAAACGAAGCTTATCGAGACGCCCATCACGCTGATGGGACGCTGGCAAAAGGAAAGGGCAAGGGGTTGAGCAATGTGAGGAGACTTAAGAGGCCAGTTACTCATATCTGGATGATGGTGGCGAACTTTCAGAAGAGGGACTTGAGGTGCAATTCTCTTCGATCCTCGGCGGCCGCTGACAGCAACAGTCCAGCCGATAGGGAAGGACGGGGGTGGCAAGGCATTCCTATGGGAGAAATCTGAATGCCGGAACTGAGTCTATTAAGAGGTGACAACCCTCCCTCGTTCTAGCCAGCGCCGTTGTCCAGAAAGAACGAGAGGAGGAGGAAAGGAGGGTTCGACCCTCCGCGTCCTCGTATCACGACAGAAGTCGATGGTAGTAGGGTGAGAAGGTATCGAGGGTCCAAGGAATTGTATCAGCATGTCACTCCAAGCCGCGCCGGCGGGGTGTCACCGGGAGGGGGGGAGACTGGGATAATAGGAGGGAAGCCGTGGGTAGCTGGCGGAGTTACGTGTGAACACAGCCAGGGGAAAGTAAGATCGGGTTAAAGAATTTCGAACGCTGCAAGTCTTGCGGGAGTTGAGAGGGATGGGGCGTTGGTGTGAAGGTATGTGCCAGGGGGGAGTCTCACAAGGTTTGACAAATGGGATAGGGAGTGGGGGAATCCAGTATGAATTGGTCAATGCCCCTCGTCACTGGATAGAGGAAAGGGGGGACGTGGGAGGGGGAACCATAGGGAGGAGAGTGGGACGAAAAATGGCTATGGGCTGGTCGTCGCCTAGGGGGGCTTTGAGTGGAGGGGTTCATCGTGCGGTAGGGGGGGTAGACGGGTGCAGTTTCTGCGTCTCAAAGGACGGTCTTAATGGGAACGGCGATGGGAGGTGGAATCATTCTCATTCGCACCTATTCGGAAAGCTGAAAAGAGGAAGACAGGCTCAACCTAATCTTCGGCCAACGCCATCGAATCAGGGTGGTCAAACTGGGAAAGTGCATGGAGAAAAAAGAAGGGAGGTGTGAAGCGCGGTACTCTGTCTTAAATAACTCCGATCAAGGAGAAGTAAAAATAGGGCGGCCTTTGCTTCGAGATGAAGGGATCATGGACCAGGGGAAGGAAACAGGGAACGACGAGCCTAAGGAGTGAGGTTTTTTATCAAAGGACCGGTTCGTAGAGAGTGGCAGGGATTCCCGTCTGAGTCGGTCGTGCTGCAGGAAGAGAAACGAGAGGTAGGTGGGAGTTGAAGACGTTTTCCTTCGCCAGAGGTGGAAGGGTAATTTCTGTGGGGGGGAAGGAGGGGGGAGAGGGTGAGGACTACATACGGGATGGGTGTCCACCAAGGGGGAAGCTTAATGAAGCGAGCGTGTGTGCCGCCGAGGGTGTCGAGGGCGGAAAGAGAGAACTCGGAAAAAAAGGGATAGGCTTGGAATTGTCGGCATGTCTGGGGGTGAGGGCGGGCTGGAAAAATCTCAGGGGGGGGGGGGACGAAGGGGCCCGTCTTCATGAGGTCAAAAACTAGATGGCGGTGAGGAAGGGCGAGAAGGCTGTCAAGTGGCTGGAGGGAGAGAGAGGGATACTTTATACTATTCACAGGGTTGTGCTGACAGGGTCGGCTTGGGAACAGGAAGAGGGAGTTGACAGGAGCTCTCCATCTCCGTAATCATCAGAGTCCGACTTCAGAAAATCACGCTGAGGACATTAAGCAGGGGGGAAGGGGGAAAAGAATGAACTCGGGGTGTCGGTTTTCTCGGGGGAGGAGAATCAAGTCTGAGTTGTGATTCCATGTGGGGGGACAAAATGCTCCCGGACGAGTCCTTCTCTCTTCTGGAAACGGCTATATTACTTCTTCAAGGAAAGGGAAGGAAAGCGGCGGATGGGGCCTGTTAGCAGCACGGGAGCTGTCTTATCTCACCTATTATCTCAGGCGAAACATATCTGTATACGGAAAGAGGCTTCGAACGATGGAGAGTGAAGCGCTATCGAGTGGCGTCCCTTCAAAAGATGCGATGCTGCGGAAGCGTGCTGAGGCGAAAAACGAGGGGGAGGGACACTCTCGGAGGAGGAATGTCTAGTCAGGGCTTCTTTCCAGCTCTATCAACTACAACAATTATTCTGAAAGAAAAGTCCGACAATCATCCATTCCTCTCATTAGTGCAACTCCGAATTTGTGCGGCTATCGACGAGACCGAAAGAGCCAGACAAGGGGAGGAAGAGCGGATACTGTCCCTCTAAATTTTGAATAAAAGAGGAGGGGACCATAGGAGTCGGACCGACTAAGAAGCGATAGGAAGGTGAAAAACGAGGATCGGTCCGTCAAAGCGACGTAAAGTAGGTTTCCAAGGGAAGGGCCCGGGGTCGCCTGCAAGCAGGTAGTAAGGTCATGATGTGAACAAAGATGCTGGATTCCCCAGCTAGACTACATTGCTGCCAGATGCCACCGGGGCGAGGTAAAAGGCATGGCTCCACGGGGAAGCAGGAAATGTCGGGGGGGGGGGAGGAATCTTCTCGATGACGAAGGGACGGATAGAATGGAGAGGAAATAAGGGAATGGGGGAAGCAAGTATGGCACCGCCGGAACCGACGAAGAGGGCTCAAAAGCCTGGGGAAAGGAGTCTTCTAAAATATAGGAAGAGGAGAGGACAGGAATGAACGCGACTGCTTGCCTTCATCAAGACCCGAAATCGATACCTGATATCTCGGCGACTATCTTCAAAAACTTAGAAAGCAACTAGGGGCTACTGGGCAATACCTCAAGTTAGGAAGTTGGGAACGAGACTACTTCAGTGGAAGGAGGGGAAGCCACTCTCTTCTTCATGATAATCTAACCTGGGGTGGAATCACCGGGCGGAGGGTGAGTAAAGGAAGCAGAGAAGGCCCTATCTAGGCGAGACTAATCTTGCGCAACGTCGACGACAATACAATTGTTTCTCACGGGCTCGGCCTGGCAGCAAGACGACAAGAGGGGGGAGGATAATCAAACAGACGTCATGATAGAGAAACTTGACAGAAAAAAGTAACGAATGTTGGGTTGGACTGGTGGAGACAGTCTAGAAGGGGGGACAGCTGGAACGAAGAAGTACGTGGGAATAAAGAGCCAGGAAAAGGAATTCCATCTAACAACGATGAACGCCAGAAGGAATAGGGACCACGGCATGAACGGCTATCTGCTGAATGCAAGAGACAAGGGGGCACCAAATCCTATCTGGAGAGGGACTTAGGCCGTCCGGGAGGCATCAGTCGACCTCTATTCACCGCGAAGCCGAGAGGGAGGGGCACGGAGGGGAAAAGGGGAGCAGGACCTCGGTTGGCTCAAAACAAGTGCAAGAAGAAAGTGTCTACGAGAACAAGAAAGAGGGAATCTGGAGGGAAAAACAACCAAACCACCGCTTTGACCGTGACAAAAGAAAACGACAGAGTGGGAGAATGAATTCCCGCCAGAGCTTCCACGCTAAGGAACCAAAGGATTCTGC
>Ga0179591_1339119_pt1 | contig 26956 bp, 22 predicted proteins | sample CZOMad2_1_08_16f_FD_182891 | JGI IMG/M metagenome (GOLD analysis project Ga0179591, IMG submission 182891) | Vadose zone soil fungal communities from Angelo Coast Range Reserve, California, USA - CZOMad2_1_08_16fungal (PacBio error correction) | ecosystem: Environmental > Terrestrial > Soil >...
CGGGGGTGGCGGGGGTGGTTCCGGGAGGGTCGGGGGGAGTGTTGCTCGGGAAGGAAAACCTGGTGATGGGGGGGGGAGATTTGTTACTTTGAATTGTTGGTCTCTCGAGGAGTGAAGGCTTCGGCAGAAGTACGTCAAAATCTTATGATCAGACTGGAGGGAGCTGCCGGATCGTCTTCGAGTCCTCAGCCAAAAGGGGATCTGTATCCCTTGAACTCCTCGAAAGTTGAAGTGAGCAGAGGGCAGTCATTGAGAGGAGAAAAGGGTATGTGGCCACGGTTTTCCTTTGTGTTGTGCAAGTGAAAAAGTACCGATCGCAGGGGGATCCAGTGGGAGTGGTCGGAACTTGTTCTTGCAAAGAATTGGGGTACGGGGGGGGCTTATCTCTGCGCTTGGATTCTTAGCTCTTCTTCTAAAGTGCGAGGGTGAGTTGGTCGTACACTGCGTCATAAAGGGAAGGAGCGCGAGGACAAACACTGCTCTGCTAAGATTTCCCTAAATGATCGTAGTGTCACATTAACTGGTCGTAGCCCAGGACGGGCTTCTCTTGGGAAAGTAAGAGACTCTCAAAAAACTCTCCTAAAGGAGGGGTCCTTTTTGTTTCTGACATAGGGGGGGGGGGGAAGCTGGAATGGGAGGATACGTCCCTCCTATCTATGGACCTCGTACTCGGTTAGAAAAAAACGCTTTGCTAGATGGATCGCCCGTGAGAACGGGATGGGACCGCGTATGCACACGGTCCTCCATGCGCCTAGGGCGGCACGCCAGTGCGTTTTGCGCTTCCTTCCCTATTAAACAGATTCGGACATTTGTCTATTGGGGAAGAGACGTTCGGGGGAGCAGGGGGCAGTAGGATAGATTTCAATGGACAATTTGTGGCGGGTCTGGGGGGGGGCGTCTGCCTGCGCGGGAGAGCGTTTTTTCGGAGGATCGGTTACACCCTCATCATCGGTAAGACGACACAATCAGGATGACTGGGTTCACCAGCAAAAAGGAACACGGGATGCATCAAAACTCAACCACAAAAAACGAGAGAGTCGTATAGCATGTTTCCTCTTTAAGGCAGGGCTGGGGTGACACGAGAAAGCGCAAAAAGGATTGCGGTCGGGGAGGAAACATGATTAAGGGACCCCAACCACATTAATCCCGACTCACCCCCCCCCACCAAACTCCTCGTAAGCAGAGTGGAGAAGAAAGGATCAAGGCTGCAACGGCGACCTAGAAACGGTGACTGTTAAGCATGCGACAGAGGATAAACAAAAGAGATTCCTCCCACTAATGAAGTTAAGGGATCCGTCGCTGCCTGCTTTCGTCGTCAGAAAACCCAGTCCCTCTGAAGTTCAAGCCGGCGATAATGTGAGCAGAAGAATCGCGTGTCACGGAGAGTGAAAGTATATACAGAAGAGGACTTTGAGACGATCTCAGCTCTTACCCAACACTTGACAAAAAGTTCGAGGCAGCGAGGGGCAGAACCCTTACTTGGGAACTCGTAGTACATAATCTTCTAACTACAGGGGAAAAGAACGAACCGTCCGCCGCTTCAAGGGTTCCGAAGACGGCCTAATTAAACGAAGAAAAAAAAAAAAGTGTACGACCCCAAATGGAATTCCACAGGAAACTCCTCCATCCTCTCCCGAAAAAGCCAAAAAAGCCGCCTAAAGACAATGGGAATCCAATCCGGAGAAAAAAGAAACACCCCGATCAACGCGGGGTCGTACGTCAAAAAGAACGCCACCCGAACCCGTCGCCGACACAGAGCCGCCCTCGTCGCAGGAAAAATACAAAGAGAAGGACAGGTCCTAAGTTAGCAAAAATCCCCTCGGCGGCACGACTAGAGGAAGGGAAAAGACAAGGCAAGGAGGGGTTTCACGAAAAAATGCAGGGGAAAGGGGGAAGATCTGCCCTTTTCAGCAAAAACAACATCAAGGGGAGGGAGCTAGAAAAGCCCCCGACCCAGACCACTACAGTCCGTGAGGCGGGACTAGTTGGGAACTCTCAGGTAAAGTGACCATAGTCGGGGAATCAGCAAAAAAGGGAAAGAGGATAAAGCGGGGGGGAAGCCTTTGGCTGCCGAGGAGGGGAAATTCAAACCTGCGTCACCCGGGTAAACTTTCTTAGATGGACACGCTGTCTTCAAAAACACTCCAGGAGAAAGAGAATCAAAAGGCAAGGTTAACCAGCGTCGGCGACAGAGGGACGCCGCCGAGGAAGAAGAGGGGGTTATTTGAATCTTGCTCGAGCCGGACACTACGCTGAGAGTCCGAAAAGTGGAAGACGGAGGTTACGGGAAAGGAGGAATCATGCCGTCCTTCCCTATCATTTGGTGGGTTTCTAAGAAACATTGACAGAATGGGCCGAGCAAGAGCCGAATGGGAAACTTGGCCCGGCTCGAGCAAAAGTTGAAATGATCTCTCACTCAAACGCCATCATATCTCCAGAGTAGGATAAAAGAAAAAAGGGCCTATCAACAAAAGGGGAAGGGATGAATGAAAAAAAAGAAGGTCTCGCCTTACATCTAAAAAAACGATCATTCGGAAGCAGCAACAAAGAGTAAAACGCATTTCGGCGACCCATCGGGAAGGAACCGGGGACACAGTGTCCTAACTTCCTTACTTTCTATAACACATTCTGGCGACAGAGCAGCGGTAGGGACTCAGATGTCAGCTTCTCTTAATACTATCGATTGTCAGGGCGCGGCGCGCAGTCGGGAGCAACGACACGCGGTGGCCGGCTGAAGGCGGGATGAGAGGCAGGATCTGCCACGCCAAGGAGGGAATGAAAGGAAGAATGCACTTCCCTCAGCATCCCTGCTCCAGGCTGACGAAAACAATCCTGGTTTCCGAGGAAGTTGCGCCCGACGCGATGGTCCCGTCCTGGGCATGGCGCGGGGAAAGCGAGCACATAAGAAAGTTGTAGAAAAAAAGAGGGATCTAGAGCGAAAAAAAAAGGTTTTCACCTGGGCAAAGGGATCTAGAAAGGATTCGGAAATGTCCTCACTGCTGAGGGTGGAGACACAACGCCTTGACCCGTGTGGCTGGAACATGGATCATAGGCGACATGCGAAGGGAGGGTCGCAACGCCTGGAAGTCCGTGGTTTGCAAGGCTTCCTGGAGCTAGGAGGCGGGACGGGTTAGGGTGGCAACGGGGGTTGCCGGGGAGGGAGGGATGAAAAAAAAAAATCAAGGGATAAAAGGGGGTTGAGGGGCCGAGGAAGGAGGATTCCCTTCATGTTCGCTGTATCTCTCATTCTTCTGCGGAGGTTGGCGACCTGGGGGAAGAGTGGCGGAGTAAACAACAGGGGTAAAGGAAAAAAACGGGTTCTAAAGGACTAAAAGAGAAAAACTATCGCTCCTAATGGTACGCCTCGCCGATCATGGGGTGCCATGAACGTGTAGGGCCCAGGGGCGTTCTGCACACGAAGACGTCCGGAAAGGAAATAGCATTCGAAGAAGAGAACTCGACGGTGCGGGAATTGGGGGGGTTGCTCATGTTTCGCTTGCCTTACGCAGACCTCCGACTTAGTGACGTACGAGAAAATCGTTAGAAAGCCGACCGCTGAAACTTCGGGAACCAGGGGGCTGGAAAACCTAGACGGAAAAGGCCCCAGTAAGGGTCTTCCCACTATTATTGCTTGGGGGCGCTGCGAGAGACAAGGAAACGGTGAGCAATGATAAGGGGAAGGCAGTCTTTCAGGAGAGAGGGTTGGGAAAAAGTAAAGTGAGAACTCTTGAGAAAACGCGGTTGTGTGGTTGGTTTTCTTCTTGGGGCGGCGTTACGCATGCGGTGCGGATCGTGGGGGGTGCGGGGGATCGGAACCCGAAGTCATAGGGACAGAACGGGGGAAATCCGGAGGGAAGGCGTCAGGGAGGGGGTAAAAACAAAACGAAGGAAAAAACCAAACTTATCACAAGCATCTCTAACAACCACCACGGATAGGTTAAATATAGTATTCATTGGATATCAAGAACGGGTTGGACGAAAAAAACGGGAATGGTCAGTGGAACAAAGATGGGGAAAGGGAGTGCGTCCAAACTAGTGGGGGGTTACATGAACTCCTCCCCCCATTCAGCAGAACCGCGCAAAAGGATCAACAACCCAGAAAAAAATCTGGGGCAGAAGGATCATCATGGTAAATACTAGGAAAATGAAACCAAGAAAAAGTGTATAAAAAAAATGAAGAACCAGAAGAGGGGGATACCTAAGCCTGTGAACCAAACCATCAACAAACAGGGAAAGCCCCTGCTGGCCAGTCTGCGTCTCATGCGTTCCTTCTTAAAATCAGAGATCAGCGGGAGGGTTCAAATATAACTATTACTCGGAAATGAGATCGTCTTAGGGAAAAAAGGTAACACTATCCAGCGCAAAAGAAAAACCAAACAAACGGCCGCACACTGCAGAGAGAACCGTAATTTGAATCTTCCAATTTAAAGGCCTTGCTACGAAAGGGATACACATATCAATAGAAGAAAGTCCACCGGGACGGCCGCATTCAAATCTTTGGCTCTTGCTGACTAACCCACGCCTACCAATACCGTTTGGGGACGAACCCTCCAGGCCAAATGGCAAAGACCTATCAGGCCCAGAGTGCTCTACCACAAGCATCACAAAGCCAAAAGGCAAAAAGGAGGCCAACCAAAGTCCTTCGCCACAAAAAGAGAAGCCCCCGGGGGGGACAGCAGAAGGGAAGGGGAAAAGCAGAACACAAAGGCACAAACAGTTCAAAAAAAGAACAAAAGCTCAATCCGGAGCCGGAACTCTCTCATAAGGAACCCCGCTACGGCCACAGTAATTGGATAACTGGACCCACGGAAGGATCAGGAGGAGCATCGGGAAAAAGGTTCATCAGGCACAATGGGTTGTCTACAATCAAGGGGGTACTTATCTCTGACATCATCCTAGAAGGAGGGCCAGAAAAAAATCAAGGTGAGTGAGGGAACTACGAAAAAGAGAACCAGAGACCCACGAAATATGGCCTTCCGGCCCTTCAGAAGGCCGGAACCGAGTCTCGATGACACAAATGACAAAGAAAATAGAGAAGCTGGGAAGTCCTGTTTCACCTTGGGCCGGGAGGTGAACGTCTCATGAACGTGCACCCTGGTGAAGGGAAACCGGACGCGTCGAAAAAAGGGGCAAAAAACCAACGCTTCCTAAAACTCACGGAAAAAGGGAAACCAGAGGCTCATCGACGCGGGAGGACCCGCCGGGGGCGATCGGGTCGACCGAACTTTGCATAGGGGGGGGAGCCAAAAAGACATTCGAGCAGGGAAGGAGAGAGAGAGGGAAGGGGAAAAAGTTCCTCAAGGCCCGTCTCCGGTGGCAATGATAGTCAGGTCTAAGAATTCTTACCGGGAGGGGGGCGCAAGGAGGGAAGCCCGACGAGGAGTTGGGTTAAAACGGCATGAGGAAATAAAAAAGAGTGTCATGCTCCTGATCTGGACTCTAGGCAGCAAACAAAAACATTAGGGAGGAGGGGGGGGGAAGGGGAGACGGCAGAGCTATCAGGGAAAAAGTCTGATCAAAATTACAAGAGAACAAAAAGAGAAATAATACCTGCTCTGAAACGCTCTGGAACATGTCCCCTTCTCTCTGAGGGGGGGAACGGGATCGGGAGGAAAAGGAGAAAAAATGGTGAAAGTAACAAAAAGAGACAAATCCCGGAAAGAGAAAGGCGTGTACTCGTATGCCCATCGCTGCCACGTACCCAATGCTCCCACTCTTAGATCTGCAGCCGGGCCGATGAGAAAGACTCGGTGGAAAGGAGGTTCAAAAATTATTCAATCAGAGAGGGGGGGGGGTGAAAGCCCGTATAAGACCGTAAAAAATTGAAAGGTCATTTATACTAAACATCACCGAAATTCAAGAAGCCCCCTGACCCGGCCGGAAAATGAGAGTTCCTCGGAATGAAGGGGGGAAAAAAAGCGAACTCAGGGTACGGCCTTCTGATGTGCGATACCTCGGACAACTCAGGAAAAATTGGAGAAAAAAGTCGGGGGAAGGGCAAAAAAGGAGAAGAAACTAATTTTATTTGGCACAGTTTGCAAGAGAGGGGGAAGTATTGGTTGCCGGACTTCCCACGGTTCTTTTGGGTACTTACTTGTGAGGGAGGAGGCAAAAACCGCTCAGGTCGCTGAACCTGAAAGGGGGCGGGGGGGAAGGGCATGCAACGGAAGAAGGAAAATTTGTAGGGGGGTAACTATGCCTGAAGGGGAGTCGGCGAAGGGGAAGGTGGTGGCCGGCCTGGGTTAATGCGGACACGTAACAAAAGGGTGGGAGAAGGGGGGGGGAGTTGGAGAGGGGGGGGAAGGCGTGGGGCCCTTATTGCGGGAGTTGCTTAGTTTATCTAAGTAGGTGTGCTGCTCGAAAGGGATGCAGGCGACAGGGTTCAAAAGGAGGGGGGGGACGGCCTTTGAGGGCGTGCTGTCGGTCATAGCAGCTTGGGCTGGCATCCAAAAGATTAAACGCGGGGGTCCGTGTCTTAAAAATTACTCTGAGAGGGAAAGGAACTGGGAGTAAAAAAGGAAGATACCAAAGGGAGATTGACAAATGCAATCCTTCTGGCAGAGGTGCGGAAGAGAAAAAAAATGAGGTCCTTTTGGGGGTGGTGCCCGGATTTCGAACTGGAAATTAGTAAAAGCTCGATTACGTCCCGCGTACTCTTCAGCCAGGAGAAAACCGGCGATGATCGGGGAATCGAGCTGGCAAGAAAGCAGTAGGAAGAAAAGAAGTCCGTCCCTCACTACCTCTAGGTCGGCCCACGCCTGATTCTTTTCATCGGGGGAGCTCTACAGAGGGGACGGAAGGACAGTTGCTCCCCCGGTAGAGGGCAGTCTTCTTGGGGTAAATGAGAATCGCACGGGACTGGGAAAGGGATTGGAAGGGTGGGGGGGGGTCTGGCGTTACTTGTCTCGGGCCTTCAAAAACAGAGGAAAGGAGAAACGGGGGGCAGGGGAAGAAGAGTACACCTCATCATTCAATGACCGCATTTCTGCACTCTTTTCACACAATGCACCTCATGAAAGAAAGAAAAACGGAGGAAATAGACCCAAATAAAGCTCGAGAAAAAAAACAGGAGGAGGGGGGGAAAAAAAGAAGAAGGGGGTTTGGGATTCATCCTCGGTTGCAACGGCGCAGCTTTACTTCTTTTTTGACCCAGCTCAGAGGAAGGAGGAAGGAGGAGGAGAACACAAGGGTGGTCAATCCTCAACTCACGACAACATAAGAAAAAAAAAGAAACAGTCCCAAGCACGTCTAAACCATGGCCAAAAGAAAGCCAAAAAAAAAAAGGGTCAAGAGGGAAAGAGGGAGGAGTACTGAACTCTAAGAACCATTACCTCTCAAACTTTATAAAAACCTAAATTGGCAAAAGCGGTAAGAAACGGAGAGGGGAAAAGAATCCTGGGGTGGAGTGGCCGGCCCTATGGGGGCCCGTGGCGCACCGAAAGAAGCGTGACAAGAAGGAAAACGGGCGCGATACAATCTGGGGGGCTGATTCGGAGAAAGAGAAAGAAAAGTCAATCGAGCGGCGGGGAACAGCATTCCAGCGCACAGCATCACCCCAAACTTGATCACACTTTCTAAAGGAGAGCGCTTAAAAGCAGAAGGTAAAGCGCCATCGGATTCAAACTTCCTGATAAGACAAAGGGAAGGAAAATAGAGGGAAGGGGGCCAGGAGCGGCCGCGAATCTTTTTTCCGAAGCTATGAGGCGACGGAAAACCGACAACGCAGGAAAAGAACACTGGGGGGAAAAAAGAATATTCCAATTACCCCCGCTATAAGCTGAAGAGACTAGGGCCAGGTCAACAAATCCCCCATACTAACTGTGTAAAAGCGCAAAATTCGCCAAAGCGACCCCGCCTTCGCCACTCAATGATTGAACATCATGCACTACCCCTGCACCACACAGTGGGCACCACCACCCGCGACCCGACTCCTGCGAAGAAATAGGACGAAGGGAAAACAGGAAAAACCCGTCTGGTCCAGGAGACGGGGGAAAAAAGGCCGCACGGCGTAGTGACTCGTCGGGAGCGGACCTGTGACGCAGCAACAGTTAAGGCGGGGTCTCAAAGAAAAAAAACCAGGGTGAAAGGGGGTCCACTGGACCGATCCGTCAGAGGAGAAAGGAAAAAACAGAAACGTGGGGAGGGAAGGGGGACTAAAGAATCAACCACAGACCAGGCTCCACGTTATTCTTGCACTATTCCGCTCCGGAAAGGCACGGTAAGGAGGAAGCCTATCGAAACAGTACCGCTGAACTCCCTAAAACTTCATGGTCTGGGGAAGGAATGTGGAGCCTGGAGGGGATGAGGGGAAAGGAAAGAACCGTGCACGGTTGATACTTCGGGAAAGAAAAAAGGGGCGGGAAAAAGAAAGAGAGTGGAACATCCAAGTCCTCATCCTGTAACCCGCGCCTGGCTCATCGTCGCTCTCTTCAAGGAAGAGGCAAGACGGGTAGTGAAGAATTGCATCGAAAAAGGACACTGACTCGTTCCATTGACTTTTAAGCTTCGGGAAGGAAAAGGGAAACCTGGAAGAAGTGCCGTGACGGCCCGACGAGGGCTACGAAAAGGAGGGAAAGGGAGGGGGGGCCGAGGCGTTACGCAGTAAGTTGGTGATCTTGTCATATTCAAGGAAAACAGACGTCATTATCTCTGCGATAGGAAAAGAGAAGCCTAAACAAACATAAAGGAGGATAAAATATAGAAGGGGGGACTCAAGAGGGAGGGCTAGAAGAATCGATTCTGCTCGCCTCCGAAGTCTCCACCACCCTCTCAGCTTATCCTGAGAAGCCACCCGCGGTCAGAAGGTCGGACCTGGAAACTCTTCAAAAAGTACTCAACAGGGATGAAAACTGTGACGTGCAGAGAACCGGATCTTTTGACTGCTCAGGGTGTCGGACTGGAGAAAAGGAACGATCGGCGTCCCGAGGAGACGAGGTGGGCACTGTGGGGTGTTTAGAGAAAGGATGATAACAGGAAGGGAGGGGACGGGAATATGATTATCGAGGTGTTTGAACCTTCTGGACGTAAAAAAGGGGAAAAAACAGCACTGTCAGGAGAAGTAAAATCAATCCTGCCTCCTAGGTAGAAAAAAGGGGAAGAAGGAGATTTTAGGTCATAGTTTGTCTACGGAATCTTTCACTTCCTTGGACCTTGCAGAACTCAGAATAAAAAATGTATGGGGGACTCGGGGGGGACATGCATAGAGCTACAAAAAACTTGGGTTCCTTCTCGATAAGGAGTTCAGTCATAGAGGGGGAAAGTCGGGGAACAAATCCTTGCGGCAGGGAGTAACAATAGATAGCTACATTGAAAGTAGTCGACGGGCCTTTTCAGTTATCACTAGTGCAAAAGGGCGAGGGGGTCTTGTTCGGACAGGATGGCTGCGTTCTTCTTACGACGGGGGGCGGTGGGGTGGCCAAGGGTGCCTTTGTAGTTAAAACGTTAAAGGAGAGCGGGGAACAGTTGTTAAGGGGAAGGACTTGGTGGCCTGATTTCGGCTTTGTGGAGGCTGTATCTGAGGGAGAGGCTGGCGGGACGAAGCAAGTCTGGAGCGTGGCGGGTACTACCACATTTGGGGGTGCGGTATCGCATCCTATATCTGACTTGAAAAAGAGACGCACAAGGGCGAAGAGGGAAAGACTTCTGATGGAAACGTGGTGCGTATCCAGTCGGGAGAAACACGAGCAGGGGAAATGGGGGTACCGCTGCCGTCTCGAGAAGACGAAAGGGGAATGTACGTGTTTTTGGGGGAATGTTGCCTCCCTGCATACTTACGCTCAGCATTTCGAGTACGCAGAGTCGGTATTCGTTCTACGAGAGGGAAGAGGAGTTCGCGCCGGCGGTCCGCCGCTGGACAGCATCCTAGAAACAGGGAGGGCGTTAGGGAGGAACACGAAAGGGGGGCGTTTGGCATCGAGGGCGCCGGCCAGCTGTTTGCATTGGCATGTTTCTCCCGGGGCGAGGGTAAGCGGAGTTGCGGCCTGCGTTGCCAGTACTTAGGTTCACTCGTTACTGCACGTCGGTTGGTTTTGGGGGGACAGGGGGAGCGTGGGCGCAATAAGGGGGAGAGGGGGAGCGGAGAGTCAAAATCATCGGAGTAAGGACCGATCCTTTCTCGCGGCGCGGGTTCTCAACAGCTGCAGACCACAGAAGGCCAACGCAAAGGATGAAAGAATAGATTCACAAAAAAAAAGGGGGAAAAGAGACGTACCACAGGTAGTGCCATTCTTGGACTCTTTTGTTAACCCAAGACCAGAAAGGAGGGCAGGTTCGCGGACCCCGTTAGGGGGGGTGGAAGATAAACCCGAACCACGCACCGCAGCGGATTCCCCGCCCGCGCAACAACAGCCAAAAACCAGAACAGCGTGTCATAGGAGAAGAGGTCAGAGAAGCTAGAACCAAACCGCTGTGACCCCTCTCAAAACTTTGTATAACCGGGGAAAAGCCTAAAAGAGGGGAAAAAAAAAGGAGAAGCGAATATGCAAACCTCAGGGAGGCCGAAACTCTCTTCCCTTGGAGGACGGCTTGAAGAAAAAGTAATATAAATGGCTGAAAACGGAGAGACGGACAGAAGATCATAATCAGCGGAGAACTTATCTTACTGAGCAGTCATGAGGCTTTTCCCTCAGGCCAGAGCAAGATGGAGGGCAACCCAAAAGCCACACCGTTACTTCTCTTCTACCGTAAGGCCGGGTCAAGCTTCACGTCTATTTGCAGAAGTCCCTGGGAAAAAAGTGTTCCTGTACACGATAGTATAGGGGGTAAATCCTTCCTCCTCGCCAAACAGTGTTGGACGAAAGGCGCTCGGGGGGGCGAGGACAGAAGCCCCCGCCCGAAACGTGGTAGCTACCCTCCAAATTCCCAAGGACGAAGAACGCTCGCACATCCAAGAAGAGAGGGGAAAACAGACCTCCAGCTACTACCAACTCATCCTGTCTCCACAAGCCTAAAAAAGGGGATGAAAACTACTGGGGAAAGCATAAACCGTAACCCCGGAAAACAAATAAAAGACGCAAAACTGATAAAGCCAGGGGGGGGGTAAAACCCCCGTCTCCTGGCATTCCCTAAGTGATGTCAAACTCACCTACAAATTGAGCAGGACCGAGAGATATTATCTTAACATTCCTCAATAAAAAGGGAAGCGTGGGGCGACCAAGCGAGGAACATGACCGATCTACTCTCTTTACCAACCACATCCTGTTTTAAAAACGGGAGTCGAAGAGACAAATTAACATCCTGCGACTCATCGATATTGTCAAGAAAAGCCAAAGCTAAGGATGTCAGCGTCTGTCGAGAAACCGAAGAACATACTACAGGTTCAGGGTCGGGGAAGAACTGGGCGCCGGGGTTGTGTCTGCTTCTCACTTTCCTTGCACCTGTCACCACAGGGGGTTAAAAAACCCACCCCAAAAAATACAGGGGCGGGACAAAACGCTCCTGCAATCATAGCCTTCTAAAAATGTTGTTCAAATTTGGTATGGGTTTTGAAAAAGTTCTTGACCAAAAAAAGACAGGGTGCTCATCGACGCGACCCGTCCCGCTGGACTGATGTATCGGTGCAAAGAGCTGGCAGCGAGCCGGGGAAAAACGACGCTGTCGATTCTGGTGCCGCGAAAGGGGAGGAGGGGCAAGGAGTCATCCAGGGACGTCCCTTCCCGCCGCTATCATTCTTAGAGCTTAATGGGTGGCGAGAGCGTAAAAGCGCATGTGTTGGGTATCTGTCTTTCGGAGGAAAGCAGTGATCCCGGAAGAAAAGGGAGAGAACATCTCTCTAAAAACGGGGAGGAGTATTAAAGAGTCCTATCACGTAATCATTACCCGAGAACGACGAAGAACACTCCACAAACGAGTCGGGCGCCTAAGCCGGGAAAAAACAAGAGGGGTACGAATGGTCCAGTCGACCTGGAGTTCGGCAACTTTTCCAGACGGTGCCGTAACTTTTTCCCGTCCCGACGAAGCCGAGAAAAACCAGTGACCGTAACTTCTGCTGGCCTTGCCTAGGCAAACTGTTATGATGCGAGAAATTAAGAAAGATGAGAGAGGAACTCAAAGTCGATTATCACAGAGAAATTGTTACCTTGGTGAAGTCAGAAGACGAAGGCGGTGGGGGGGGGAAACTCCCGGGGGTGTTTTGGTTGGGGGGGGGGTGGTGGGGGGGGGGGGGGGGGGTGGGGGGGGGGGTTGGGGGGGGTTGGGGGTGGTTTTTTTGGGGGGGGGTGGGGGGGGGGGGGGGGGTGGGGGGTGGGGGGGGGGGGGGGGGGGGGGGGGGGGGGTGGGGTGGGGGGTTTGTGTGGGGTACCTTTCTTTTCGATAATAAAAACTGCCATAACCAGTGAAGGGGGGGAGGTATAAAAACCAATCACAGCCCCCGCCTACAGAGGAAAAACAGAAAAAAGAAAGAATGATATTTCTGGAATATTTCTCGAGAACCATTACTTCCTTGACTGCAACTTAGAGGGACATCATTACCCGACTGGGTTGTAGCACTCTCGTTCAGGGGATCTGGAAAAAAAGAAACGGGGGATGGTGGTCCGGTCCAGGTATTCGTCGGCTAATTCCTTAAAAAATGCGAGGTAAAAACCCTTGAGCGGCGTCTGGAAAGGAACACGCGCGGAACGACGTCCCCTGCCCCGGGGGGTCGGTGTTAATTACGTCAGTACCGGAAACCGACGGGGAAGGTTCTGGCCGGGAGTCCTGAGCAGGGGGGGAGGGCGACGGGGGGGGCGAAACTGGGCCCGGGTAGTGCTTCAGGACTTCCAGAGATGGATAATTGTTTTTTCGCGGGGGGTGGCGAAGGACTTTTCGGTAAGTGTTAGCTGGGGGGAGATCGAAGGAGGGCGGACCGTCGGCGAAATGAATCGTGGCGGGGAGATCCCCAGGGGGAGTTGCGCTTGATTGTCCAGGCAGCAGAGATTCAATCACCCCGAAGGAAGCTGCGAAGATACAGGGGGCCTTCTCTATCTGGAAATAACTTGTCGAAACGCACCTCTACACGACGAATCCGGGGGAGGGGGTTAAAAAAATCGCAGGGATACCTCACTGAACTTCTTGTATGTTGGGGGGGTCTAATGGCTTGGTAGCGCGGACCGTCCCGCCACGAAACGTCAGCGGATTCTGTCCGAATAAACGGAACTATAAGCAGGAAACCGGTAAAGCGTGGGCTGGCCAGGGGAGATTAAAGACAGCCTTCAGACCTTTTTCCCCTCTGTCACCAAAATCCAAGGATTGCGGTTGTTCAGCGCTGGCGCGTACATTCCCTCTGTTCGGGAAGGTCAGTAAATCTTTGCTGGCTCCCAGGGTTTAGAGGGGTCAATCGGTCGTTCTTGCTCGTTGTGGGAAGTATGAATATTCTATCAATGTAATTGGTTTTGGGGGTTCTGCTCCCGGTGCGCGGGGTGGGGGGGACCTTGACTTACTTATTCGGGGCTGAGGTGTTCGCGGATAGTGAAACACAAATCTTTTGCAGCGACACAATCTGAATAATTTTAAAATGTCACAACATCAGTAGAAGAAATTCTAAATCAAGGGGAGGATCAACATCTAGAACAACAACACAACATTATCGCAGATTCATTTTGGGGATCAAGATTTCAGCGCCGAGGAGGGTTGCCCGCGCAGCGGCCAAAAGATGACTGCCAACAGGTGGAAAGAGCCGCCCGCAAAAAACGCTAAGCTCACCCTGCAATGCGATCACCGGAAAAAAAAGCCCCAAAAAAACCAACATTGGTCAAGGGAAGTATCATGGGGAAAGGACCCGACGACAGGCGGACACCGGGCAACACATGAAATGCCATGCCGTATAGACTGGCAAAACTCATCAAGGAGTGGTCCGACCGGGGTCAGGCGGGCCGGCGAGCCAGCATCAGGCGGACCAGCCTTGCGCACCTAATCTCGGAGGACGCGAGAACGATTACGCAATCGTCTCCAGAGGGAAGTACGCGCAGGAAAAAAAGACGGAGAAAAAACAAAGGCACAACGAAACCTAGACTCTACCTTCCTCCGAATCCCTTCTCGAGGTCAAGAAAGGGGGCAAAGGGACGACACGTCGATATTTCTGTCACAAGGGACAACGAAGCCCCGAAAAGGAAGAAGAGGCTAGGATGCAGAAAAAATACCCTCCAATTTACGAACCGCCACTAGGCCCATTAGAAAGCGACGAAAGCAAGAGCCTAGTACAAAATCCCAACCTACTTCAGGGCAACGGAAAATCCTAAAAAAGAATAACACCCTGGATACGATCTCTGTAAATCATCATCACGAACCGGACACCAGGTCCCCCAAGAAACCGTCGCCGATAAAGGCATGAAAAAGCCTCGACGAAAACCGGACCCTCAATTCCGTAAGACGTTGACGCACGACCCGTCGAAGCAGAAGGCAGCATCAAGAAGGGATCGTTCACGCATACAGGCAAAAGCCAGAACCAAAAAGGTGACGGCGAAGCCGCCTCCTTACAGCGACCAGAAAAACCCATACGGGGGGAGGATCCCACCATAAAAAACGGCGACCAAAGAGAACAGTCGATCTGCCGTCCCCCGCAAAGCGTGAACCGAGTCTCGTAGACGAACACCGATTCGCTAAAACAAGCTACTGCGCTCATTTTCTTTCAGCCGTGGCGTCCGGTTCAGGACTACTCAAAAAGGTAACAAGTGCACCACGGAGGGGACTTTCTTATCTGGCACGAAGGGCAGGGACAACCACTCCTTCATCATCATAACGGGACGGAAAGAAAACTGCCCTCTGGGCTCATCGAACTCAGGACAGTCCGACGGAACTCTCGTCGGGGTATGGAAGAAATCTGGGCTCGAAGACAAGGAAGCTTGCGATCATTTACTCCTTTCTTTGACGGCACGCTGAAGGAGGGCGGCCCCAAGTTCAACTCCATTTCGAAGAGGCTCGGCCGGTGGGACGCGCGGAGGGAAAGCGAACTAGGTGTGGTAGAAGGCGGCGAGCACAGAGGTCTTACTCTCCAACTCTTTATAGACTATCTCTCACAAAACAACGGATTTTAAAGAGAGAGTCATGATAAGCCAGGCGTGGGCGAAACAATCATGAAGGGGAAAAATCGCGCAGGGAACAGGCAAACCACCCTCAGTGCGGAACTCTCACCAAAAGGTCCTGTCTTCTACCTAAAAAAGCGGAACCTTTACGGAAACGGGATGCGATGGTGAAAAACAAGTCCCCCCTACCGGGAGCGAACAACTTCCAAAACTAAAAAAAAGAAGAGGTGGTCCGGACTCTAACAAAGCTTACTTCGATACCCCTATGAGGGGGGAGTCCCTCGAGCGACCTTCGATGGAGCACCGGAGCCGGGTTGAACCTGCTTGAAGGGATAAGTGAGGGGTTTGGAAACCACCCGTTTCGGGAAAGAAGAAAACCGGGAACCCGGGTGCAAAGACATCTAGTCACCGCAGCACATCGCCCCAGAGAAAACCCGACCCCTGCAAGCCTGGTTTCGAATTGAATGGTGTTACGTCTAGACGACGTCTGGTCAAGGGCCTGAAAGATGAGCGGACAGCGCATCCCGACAGGGGGTGGGGTACCGGCCAGTTATATCCGCCCTGTATTGGGTTTTCCTGGCATACTAGTTCGGGGGTCCGGTAGGGTTTCACCAAAGGAGGGTGAACTCCTGATTGTCTGCTTTCCCTCTGCTTCCGATAAACTAAGGGATGAAAAAAAACTAATTAACTCCTTTCACCTTCCGTGGGGGGGGGGGGGGGGGGGGGGGGGGGGGGGGGGGGGTGGGGGGGTTTGGGGGGGGGGTGGGGGTGGTTGGGGGGAAGCCGGAAGGGGTCGTCACTGATTGGGCAAATCAGGTTACTTCCCGTTTTCTTTTGCACGGGGTGCTGGAGGGTGTAGTGCTGCTTAGGAAAAGATCTGCTTTTTACCAGTTTTGAGAGGGTTGGAAAGGCTGGTGCGTTGGCCTAATCGGTTGCGTGCGGATGCTGGATCTCGAAATATGTCTGAAGAGCGCTTAGGGAGGACCGGGGGGGTAAGTGGGGCGTACCACATTGCTTTTCTTTTATTAAGCAGGCGATCCACCCCAGATTAATTCACCCTATGAACGGGGACAAACAGAAATGGAACCTCCGGAGAGATCTTCCATTAAGTGTGTTAGCAAATTGATGAGATCCTGGCGTTCCCGAACCTTACGCGGACTCGACCCCTCGAAACGTGTGCCGTGTTGGTGTGCCATATGGCGAAGCATGCGCGTATTCGCCGACCTGAAAAAGAGGAATTACGAGGGTCGTTGACACCTGGATGAATCGCGAAGGTAGAGAAAAAAGGGACCGAGAGGGGACGGGGAAGACGGCCAGAATCAGGGCCCGCTGCCCATTGCTGACAAAGAGGGATTGGGCACGAGAAAGCTCTTCCCGTGTTCGTGAAGGGTATACAGGTGTAGCAAACGGCTTTCCGGTCTATCTGTGAAAATAAATGATTAAAAATAACTAACTCTTTGGGGGCGGGTGGGGAAGGGGGGGAAATGGGCGTGGAATCATTCTTCTGTTCTAGCAATGGGGGCGGCGGGGTGAAGAAAAACATTCAATTGTTTTCAAAAAAAAATAATAATGATGCGCTAATTCACCAACATCGTCCTTGGAAGCCTAACACGGTTAACTTAACCAAAGCATCGATAAAAGCAACAACCTTCTTCTTATGGAAAAGATATTCTTGTAGAGTCATCAAAAGGTGAGGGGGGAGGTCTATGTTAAGGCAGTGTTGTTAACCCTCCTGCTTCATCTGATCTTTCTGCGGCAAAACCACGAGTAAAAAGGTTGGTACGCCCGAACGCTCAGCCAGGAAAAAGTATAAAAAAACCTACACGCGCCTCTCCCCCCTGCCCCAACGAGGGAAAAGGCAAGATGAAGATAATTACATACGTTCACCTTATCCGAACGAAAAAGAAATGATACTCGCCAAAAACAGGAAAGAAAAAAACAAAAAAAAAAAAAAAAACCCAAAACCTCCCTTCAACGTGGATAAGCTTCAAGCGGCGCCAAACGCCTTGTGTTGTTCTGGAACCACTTTACGGAGAGGCCCTGCGAAAAAAAAAGGATAGCCGAAAATCCGCGGAGGGGGACCAGTTCGCGAACGAAACTGATCATCTCTGGGAGCGGTATACAGTACTCACTTCTCCGCTAAATTTCGGCGTTAAGACATTCCCCGCCATAATATAAACAAAAGAACAAAAGTGTGGGCGAGCGAGGGACAGAATCCTGGGCACGAACTTCGTATTTCATACCGTACACACGTTAACAAAGATCGAGAAGGCGGTCCCCCAGTCAGTCCTGACATCGTGGGGAAAGATTCAGGGCAGGCAAGAAGACCGCCAATGTGGAAAACACCAAAGCCAAGTCCTTCCGACAGGAGCCTCGCCCTCCTCAGCCGAGGAGACAGCCCACCATCAACCCTGAGGAACACAGGAATTCACTCGAGCAAACAGGGGTAATAACGCGATTGTACGTAAATTGCATACCAGAAATGAAAAACCGAGGCCCATCACCTTCCTAACTCTCAGGCCCTTAGCCGTCAAGGAAAAACCCGGTCGGAAGCAGAAGTGATGAACGGCAAAAAGACACGTAAAGCATGACGTCTCTAATCTAGCGGAGCCTGACGGCAAAACAATTTAACGTGTTGACCACTCGCATTGCGATCAAGGAAAAAAGGGGAGCTGCTCTAATAAAAACATTAAAACCCCATCAACCCCGGTGGTAAGTATAGACGAGACGGCCATACACCTACCATAAGGGGAGGACCATGGACGGGGGTCCGAAAAGACTGCAAGAAAAAGATGCTTCTAGCGAAAATATACCTCTTAACTAAAAAAAAACATTCTTTCCTGGTCCCCGTGAACTGGGCGGTCCGGGAGTTGTCAGGAAAAACGTTGTAAGGTGCACCCTGGGTGAGTTAACAGGTATTATCGGACTGGGCGGCAAAAACAACAAGATACATCCTCGGACCTTAAAAAAACAATGTAAACGCGGCTCAAAAGGTTCAGAGAAGCTACCGCGCTCACGTACGCCTCGAAGGAGGTTCAGCAGAAAGTCTCAGAAGACCGCACCTGAAGTAATGTCAGGGTCTCGCCGTTCTGTACTTGTAAAGCAGCCGTCTTGCAACAGTCATACGACGAAAGGTCGACGAAAATATACCGCTGTGTACTGTGCGTACGCCGAGGAGGGGTGGGGGAAGGTCACGCGCAGGCATTTCATGATCGCTCACCTCATAGCAGACTCTAAAAAACAAACAAACGAAAATATAGATATTTCAAGCTCGGAGTTTCATTACCCCGATGCCTGCTAGCGCCAACAAGCCAACGACGAGATCCCCCGCTCCCGCGGTACACTGGTCCGTCGAAAAGAGGAAAAGAGGAGTACCAAGGGGCGGCAGAAGATTGCTATTGGGAAAGTTCCGACAGTCAAACGGACTCGCAGCGGCGTGGGTCACGAGAGAAGCCCTCTGCGGAACTACGTCGAGGGAAGGAGGATCGAGCGCCAGACAACCTAGCCTGGTTTACCTGAATATATATTCTCATGGCAGGGGGTTTGGCCGACCGTATACTTTAACACTCCGTAACGGGAGGTGAGACGGAACAAGCAAGAAAAAAAGCAAAGTCTGCCGACCCCGGAACCGGATTTCAAGCGGCTAGGGCAGAGAGAATCAGCTGGTCAGCATGATGCAGGGGCAAGAGGCCATACATCCACGACTGTTAAATGGGTAGCCATTCTGGTTTTCCGGGGATTACACCTTTAGGGGTTTTCCTTGCCACTCTATGATTTCAGGTGCAGCGAAAGTAAGAAGGCAAAGAAAGATTGGACAAACGCATTAAATGTTTCTTCTTTAGGACGATCGAAATCGCGACTGCGCTTGTACTTTCGGTTGCCGTGCAAACGGAGAAAGGTGAAGAGACGGGGAATGTTGTATCCTCTCCTTATCAGGGGCCGGAGACGGGGTAGGTTGGTCGTTTGTCAGTGCTAAGACGACCGATAGCTAAAAAACAGGTTAAGGGGCGTCATGAGGTGGCAGTTGCTTTGCTGGGCTTGAGTCGAGGCGAAAGGATTGCGCGTCCGCACCGATACCTGAAAAGAGGGGCGGGGGTACCAAAGGGGTTCGGTACAGTTTCGGTTCCTATAGCTGTCGGCAACCAAGAAAAACGCAGGTCGGAAAAGATCGGGCAATTGAGAGCGGTCATTAACTTTTCACCAAGGGCAGTGATAAGAGCAAGGCGCGTGGGGGCGGATACGGTCGCAATGCAACAAGGGGGGACGGACGGTGGGGTTATCATGATGAGGCCTGAAGAATTCAAGAAACTGACCTCGACGATGAAGTAAAGGATGAACTCAGAAGACGAAACATGAAGGGCCGTCGCTCCGGCTGGTAATCCCGGGTATAGAGCCCCATCGGGCCGAGAAAAAGGGGCAAAGGGCAAAACAAAGAAAGGAGCAGGGTAAGTCAGAGAGTATATCAGAAGGGGGTCTTCAACAGTTTCTTGTAGATGTTCTAAGGGTTGGTCACGGGTGGCGTTACGGGGAAAAAGGGGGTGCGAGGGAATTATTCTCAGCAGGGCAACGGCGGTGTGGTGCTTGTTGGGGGGCTGCGGGGGCGAGGGTCGGCCGTTACTGACGGCGGGGGAGAGACTTGGTTTGCTGGAGGACTTTGACCCTCAATCAGGTGGGTGCAGCATCAAGTGCGCGGCTGCGAGGAAAACACAGGGAACAACAGCAGGCCCGCCGGAATGGATGCTATCACCAACAGAGCGCGCAACAACACAGAGGAGAACATAGGGTCTTTAAAAAGACCGTTCCGGCCGTCTGAATTGGTTCCTCTCTCGGAAAGAGGGCGAGCACCATGAGGGAGGGGGGGACGATCCCGAAAAGCCCCAAAAAAAAAAATAAGAACGGCACGAGAACCGCCGCCCCAACCCGCACCACAACCGCGTCAGGCAAGATGAAAAGAATTAATAATTACGGGAACGAAAAGAAGGATGACTCTCAAACCGGGGGAAAAGGCCATAAACCGCTGAAGAGAAAAAGCGGACAAACGCCATCGAGTCTCCCTGTCAGCTCCCTGCCTGGCGATTCTTCTTTACTCAGACGCGCGGAACCTGGACGTAGAGGAGACCATCTCTGGTCAAAAAAGAAAACGGAGGCAGACACTGACGCGACAGTTCGGAGGGTAACGTCAAAGGATCTCAAAATCCCCCCCACCAGGACACAGTTAGAGGGCGAAGCTCGCCGCCGGGTAACCGAGGCCTAGGAATAGTAGGAATCTTCCTTTCCGACCACTCATACACGATCTCTAGGATGGGACCAATTCCGGCTGCCTCTACTTGTGCGAATAGGACCTAACTTACAAAAAAAACAGAACGGTGTTAAACCCATGAATCTCCAACTATCAAGCCTCCTCCTCTCCGCGAGCAAAAGCCCCAACATACATGAACCTTCAGGCCAACGCACTTCAAAAACCCTAGCTAAAACCGACTAGATCAGGAGTAAGCGGCATAACCAGACCACCGTGCCAAAAAGAACCCCGTACGATCTTATCCCTTGAACTCGGCCTCCGCAAAAGGAAACGGCGGCCTCCAGGAGACGGTTGAACTTCACGTACAGACTAGCAATTCGAATAAAGCAGGATACTGACGAATAAAGGTCAAGCAAGTTGTCCTACACCGCATGTGAAGAATCGCTAAATAGTCTCTCTGCGGAAAGAACAATACCAGGGGGTCCACAGGGCGGTAACGTCCCTAGCCCGGCCCACCAGTCTTTTATGCTCGAACAAGAGGCCGTGACCATCTGATTCATGGGACACACACGTAACTACTAGGAGGCGGGGGGGAGAATGGGGGCCGGGAGGGGGTGCGACGCCTTACTTCACGAACTTTGGAAGGTTAAAACAAAGCTTATTGCCCGACGGGGCAGAAAAAGGGGGCTCACCCCAGGACCCTCGTCATAACCTAACCTCTTCTTGGAGAAGACGAAGGCGAAGAAGCGTCAAAAAAAACGGGAAAGCCAGGAGAAGGTAGGTCCGAAAGCTGGCATCTGCACACTCCGTCTGACATTCAGGGTTCAAATAAGGAGGAAAGTTCGGAACCGAGTGACCGAAGGGCCGCGGAGCATCGACGACACCTTCTTTGTTCTGCGGCGGACAGCACGAAAGCGGGGGGCGGTCCACGGAGAGACAAGTTCACGCGCACCTCTGCTCGCCATAGCCCAAACAACCAAAAACAAAAAAAGGAGAGAGGGCGATCAGCCGAATCATACCTCTTCTTCTACACCTATAACACACCTAGAGAGTAGGGAGACGCGAGAGCAAACACAAGGAGACAGTAATGCGGGCTTGATAACTTACTGAAAGGATGGGAAGAAGGTGGGGAAAGTACAGCGGAGACCAAGGCCAGATAGTCAGCGGTGCGGAGCTTCCCAGCTTCAGGTACCCCGATCTGGATCCCTCCGTTGTAAGGTGTACGACGGAGGATGCACCGAGGCGCCAATTAATTCAGGATGGGATTCGCAATAGCGGGTTGGGCGAGTTTATTTAAGAGGAAAGGGGAACCAAGTGCAAGGAAAAAAAAAATCAAACACCCGCCCAGGCTGACAAGAAGACCCCTGACCTGAATCTTTCATGGGTTTCGATACTCGCTTGTCACGGAACTGCCGGGAGCAGGGAACCCTTTCAAAAAGAGAAACTGGGACTCCTGAACTGGCATTTTCTAGTATACTAAGAACACCGGGGGGGGGTGGGACCCGGCGCGAGATGAAAAGGGGGAATTTCGGGACAGCGGGAGTCGTCACAGATAGTAGACACACTCCTGGCCGTCTTCTTGACAGCGCAAGCTAGAGGCGGAAATCCTGGACCGGGGCCCAGGGGCAAGGGAAAGGGAAGAGTCGAAGGGGAAGACGGGCCGGGCGGAACCGCCGAGTCGTAGTCGTCTACTGTCTTTTTGTTAAGGGTGTAGGGGTAGTACGACCTATCTTGGGAATAAGGGGGGGGGAGGGGAATGGACGTTACTGAAGTAGGATGGGGATGGGCTGGATCGAGCGGCTCGTCTATCTCAGTACGAAATGGGAATCGGGGAGGGGCTTACCATTTGCAGGGTTGAAGATGGGGGCAAAGGAAGACAAGCAGGACACGAGGGATAGGAGCCAAGGCCTCTTAGCGTCATTAAACTTGGACAGTAGAAGCCCCAGGCGGTCCTGCACTATCGGGACAGCTTGGACCCAGACTCCGGGCACTATCTGAGCTCTAACGTGTGAGCCAGTTTTTGGGGTTCAATGAGATTCCTGAGTAATGGGAAAAAGACGACTAAGGGAGACGTACTAAGAGTTCTCACTACTCTACCTCGATTATCCCTTCTCGGAAGACAGTACGCAGCGGAGTAGGACACAGAAGGGACAGGGGGCCAGCAGGGGCCCCCAAAAAAGAAGGCACAGGATCGTTTATTGTCTTGCTCGTATTGTCAGAGGGAGGGCCATGGCAGGCCCAGGTTGTGCGAGTGTAGTGGAAAGCGAGCTTTGCAAAAGGAATGATGAAGGATTCAAAAAGCTTGTACTTTCAAAGGTGGCTGGTTTTGTCTGTCGGTGGCGCTGTGCGGCGGGAAAAAGAACTCTGCTGGGAACTTTGGAAAAAAGGACGTTACACACCCACTAAGACGAGGGGGGGCGACCGGGGAAAAGAAAAGGATGAGGCGACGGTCAACAAGAAACCCTCCCTATGAAACCTGATGCCGAGAAAAGAAGAGGAAAAACAGGAGAGGAAAAATAGTGCTTTTGTAACACCCCCGTGTGACCGGGCGGGGCCCGGCGGGACTTCTGGTTGTGACCCTCCATGCGGGGAATTGTCGCGGCAAAAACAAAAAACAAAAAAAACAAAAACCCAAAAAAAAAAAAAAAAAAACAACCAACAAAAAAAAACAACCAACGACTTAGGAGGTGTAACGAACCAAAAACGCTCAGCCCCGAAGAAGAACTTCCCCGCTAAACCGCAGCCCAAAAACAACCAACAGTGAATCAAGAGTGGAGAAAGACCTGAAAATGGGCAACTCTAGCAAAAGACCACTCTTAACCTCTCACACAAGGAGAAATACCCGGACAGGCGACCTGCTGGAAGAATAGCCCTTCCTCCCCTACATCTGGCGTAACTACGGAGGACGGACCCGAGGTCGGCAGATATGAAAGAATCCTGACTGCATCAACTTCGACGACGGCGGGCTATCCCTCGAGGGGGCGGCTAGAGCGAGGGTATAGTCGATAATCCTCTTTCGGGAGCTAGAGCCAATCAGCTCCCAAACCACCACTTACCAACACTTAGAAAAACTAGACTACCGACGCCTGTTCACGCTTCCCTCTCTTAGTGCAAAACTGCCGGGGGCCTAAAAACTCACAAAAGAATCATAACCCCGATTCCAAATCCGTCCATCTTGTGGCAGCTTCTAGCTTCCCTGGAAAGCAACAACGAACACTGTGGTACTCGCCACGACCCACCTGAACGAGAGAGGAATCCGCATCGGGAACGTCAAAACTGCCGGAAGGATTCACCACTAAACGAAACTCTAAAAACTGACGCATCTTGTACAAAGCGCAAAAAAAAACCCCAGTTTAAAGCACCCCTCCAGCGAAGGAGCGTCTACACCGAAACGCCTTCCATGAAGAAGGGATGACTGGCCCCGGGGACGGTCGGGCGCGAGTCGCTCGACGGACAAGGTGGTACACGCAGTTAATTGCTTGTCGCCAATCATAATGGTAACTCGCCTGATCCAGGAATCTTCTCGCGCTTAAAAAAAAGAAAGTGGTCACCCAGGCTAACGGAGACCCAACGTCTACGCAGTCGTGAACTGAAACCTTTCCTCTCCCAGTAACTTTACCTAAAAAAATGCGGTCTCCGAGAAACACCTAGTGAACCGAACTACTCAAGATGGGGGAAGGGGGATGGGGTCATACCCTAAAAGAGGGGGGGGCTGGAAGAAGGGACCAATGGGGGGCCTGGGTTCCTTTGTATCTTCCCGCCCAAAGGGAGGGGGGGAAAAAAAAAAGATCAGGCAGAGAGGCAGTTTGTTCAGCCAGGGGAACGGGGAGGGGCGCCGGCGCCAGGAAAACTCTTCTCCTCTTGCTCACGATCAGGTACTGGGACAGGAGAAGCTTGGGCAGAATAAATCCTGAACGACAAATGCAGAGAAGGGGAACTGTAAGAGGTGAGGGGACTTATCGCATCCTGCGCCTTCCGGTCCCGCCTACAGTCTACAACATTCTGAGGGAGGGTGGAGCCGGAATCCCCGTCTCTTGGGGAAGCTGTCGGAGCCAACAGAGGCATAAGAAAAGAAAGATGGAAAGACTCTCAAAACCCTGCTCATCTGAAAAGATTATTTCCTTCAGCGGGGCGATCAGGCCCGCTTCTAAGCCGGGGCCTGGAACTGCTTCGTCGAACTCCGCCGCAAAAAAGCGGAGAATTCGTCTACCTGAGATCTTGGGGGGAAAACCGGACGGCACCTGAAACGCCTTACAGACGACGGAGCCTCTACCAGTCCCAGTAAGAGAAGCGGGCGGTCCGTCTACGAGCAAATCTGAGAGGGGGGAATACGTCTCTTTGCCAGAAGCTACGACGCGCCGGACGAAAACGTTAAACGCGGGTTCCCGGCGGACTTAAGAAGGATGCGCTTATTTTTTTGGCCGCCCGTCTTTCCTATCATACCGGTTCGCACAAAACGGGTGCACGGGATTCCCCGCAGTCCAAAGCCTAAAAAACGGTGACAACCACAGGCCCGGTAGTGGCCTCAATGGTGTTCGTCGATCTACGCTGGCACGTGCATTCTGGCAGCGCGGAGTGCAGCGACACGACTGTTAGACAGGGGAAAGGGGGGCGTAAAAGCAAAAAAGGGGGAAGGTGGGGGAGCGAGGGGGGGGCCGTATCGTCTCACCTCTGAAGGTGTAGACAAACGAAAAGGGGGAGGAGTGAACGGCAGCTAGAACGTGACAGGAAAAAAAGGGTAGGTGACGGTACACGTCCAAAAGGGCCGTCTTCGCCGCGGTCCGGGCATGGATGCGGAAGACGGGTGGCGGTAAAAATGGCCGTGGGAGGTCTGAGAGACACCGGACGCAGGGGATCCAGGGTGGGGATGTGAAGTCTGAAAACTTATTAACTTCTTTTTAGCCGAGAGCTGGCGCGAGAAGCAAAACAGTTTGTAAAAGCAGGGGACGGAAAAGGCGGGTGGGCGTGCCTGGGGGCCAGCTTCTCCCACTACGTAATGAAGCGGGAAACGCAGTATAGTCGGTGGGAAATGAACGTGGACTCCATTTCAGTCAGACGAAGAAAGAAAGGGGAACAGCGACTGTCGACGATGAAGGGGTCAACGTGTGCGGAATTTTGTTTTCTACTGTTCGACGTCGGACTTCAAGCCAGACCGGCAGCGAAAATCCCGTACTTTTCGCAACGGACCAGGAAAAAAAGGCGCAGGGAAACACGGCTGGTCAGACCTCTTATGATGAGGATTCAAGGCGGACCGCCAGCAGGTCGAAAAGGCTGCACTCAGGGGTGTCATGCGCTTAACGTCTCACGTTTGGGTTCATCGTGGATTCACATGTGGGGGGAGAGGGGAAACGGGGCCGTGAGGAGGGCAAGGGATGATTCTCAACTTGACCGGTTGGCGGGGGGGAGAGGGGGCGGTGCGGCGACTGCCTGGCTGGGGAGGAAGTGGGGGAGGATCGTTTCAACCCTCAGAAAAATCGGAGCACGCTAAGCCTTTCGGGGGACTGAGAGGTAACAAACATAAAGAAAAGAAAGGGCCGGAAAAGGCTCCAAGAATCTAACTCAAACAACATATTAAGGATGCTTTTTGTATCTCACCGGTAGGCGGCCGCGACGGGGGAAGTTGTTGAAAAAGAAGAGGTGAGGTAGAGGGGGGGAAAACCCGAAAGGGGGGACCTAGAAGCCTCACCAAGCACCCCCCGCAGACAGCGCGTCCGCCATCTCCTCCTCAGCCCCCAAAACAGAAACCCAAAACACCGCGTTAAAGAGTGAAGATCTGTCAACTCAGGAAAAAAAAAAGGGAGTGACCCTCAGAACAAATGGGAGAAACTGGCCAGGCGGAACCTTAATATACTGCATCTGCCAACCAATCCATGGAGGCCAGGGGGAAAATGGCCGGACCTGCTCTCCGACAAAGCATCTCCAGGCTACTTCGCGATCAACAGTGTCGTCGCGGAGCGAGGATATGCGAGGTAGAAGGCGGCGGAGGAGGCCAGCACCATCTGAAACCCCAACACGTACCCAAGGTTCCAGCCGCCTGAGAAAGGGAAGCGGGTGAAAAAGGCCGGCGAGTAGTGCAGACTTCCTGGCAATTCAGGAAAAATAGAAAGGTCCCCTATTAAAAGGAGGAAGGGTAGATTAATGCTTCGGGACTGCAGGGAAAAGAAAAACAAAGCAAGGGGGCTCCAATGAAAAGAGGAGGAGGCTCTCCTGGTGACAGAACTGACCTATCCAGCCACGCCTACTTAAGGGAACTCAAGAAAGAACACCATCTACACCCTTGATCACAACTAGGGACTCCAATGCAAAACGTCCAGGCAAAAAAAAGAACCCTAGAAGCATGCTCCAGTCCAGGCCGACAACGGACCCGTCTTCATTAACAGGACCTAAGGGATAACCGGCACGTTGATACCCTTGAACACTTAATTCTCTATCAGGAGACCTGTTCAACCTACCGACAATTCATCTGGGGGTTGGAGGAAACTCATCATTGAAAATCAAGACTTAGCCTTCATATGTCATTACAAACAACATCCCTCGGGCGGCGTATACGCCAGCGAAGCATCCAGTCTTTAGATGGCAGGGAAAAAAAAAAAAAGACCAGCGGCGCTCCTATCTAAAAGAGGACTACGCGGCATCTTGGGGGTATTGTACAAAGAAAAAGGGGGGTCGGGCCAGGAGGGAGCTTTACTTACTTGAACCGCTGCACCCGGTAAGTTAACAG
>Ga0179591_1279341_pt1 | contig 26943 bp, 27 predicted proteins | sample CZOMad2_1_08_16f_FD_182891 | JGI IMG/M metagenome (GOLD analysis project Ga0179591, IMG submission 182891) | Vadose zone soil fungal communities from Angelo Coast Range Reserve, California, USA - CZOMad2_1_08_16fungal (PacBio error correction) | ecosystem: Environmental > Terrestrial > Soil >...
GCAGATCGCCGGTTGTTTGGCCAATTGGGCGCAAAGGGGATTCAGGGAAAAGACTGGAGAAAGGATCTTTTCCAAAGCACTTGTCGGTTCTTGGACACCTAAAAGGGGGCGACGACGGGCGCAAAGAAGTAAAGGAAAGCAGGAACGACCAAAGCAAAGAGAACGGCACGCAAAGAAGCGGAGGAAGATTGCTTTGGCTTTTGTCATGGACTAGGGAATTGTGGTAGAACCGAAGAAGATCTCTGAGACCCAGCTCACCGTCTCCTCACAAATCACTTGAGAAAGCTTGGAAGAAGGTCTTTAAAGGAGGGGGTGCAAAACCTCGTCGCGAGGCCCTTGGTCCTTTCAGGACCTGGGAAGTTTATTTTGCAAAAAGGGAGGGACGGGGCAGTGCCAGCGCTGCCTAAGTAATGATTTTTTTGGGGCAAAAAAGTGAGACCGCGATAAAGGCAGGGAAAAACGGAAGGCTGTTTCAGGAACGAGAGGAAACTGTTCAAGCGACTGTGTGATAGTGTTCAGCTAAGCGAGAAAAGGGGGACAAGTGAGTCAGGGGAATACTGCGATTTCGGAGGATAGGCTTCAGAGGCTTGAGATGCTCACCCCATGCAAGCGAATGGACCTCGGGCACGAAGGATATCATAAATAACCCAAAACATTTAGGGGAGGAGGGAGGTCTAATGCCGCGAACGGATATCGAAAGGTGCCGGGACAGAGATGGTTCAAAAACCAGATTTTGGAGAAAAGGGGGGACTTCCAGGATATGTATGGGATATCAGCGAAGCATTGCTTGGGAAAACTGGCTCTAAAAAAAAAAGGACAACAGAAAACTTTGTGCCAACCGAATGAAATTGAACACTCTCAACATCCGTCACCCCTAAGAAAAAGAGCACAGACGCTGTTGAAAAAAATAAAGATCCAAAAAAAAAGAATTGCCAATTGGGGCGAAGAAAAAATCGACGCAGAGCCTACACTGAGGAAAGACGGGAGTGATTCTGTGGGGTGTAGAAAAAGGTTCGCAAAAAAAAGTCCAAGAAATGAAGTCAGTGTCAAACAAGGGATCGAGGATTGCTAAGAGGTTTTGGGGGTACCAAGAATCTCAGACGTCCGGAAAAGAATCGAGGTCCGACTAGAAAAGAACCACAATGTTGTTCAACTTGAAGTCGTAGGTAAAAAAACGGATCGCGTCAGCTTTGTCCTGACCTCGCGGTTTGCATAAGAAAGGAAATGGACTTCTCTGCCAAAGCCAAAATTACGTGGCCAGCACCAAAGACTCCGCACAACCGCCAAAGGTAGAGACAGCGCTTCAAAGAGAAAAAAAGGGGCTCTTTCGACGCTAGCAGGAGAATTACGAAACCGGAACAGGGGTTTACCGAGTGGGTTACCAGCCAAAGGAAAAGAGTGCCAAGGCAATATGAAAAGCGGACAACGCTTTGGCGCGATTCGTGGAAGGGGGGAAAAAGAACCGGTAGCAACCAAACCCAACGGCGACACCTTGAGGAGAGAACAAAAGGAGTAGATTAAATAGAGATATTGCAGAAGGCCGGGGGGGTTCTACGGCAACTAGGGAAGGAAGTATTTTTCGGCCGAAATCGACAAGTGAGAGGGACATTATCGTATTTAGGGGCAGACTAAAAAAAAAATTTGGGAAACGGCAACACACCAGTCCACCGGTCTCTTCTGCGGGAGGCTTAAGGAGAAAGACTGCGCGCTCGAAAAAAGAACGTTAAAAGGGTGGGGTCGCCCGGGGAAAGACCCTTAGCGGTTTGTGGCGGAAAGCGTTCTGGGCCACGTGTAAAAGGGGGGCGGAATAGAAGCGCGTTTCCACGGAGAGTTCAATGAAAAACCGCGAGGGTCATGGAGAAGCGAAGAAGGGTTTACCGTTAACGAAACGAAAAGGGAGGAAAAACAAAAGTTCAGGGTACGCTTCCTACGGGGAGTGGCTTATTCCGGAAAGGGGATAGGGGTCATAAAAAGAGTATGCATCTTCGTGCGGTTGGGGCCGAGGTCAGAGGTTGTTTGCGGCTTCATGCCGCCACACACAGAATCAAACTAGGTCGAGGTCGGGGATAAGAAAAGGGAGTTGGAAGAAAATTTTCGGCAAATGGGCAATGGGGGGTTTTTAATCGTTGAAGAAAACGAGCGAAAGACACGGCGCGCTGCATAATGAGGGGGACGGATTTGCGCGGGGAAACGGAGGGAAAAGAAGGCGCCAGGAGTTGGAAAACCGACGGGTATCTTCAGAACGGGCTCATGGCCACAGCAATGCTGAGAAGGACGGAAACTTGACTTCTGGAAGCTCCGTCTGGGGGGGGGAACAAATCTGGGTGTTTTACCTCGAAGGGAGCGGAAAAATTTCATATCGAGATCGCAAGTGAATACGGACTGCCGTGAACGAATGGAGGGGTATACGGGAAAAGGGGGAAGGTCGCGGGACATGTCGGGTGCCGTGTCGACCGGGACTCTGCCAAAGACGAGAGCGACGGGCGGCAGATTGACTCGACGCGGAACTAGTCGAGCTCGCGGAAACCGAAAAAAAATAAGGTTCGCGGTAGTTGCGGCTGTGTTGTAGGGGGTCGTCTGCGAGAACTGTGGGGGGGGGGGGCCCTTTTATGGGGGGGGGGGGGAGGGCGGGAGACAACCCGCTGAGGACGCGCGCAAGAGCTGCATGAAAAACAAGATTGTTGAAAAAGGGAAAAGGGGGAGAAAAACAAGAAAAGGGAAGAGAAGAGAGGCATCGCAAGAAAAGGAGAGCCAAGTGGCTCGAGCCTCAGGGGCGAAAAGGTTTCACGGAAGATCGAGAGGGTCGACAGTACGATCTTAGGGGGAAAGAAGCGCAAGCGGAAGAGTTAAATGACACCAAAGAAGAAGGACGCCGTAAACTCAGAAAAGAAGTGGGGAAAAGTCGCGGGGGTTCAACGGCGCTGCCGCACGGCAGCGGAGGAGGAAAGGTAGTGTGGAGAAGACAGCACCATTTGGCGAAAAAGCGATCTCAAGGGGGTGTGGGGAGGAGGAGAAAATGGACAAGCGCAATTGGGAAAAAAAGGAAGGATACTGCTCTCTTTGAGGGGTCGGTCCTCTCTTTGGGGCGAAATAAAGGAGGTTCAGAAAAGGTTGGAGGTGAATCAGTCCACTCGAGATTTGTTTTGAGACACAATCGCGATTCAAGTCGCTGAAAACGAAAAAGTACACGAGGGTTAATTAGTGGGTGGGAGGGCATAGAGAGGGGATCTGATGCATGGCTACTGACAATTATCCCTGGTTTGGAGGGCAAAAGAGAAGTTGCAAGTGGGATCAGCCCCGTACAACAATAAAGATAGGTCCTATGAGGCGAGCCGGTCGCAAGTGCGAAGGAGGAGGTGGAAAAAACGATGGAAAAGGACCGGTTTACCGGGTGGTGGCACCAGCGCACCACGGGGGGGGTTTGAAGAAAAGGGATTGACAACAAAAAAAAAAAAAAAAAAAAGACAGCGAAGAGGATGGGAAGAGCGGACGAATATTGGGCGAATCCTGAGAAACGCGCGGGCGGGGGGAAACGCATGAAAGATTGCTGTTGGGTAACATGGCGAATCGGAAGGAAGATACGTGCTGATCGAGAACCGAGAACTCAGGTCGGTCGGAAACTGAGATCAAGTCGGGTTGGGGGGGGGGGTTCGTGGCGCCTAGGAATAGAAGAGCCTCTTCAAGGTATCGGCGTGAATCACCGGCGGTCATTGGAGGGGAGGATGCAAACCGATTACGAAAATCATCGACGCATGAGAATTCAAAACTCTCTTTAACTGGACAACGGAAGAAAAGTCAATCGATAACAGCGGAAAATTAAAGGGGGAGGGGAATATTGATGGGCGGGGAAATTCGGATCAATCACAGCTAAAAGGAAGGAAAAGGGTCTCGGAAAAGTTCCAGTGCGGTGGAGTCAGCAAGGGGCTACTACAGGGTCACCCTTACACCTAGCAATGATGAAAGTCTCAGGGAGGGGAGGGCGGTCAAGGGGGGGAGTAGCATAATTTTGTGGGGGACTGGGGGGAGGGGGGAGGAAGCAAAAGGGTTACTAAAACTTTCCCGGGAAAAGGTCGTTACGAAGAAAAAGAAAACATCAGGGGGGAGGACGCGTGGTGGCAGTTATGGCGAAGGCCACGTTCGAAGGGTAAAGAATTTGAAGAATTCTCATACTGGTGCCGTATCTCACATTGACTAAGGTTCCACGAACTGTGGAAACGATGCCCGTTTTGGGGGCGATAGACAACACACGGGGAGGGTAGGGAAAGAGGAGAAAGCAATCGACAAAGGGGGGTTGGAGCCTTTGTTAACACCGTCGTAAATGTCGCGTCCTGCACTGATCGCACGAAGAGGTGAGGAGAGTTCGATGGGGGGTTCAAAAGAGAACGGGAAGCACCAGCTTAGAGGTCTTAGCCAAGCAGGGATGTGTTTCTGGGGAACGGAAATTTTTTTTCCAGCAACCGGGGTTACGTAAAAAGTGAGGATTATCTCGCAGCTAAATAAGGACTAAAAAGAAGCGAAATCACTCAGGGCCCGCCGCCTTGGGGGGGAAAAATAATAGGCGAAGAAGGGGGGGAATTGTGTCGCAGGCAGGTAGTCGAAACGAGAATGCAACGCCACTGGGCCAAGAGAAGGGAAAAAGGGGGTGGATAAGAGTTCTCTCGGGTTGGGGGGCGGCCACTCACATCAACATGACCTGGGAAAAAAAGGGAGGGAAATATGAGATGCAAAAGTAGGTCTCCCAGAGAGGAACCTGAAGATCTTTGGAAAGTTCTAGGCGCTCCTTCAGTGAATGGATACCCAAAAAAGGTGCTAGAAGAAAAGGCCGAATGGATAAAAAGAGGCGAGGATGCGTCTTAATCAGGCTCCTAAAAGAAGGGATCTCGCCCGTCAACAGAACAGACAAAAAGGGACCGCGCAGGACCTTTCAGCTCAGCCAACAAACATGATTGGAGGATTCACCGGTCTCCATTGGGTGTACAACGAAAATAGCTACGGGGTAAATGAACGCCGAAGTCTCAAGGAGTCAGGGGGGAAAGAGAACAGGGTCACATCGGCTTGGGAGGCAGATTGGCGCGCAATGTTAAGCAACCGAGGTAGAAAAGAGACCCAACCATGTAAGGTTAGGATGCCACCTTAGTAAAAACTGAGGTCCTACTAAAAGGGCGGGAAAGCTCGCAATAGGACCTGCCGTCCCTTCACTTTCGGGGCGAGGTACGCTCCACCACCAATAGGGACCAACCTACATTTTCATCGTGTCGGTGTGGAGGGAGGAACCAGAATTGCGAGGGAACTTCAGAAGAAGATTTAACCAACAAGCAACGGCTCGCGATCCACAAGATCGGCGGGAATTCGTGTTTGAAGAAGGAAGAAAATAGAGGAGATGAGGGGGAAGCCCGGAGGAAAAGAGAAAAACGTGGGAGATTTCAAAGAAAAATGGCTAATTAGAGGGAGCCAAAAGACGGAGAGGATCAAGGCCCGCATACAGAGGAAGGCCTCAAAGAGGTGTTGGCAAAAACTTTGAAAAGGGGTTAAATTCCGCGAAGAGATACTTTGAGGGAGAAAGCGGGGGAAAAACCTGGAATAGAGGCTCCTACCGGTGGCGAAGAACTGAGAGACCGAGAGAGGTGTGTTTACCCTAGAAAAAGCAAAAGAAGAAAGGCTCCACTGAAGCTGGAGTCTGCGTTTGGGTTTCACGGGAGATTTTGACAGGAAAAAATGGGATCAAGAAAGCTATAGATCCCAGTGGAAAAAAGAACTGAAAGCATGAAGCCTCTGGCTGAATCCGGCGTACAAAGGAAAAGCAGAGCTCGATTCCCGGACCAGGACGAAGGGGGGGGGGGAGGGGTCAAAAGATTTCTGGGGTTTCACGTGCCAGGCCGCGTGGGGCGCATAACCAGAGGGGTTTGTGCAACCGGTAGGACCTCTATAGGTAAGGGAGTCTGAAAGACAGCGGCTTCGCACGACCTCCGAACAATTTCCTCTGGGATCACCTTGATTCGAGGCGCGACTTGTAGTTCCCGGGGAAATCCTTCGAGGAAAAGAAACAGTGAGGGAGAGGTGGGGAGGAGGGCAGATTCTATTTGGGACGGCGACAAGGGTACGGAAAGTAACCGCAACGCATCAGAAAAATAATATAACACAAAAAAAGGGGAGGGAAGTCGACGTCGCGCGGAACGGCGATATCGATGGAAATGAATCAGAGGGGAACAGGGCCCAAGATTGGGTCTAACGAGGGTCTACTAAAGGGGAGGAAGCAGTATATCGGTCATCAAGGGGTGTCCACTTAAGAACCTGACGGATCTCGTTGTTCCCACTTCTGCCCGAAAATCATTGGGAATGGGCTCCAAGCGAAAATCCTTTCAAAAGAGGGGAAACTAGAAGGGGCTCGAGGAGAGTTCTGAGGCATTCCAAGATCAAAACAAGCAATTGGGGCCAATTCGCGGGGCTTTGGAAAAAAAAAAAAATCGGGGGACAGCGACGGACGGAGCACCTCGGGGGGAAAATTTCTGGGGGGGTGTAGATGTTCGCCAATAAATCCCGGAAATCAAACTATGAAGGAACGCACCAGGCGAGGGAGGGGGAATCCCATTGTTTTTGGGGAGGGCCAAGAAGGAGAGAAAAGAAAATCGACTAAAGAAAGAGCCCGAAACAAATGTTGTAACAAGGGGCAGCTGGGATGAAAACGTACGTCGAGTGCCACGGTCAACTGACAGAGGGGTGAATAGGAAAAGCAATTGAAAAAGACGTTGAAAAAGTCTCGAATCCATAACTTCCACGAGGGGCCAGCAACCAAAAAGAAAAAAACACCGAACTGAGGAGATTCAACGGGGGGGGGCGCCCACCAGAAAGGGGAGGCTACAGAGAGTATATTGACTCAGAAACTACTCCCGAAAAGGAGGGGAAGAGTTGGTGAGCGATAACTGATTCCCCAGAAAAGGCCAACAAAAGAAAGGGGGAAAAGACGCCTCAACTCGAGGGGGAGCGATTCAAGGCCATGAAAATAGCCGCGTAGAGCAAAACGCCACGGGCAACACCAATTGCTCTCGACAACGGGAGTAGTACAGCTAAGAATTCAAGTGGTGGAAGGAGGGGGGCGTGTGGCTCTCGGCTACTTTTGAAAGCCGGTATTTTCCCTAATCGGGGGCCAAACGGGAAAAATCTTAATTCAAAAGGGGAGGCGTGGTGGACTCTTCTCTTGGGAATCACGTTCTACACACTAAAGGGAAAATTCCCCTTGAGGAGAGGCTAAGAAAAAATACTAGTCGAGCGTCGAAACACGAGAGTTTCGAAAGGGAAACATCTGCCGGAGACCCTTCTGAAAGGGGTTTTGCGGAAGCTTGGTTGCGCTGAATCGTTGGATTTGGGGGGGACCAGGACGCGTTTCCACGGCTGATTTCACAGGGAGGGGGGAAACCATCAAGAAATGGCACAGGGGAGACTTAAGGGGGGGGGGGGGTTTAAAATAAGCCTGATAAAGTGCTTACAAAAGGGTTGGCGGAAAAGTCAAGCAGAGAGATTCTGGTCCGTATTCTGAAAAGACTTAGAGAGGGGGGGGCAAAAAAGGGGGGCTTTATCAAGATCGCAAATAAATGGTGTGGGGGGAACAGGAACTTCATCGGTTGTTTCAAGGGCCTTTGTTTCTAAACAAGGAAAGACAAAAAAGAAAGAGAACACCCCTGCGGTGAGGGGGGGCGGAAAACATGATCGTCGGGGAAGGATGGGGGGGCGAACATTTGTGACGGGGAATGGGGGGGGTCAGGTTTTAATCGGGGGGGAAAAAAGGAGAAAGAACGAGCCGAAACTGCGCGCGTGCTGAGTTATGGTGACGGTATGGTTGGCTGTATTTAAAAGGATCTGGGCGACAGTCAACAGGGGGGATTGGGGGTCAAGAAGTCAGGACTCACAGGGGGGGAAAAAGGAAAGGAGTACTGATAGCCAACGACATCTAGGAAGCACAGGTTTCCGTAAAAAAACAAAGTCTTGGGGCCCAAGGGGGAACAAGGGGATCGGCCCCGTTTCAATCGATATCCCGGCGCGCGAAAAAAAAAAAAACTGGGAAAATGTGGGTGTATTGAATGCGGGTGCGGTCCGTCGCTGAAAGTCCTTCGAAAAAAGAAGGAAGAGCCCGAAAATCAAGCTCGCAGATCTACGAGAAGGGGGAGAATTCGAGAGAGGGAGAAGAACAGGGAGCAACCAGTCCGGAACAGTGCAAACGAGACGATGGTCCCTCTGAAAAGAAGGGATAGATACCCGGTTACAAAACATCATGGACGGAAAAAACATAAGAAAAACCAGAACTAGTGGGTGTCAATTCAAGGGGGGGCTAGACCGGACACGTTACCGACGAAACAAGGGGGGGATACGAAAGGGGATCTATAATCAGGCTGGTCCGAGGGGGATTGTTGAACGTGCTGAATCGAGCAGGAGAGGGGCGCAGGCGATCCTTGAGCAGGGCGGGGAAACGATCTTCCTGGGAATGAACACGTGAATCAGTCCTTCCTCTTGGAGACTTTTAATGAATTGGGTCTAGAGAAGTCGCCGGGTTCACTGTCGCAAGAAAAAAAAAATTCTTCAAAACCGAAAGGGGGGGGAAAAAAAGCGGAAAATTACAATCTCGAACTTTGAAGAGGGGAGATCGGGAGGAGGAAATGTCCGAAAGGGGGAAAAGGTACCCAAGGGGTAGGGCGATCCTGCTCACTGTTGTTTGGGAGGGTGTGACTTAAAGCCTCTGGAAGGAAATCAAAAGGGGGCGAAATCATTTCAGGGGAAACGCAAAAAAACTTGGTCGGTGAAAAGCAAAATTAAAAAGAGAAGCTTTTTTCCTTCAAAAGGGGGTCTCAGTTATCATCGGCGAGATCGCGTCAAAGGGGGGGGGGACACCCGAAAATCACCGTGTCTCTTTAGTATCGCGAAATGGGATGTCATAACTATAGGGAGCTGAAGGGGGGAGGGAAGGAAAAGGGGGAAATTATCTAGTGTTGCGACAATCAACAAAGAAAGGGAAAACTGAGAAGGGGGTTTTCAGCAAAGAAAACAAGAAGATGAAGAAGCAGTGATATTTTCTAAAGGGGATCTTCAAGAACTTTCAGGCCCTGAAGGGGAAGCAATTGGGGTCAGAGACTGTAAATGTTTGCCACGGGAACAGGGCGAACGGGGGGTAACCTGACTCTCTAAAAAAAAACAAAACAAAAGAAAAAAAAAAAAAAAAGAGTGCATCTATAACTCGGGGAAGAGGGTGCGAATATCGCGAATCCTTAGCTCGGCGGGGAAACCACTCCGAAGGAGGGAGTTTCGGGGGTAAAAAAAAGGTGAGTCGGAATCAAACCAGAAATTAAATTAATGCCAGGTGACGCTAAAAGCGAGAAAGGGGTCGTTTCGGAATAGGAAATTCGGTTTGGGGTTCACTATTCATACGGAGCGCAGGTATCGGAAGGGGGATCAAGGGTCCCATTCTAATGGGCCAGGGGATCACTACGTTCCATAGGCATTTGCCGGGGGAGGTTCCAATCCCCTGACGCATAGAGCGAAACAAAGGCAAAACGAACATCTTTAACACGGGAGAACGAAAGGGCAAATCGTTACCGTAAAGGGGTGCGACGTTGGCGGGAACCTGTTGCACAGTGAACTCCTCGGAAGAAATCCACAGCGAAGGGAAGGAAGCAGTGCGCTGGTTTGGCAAAAGGGGCCGGACTACTAGGCATGAAGGAAAAAAAGGAAGGCACACGCGCAGAGGGCTCCAAAGGTTTGAGGGAGTCATGCACCTGGCGGGGTCTCATGGGGAAAAAGAAGGTTTGGCGCTTTGGCAAAAAAATTGTATAAAAAGACAGAAAGGGGGAAAAAGTTGTCAGGGGAATCAAACGAAACAAATCGGGAGGAAGGAGGGACGAGGGGGGGGTGCGTTATCGAATCCCAAACATTCGAATGAGAAGAAAAGAGTCTATTCGCAGATTGTGCAGTAAACGCAGGGCACTCTGGGGGCTTTTTCAAACAGCATGAAAAAAAAAAAAGGGGGGCGAGGCGTTTTTCAGATCTCTCGAAACAACACGTAAGACAAACGAGGACACCGGTTGGACTTGTTAACAGATCCAGCAGGTAAATGGATTGCAAAGCATTTCTCAAATCGACTCTTCTCGATGAGGAAGGTTGTTCGATAAAAGTGAGAAACAGCGTCCGCATTTTGCAGCTTGACAAGGGGGGGGGTTAGTTCCGTAGAGTGGCACCAGAGGGGGGAAGGGTGTTTACCAAGGGAATTATCTCTACTCGCCAAAAAAAGGAGCCAGCTACCGAGGTGCGCGAAATCCCTCTCGCCGGGTTGACAACAGGGGTCGTGGGAAAAAAATGGAAAGTGTCGCCAGAGAATCAATGGCGGCTAAACACCTGAGAAAAGCATGTAAGGTCGTGATGATCAGAAGGAGTCCAAGAAAAAAAGAGGGACTCAAATGGGCTTAGTGAGAGGAAGAGATTGCACTTGCTGGAGGTCCCGGATCTTCCAAAGGTATAGTGCCTGCAAAGTTGTGGGGAATCTGGAAGTCCTGGGAAATCGGCATACGCACCAGAAAAGGTGATGCCACGCATTTCGGGGGAAGCCTGCATCTGCGGAAAATGCGCTCGGCAGACGACAAACACGAATGGGAGAACCCTTGCAAAAAGAAGGAATGGCCGGCTCCGCTTTCTCGATAAGCATTAATTCAAAGTCTGGCTGGGGGAGGTAGCCAGCGTAACAACGGGCCAACGGCGGTCGTTCCCAGACTCTTATGAAGAATGGAGCCAGTGCGTAACATCAAATAGAAGAGATGCACTCCGTGAATGTACAAAAAACCGAGGGGACCATCAGGCAACAGTTACCGCTGCCACTCGTGCAGAAGAGGTAGAAGAAAGTGAGACGCAAGCCTAGAAATCAGGACCGGAAGCTTATTGTGGGAAAAGAGCCACCACCAAATGGACCAACTAAAGTTGGGTTTTGAGGGGGGTCTACTCACAAGAAATAGGGCGGCCTGATCAGACGCAGAAAACTCAAGCGAAAAACACCCGGTAGCGCGATAAGGAAAATCGGTGAGAGATATGCAGTTGCTCAAGGGGGGAATCGAACTGAATCCGATGATTCCGGAGGCCCATGACAAAAAAACTACGTGAGGATTGGAAAAATTGGCGACCCTTTGGGAAAAAAACGGAGGTCGCCAAGAGCGCCGACAGCGAGAGCAAAAAAAGGTCAGGTCGGAACCTCCCAATAGTTGTTTTGCCAAGCGCAACCGGTGCAGTGCCGCGAAAAGATCTATAACGGGAGTTGAAAGGGGCAAAGCAACCCCTGGGCTTTCTGCTAACAGGGGGCGGAGGGAAAGCGGCAGGAAAGTGCACCGCGAATGAACCAGGAAGACCTGGCAAGGACGCACTCTAGTTGGGGGTAATCAAAGGAAGATCTGGGGCGCTAGAACCTCATGATCGCAAAGAACAAACCTCGCGAGGAGAGAAGGGACTGGGGATCCATGAGACCCCTGAGGCTCGATCACTCTGTGCGTATCTTTCTTGGCGAAGGACCCGTCTCGAATTCCCTTTGTCAGAGAAAACGAGTGAATTGCTGGGGTAACAAGACCGTGCGCGAAAGAAATGAAGGTTCACTCCAGGAGTCGGGGGGTTTGGGAAGCGGGAATGTATCACGCGATAAAATGGATGGGAGAAGGGGGGCGTCCGACATGCTTAAAAAAAAAAAGGGCATCTCAGCGAACAAAGGACAAGACTGGGTGGGATGACTGTGGAATAACGAAGAATTAGTTCAAATAAATCTTCAGCTCATTCATATGAGAAGTCGGCATGAATCTCGGCAGAAGTGTGAGGACTAAAACAGAATGCACCGGACGGACAAAGGAAAGAGACGATATCACACGATCCAAGACATTTCGGTCAAGGGGTCGACACAGGCGATAGCGAGGATTACCTTGGAAGGGTGGAAGAAAAGGGAGTTGAAACCACGGGCCCAGATTTGCGGAGTCATTAAAGGGAGACCGAAGAAAAGTCGGGGCTCTCAGGCGGGGGGGAAATTATAGAACCGTACAGGATTTGAACCCTCCCGTTGTTCCTTCTTTGGTGGGGGGGGGGTGGGGGCGGGGGGGGGAGCAGGGTATCAAGGGAGGGGGGCAAAAGCGCAAATCACCCTCGGAAACTCAGTGCGAAATCGTGGAAAAAACCCAAGTCCAAAAAAAAAAAAAAAAAAAAAAAAGGCAAGAACAAGTTCGAAGAAAGGGATTGGGGAAAAATCGACCGCGACTGAGCAGACCATCCAGAACCGCGTGAAAGGGAGGGGGGGTGGGGTCAAACAAATTCCAAGAAAAAAACCTAAAATGCAAAGGGGGTCCAACCGCAATTTGCGAAGGGGGATAATCCTTTTTGGGTCTGCAAAAAGGAAAGTAGACTGAAACGACCATCCGAAGCGTATCCGGAAGCGGACCCGAACAATGTTGGAAGGAACAGCGGCGGAATGAAAACGTAAGATGCGAAGAAAAATACCTCGCGGGGGTTTTTGAAAGCATGGAGCAATTTCAATCAATGAAAAAGCGAGGTCTCTGACCCATACAGTTACACGGGAAAAAACGCTTCCCAGAAGAACAACGCCAAGAAAAAACGAAGATTCGCGCGGGGAAAAGAAACTATGTTATACTACGAGGAAAGGAAAAGAGCACGACGCAGAAAATTTCATTCTACGCGTCCCGAGACTTGATTCGGAGAAAAGACAGAATCCGAAGAAGCCTCAACTCGCTGTTCGCGGAAAGGAGGGGGGAGAAAAAAGTAAAGGGGTGAAAAGAGGTCCTGGCAACAACCGGAGCAAAAGAACCACCATTGCAAACTAAGAACACGGAGGAAAGAAGAATGGTTGCGCCGTTTTGCGTTGGTGCAGACCTAGGTATTTCGCCGAGAGGGTCGTCACAAGGAGGGAGGGCGCAAGGGAATTATCGGTTTAGTGGCTCGGACTCAGGAGAGGAAAAATCACGTGGACAAGGGGACCTTTTCGTGAAGTGAAGAAGGTCAAAATCATACTGCAGCGTCGAAACACGAAAGTTTACTCCTGTGGATCCCTCAAGACTAGGAAATTCGTGAGGAGGGTTGGTCAAGAAGGGGGACACGGTAAACGGGGTTGTAAATGTCAAGAAAGTGAAATGAAATTGCTCATTTCTAAAAAACAGGAGGGAGTGCGTGTGCCACAGCAAGAGGGTGCATTACGGGGAGAATCAAATGAAAAGCAAGGTGTTTCGGTTCGCTTTGACCATCACTCTAGAAGGGGAGGATGAAAGGAGAAGGATGGTCAACAAAAAATTCTCAAGACCAAAATGGGGGGGTTGTGAAAATGAAAAAGGCAAGAGTTGGTTTCAAGCCTCGGCCTTTCGTGGCATTTCCCAAAAAACAGAAGCCCTCGTTTGGACTGGAAGCAGTAAGAGTTGGGGGGAAAAAAGGGTAATCAAAGGGAAAAGTGCGTGGTGTTGATCAGTGGGCCGGAGGAAAGAGCGACGACAGGGCAGGAGATGGGAAGTACCGGGTTAGGTGCAAGGATACTGCAAAATGAGAAAAGAAGCAATTGAGTGGGCACCAAAGAAGTTGGCCGTCCTGGTAATCAGGGACCAAAAAACTGCCGAGTCGATATACCTTATCAACACCGTTCTTAAGAAAGACGTTACTTTACGCCGACAAATAGGGTGAAAGAGGGATCTTCCTGAAGAAAAGAGGGATAGGAAAGACGCGCGGATCGACCTTCCCGTGGGGGGGGAATGATTATATACTAGCTTTTCAGGGAAGGAAAATTCGGAAACGATTGACCCGCAGTCCAAATAGATCTGCCAGAGGACGCCCCAATGGGAAAGCATATTCAGAAGAAATGGTCGCAGGAAAGAAATCGGCGGCTAGACAAGTTGATCAAAAATTCCGAAAAAAAAGGGAGCGGAGGGCGACGAAGCTGGTAGACGCCGACGAGAGTAAAATGCCCTTTAAAGGGAATCCACTGGCAAAAAATCATGTGGAGAAAGCGAGCGGCACGCCCAAAAGAGTGTGTGAAAAGGTAGGGGGGATCAAAAAAAAAAAAAAAAAAAAAAAAAAGGGGGGAGCGAAAGGACCGGGAATGAGATAAGAGAGTCACATCGAAAAGAAACAAGGGGGGTGACAAAGAGGATAACGGAAAAAAAAGCAGGCCTGGTCCAAGGGATGTTCACAATCGAAGTTTCGCCCGTATAAGACGGGTCAGTGCGGGTGACCACCATCAAAACACAAAGGGCAAAAGAGGACCGAGTGAAATAACCGCCAAGTAGTCCTCTTGCGAAGGTGGGAAAATTTCATGGTCAAGCATTCTCTTTACCGATGGTCAGGCACGCGCCGTCGTGTAAGGGTAGGAAATCTCCAGTTCAGGTTTTAAAGAGAGCAAAGTTATCGATAATAGGTAAAAGGGCGCAAATTGAAACACGGGGGGTATGCTTATGCGTTAAGTTTCTACTCTTAATGTAAAGCCGCTCTGCGAAATGAAAACGGCAGGGCAAGGTGAGGAAACATCCAAGAGATTTGGGGGGGTGTGCCTGGCGTCGTCATTGAGTCGGCGCTTGAGGGGAAGCAAGGCGATACCGATCTGTGAATGATCGCGAGAGGGCTGTGGGAGGAAAAGAATAGAGGGCTGATGGCTCATAGGCTGCCATGAAAAATCAGTTTAAAGGGGGGGAGGTAGACAAAAATAACCACGAAACGAGGAAACTGAGGGGGGGGGGGGGGTGGTCAATTGGACAAAGAAAAGGGGGGGATGGAAAAGGGGGGCAGGGCGGGTAATCTTCGCACTTGGCTTGCAAAAGGAGGCAGGGGAAAAGGAGGGTGTGAATTGGGAAATGGGGGGGGGGCAATGGACAAGGTCGACCGGAAGTTTGGGGTTACCTTTCGAGAAAAAAGGGGGGGACGTGAAAACGGATTGACTACGTTTACGAGGAGAAAAAAAGTACAGGATTCAGCTGGAAAAGACGCAGAATTATTTGCTTGAAAGTGGCTAATGGGAGGGTAATCAGCCATAACTAAAGGCATTTCGTGCTATAGAAAGACAGGGAAACGTTTCGGAGGGGGGGCGGGAGATCCCTTGGGTTGGTCGGGCACGAATCAAAATGCGGGATAACCTTCGACTTGGGGGAGGGGAAGTGCATAAAATCGTACAATCGCGGGGCGGCGGCAAGGGGAAGAGCGACCCTGAAAAAAGTACTAAAAGGCAAGATCTTTTGGGGGGACAATCCAGAAGAAAAAAAGCGATCCTCGGGGAGTGAACTTGGCGGGAACCAGGAAAAGGGTATGGGAACGCATCGATAAGAACGAACGAGAAGGAAGCACTTTGTCTGTGCAAACCAGTGTTGATTCGCTGGGGAGAACTGACTTCATTAAAAAACCCTTAAGGCTCAAAAAATTCTTGCTGGCGAAGGGGAAGTTCAAGAGAAACCTGTTTTGGGGGGTTTCGTGGTTCTATGGAGAGTATGGAATACAGACACACGGACCGATTGGGAAAAAAATTTTCGTTTACTCTAACAATAACAAGCAAAGAAGATCAGAACAAAGGGGCTTAAGGAGGGGGGGGGGCTCACTTTAGGCGAACTTCCAAAATAAGATTAGCCTATCTATTTGAGCGTTCTGTCATAACTTGGCAGCGAGGGATCAATGGAATAACTTATACGGGGACCATCAAAACGGGAGGTGCTTGGAGAGAGGTCTCAACACACAAATGGATGGAAAAGTAGGAGGGATGAAAAACGCATATAACGTAGGGTCTCGGAACACGAATCCAGTCGTAAAAACCTCACCTTTAGGGAGGAAAAATTCGGAAATCGCTCGCGGCTCGAGTGGATGGGGGCCACGGAAAGAAGTTGCGGGGCTTACACGCTTGGGGGGTTTTAGGTGTTCGCGTAACGACAATTGTTCAAAAAAAAGGGACATTTTTTGGGGAACCAAAAGGAAGATCTCGCACGCGACACCGTCCCAAATCGGCTGAAAGGAGAAAGGGTGGGCACGCGAAATAACTGAAGAATTGTTTCCTGGGAATGAGGAGGGAAGGTAGTCGCCAGAGAAGCAACAGGGCATCGGAAAGAAGGGAAAAAAAAGGGGGGGGCTTCATCTTGCGCAGGTGGGTCCGAGGAAACAAAAAAAGACAACATACCGAAACGAAAGTTGGCAGTGACGTCGATTGCACGGGTCTTGACCTGTAAAGTAAAACGTAAAATAGGGGAGGCTAAGGTTCGCTCGATTATCAGGATTTCATAACGAAAAACGCTATTGGACGAGTGTATGTCCAGGAGGGGGAAGGTCAGGGGGGAAAGAATGGCTATCCTGCGATGATAGGGCCTCGCACAAAAAAAAGTCGAAGCAGCAACATAAAAAAAATGATTTAGTCGAGGCTGGGATCGATCAGAAACGTCATAATGGTCATGGCTGAAGTAAAGAGGCTGAAGGCGTGGGAACCAACGATAGCCCAAGTTTCAGGACAACCGATCTTCTCGGGGAGTCAGTCGCACATAAAAGAGTTATCGAGGAACGCAGCGCGCAAGAAGGAGTGGGTCAAAACCCGTCCGATCCAAAAGGACATTAAACTATGCCACAATGCTCGCTCAAAATAAGAAGCATTCAATTGGAGGACGAGCTCGTCATAGAAAACACACCTGGGCAAGAGGGCTTGTGGACAGTATCCAGCACCAAATTGCCAAAGAAGGTTTCAGGGGGGTTCGTTGTGATTGGAGAACCCTAAAGAAGACGCCCTGGAAACAAAAGAAAAAAACAACAGACAGACGCAGAAAGAAGAGTTCTCCCGCAACCAAGCAAGAGAAAGAACATTAACATATCGGTGAGGCCTTAAACGTGCAGTGAAGTTGAAAACGGTGTTTGGGGAGTAAGATGATTCAGGAAGTCCCGCGGCGCTGGGATTTCAACGAAAAAGGGTCTTCCCGGAACGGATTTCGAAGAGCGGCCGAGGCAGAAATAAAGAAGCGACGCAAACCCAATCGTTTTGGGGGGGGAAAAGGGGGACGCAAACCGGGACGGAAATCATAAGGGAGGTCTTCTCTTTAAAACCTCAACTGGAGGGAAAAGGCGCAACAACGGTGCGACGAACCGTGCGGATGAAACTGGGGAAAGCAAACTATGACAAAAGGCGACCGAGGGAGAGTCAATTTCTGCGTTTGGGGGGAATCCATCGGAATATTTGGAGGACGCAAAGAGAGGATCTCTCAGGGGGAGGAAAGAGACTCGCTCGATCTAGCCGGAAAAACGACAAAATCAGGGCAGTGGATTTTATCATGCTGGCGATGGCTAGGGGAATTGTCAATGAGAAGGGAGGTTATTTTCAACCAAGCCTTGGGACGTGACTAGGAGGCTCGGGGTTTGGTCAAAACAGGAATGGTAGCCCGCAGAAAAAGGGGAAAAGGGTCGGATCCCTAGACTCTTCAAAAAAAGAAGAGAACAGAACTGGTGGATCACCTGTGAGTAGAGGAAGCCCGACAGTTGGACCCGAGAACTTCGAGCGAAATCAATGTTCGGCGACGAATAGCTTCGGCCATTGGGGAAGGCTCACGGCAAGCGAGGGTCTCAGGGAGAAGGCAACAAAAGGAATCGATATCATAAGATCACACCCTCATTTCGTTAGGCAGTGTCGAGTAAAAGGGGGGGGGAATGGTGCCCGACAAGGGGGAATGGGCCAAAACGTTTCAATTTGGAGTAACACGAGAAGGGGCTTTGTAAAAAAGTATCGAAATAGAAGCTTGCTGTGGACAATGGAGAAAAAAATAAATCATCGGTGTGAAATCCTGCCGCAATTTGAATCACAACCGTCACCCCGAAGTTCCATCGAAGAGAGAAAATGAGCGGCTCGTTTCGCCGGCGAAAAGGAGAACACTGTCAGAAATGTGGAGGAAAAGAAGCGACTGAGCCGACTAGGGGGGCCCGGCACCCAGTTAATGGGGGTGGTCTTCCTTGTAGGGGAAAAAAAAATGCAAAGAAACAAACAGGAGGAATGCAGGTCCAAGCACCAGAGGCGCGCAAAATGGTGGGGCCATTACTCAGAGCTACGTCCAAGGAACTAGAAAGCTGGACTCTGAAAAAGAAACAAATGGTGGAAAGGAAATTGAAAAGTCGGAGGTAAACGGAAGGGGCCAGTTCGGAAAAGGCGGTTTTGCAATGAAATGAAACTTCACGCTCTCTGATCGAAAAGACAAAAGCCGGTTACACAGTGGCCCGCAAACGCGGGCCGAAAAAGACAATGGATAAAGAGGAGACAAAAAAGTCGAGGGGGGGTGAAGCTCGAAAGATCATCCAGGAAAAAAGGGCCGAGTTTGGTTGCGGAAGAAGGAAGGTTAAGGAGAAGAGAGGAAGAGCCTAAATCACATATGCAAGCGAACTCGGGACGAGGACGAGCCGCTTGCAGGCCGCGTAGAAACCAAAACGAAGCCACCACTGCCTCGCATCAACAACAAAAACTTAAAAGGAGAGTGTTTTGCAATTTTTCTTGGGGGGGGGGGGGGAGACTAAGCGGATAGTGGGTCAGTTATTTTCCCGACACAGCGAGGGAGGGGGACGGTCTCGAAGGGGGAGGAGGGGGAAGAAATTCATAAGGCGCAAACACAGAGTAGGGGTGCGGAAAATTAGTAGACCTACTGCTGGGAGAAAAAAAAAATAACCTTGAGGGGTGGCGAGCGCTCTGAATCTACCCTTCGTATGCGGGGGGGAACGGGTCCTGTAAAGTCGTGAAGGGGAGGGAACAACCCCCTTGGGTGGGGGGTGAGAAGTGTCCACGGGACTTTCGAAAGGATTGGTGAAAAAACGAGAGGTCAGTGACCGGGGCCACAGAGAAGAAACGACCGTTACAAAAAAGGTACGGAAAAAAAAAGTGCGTAAAACATTTTCGGGAATTCCGGAGATTTCTATGTGTAAGGGGAGGAGTGGGCAGACAAAAAGGCTTATCAAACCGCGCAAGAGGGGGTTGGTACAAACTGCCGAAAAGACGGGTTGGGGGGGGAAGCGGATTTGCCAAGGAAAAAAAAAAAAAGACACCAAGTGCAGGTAATCTCGTCATATCAGAGGGGGGAAAACATGATGACGAACTTGGCAGGAACAGGGTAAATCTTTGACCGGCGTCTAACAATCTGGAAAAAAAAGGCGCGCGGGCGGATTTAAAAAATGATGGGGGAGGGGTCGACGTAATCGTTCAATAAGCGCTCGCAAACAAAGTGAAATGAAATCCTTAAGGTATAGCGGGCCACAGCAAGGCTGCGAAATCAGGAATCCAAGCCCTTTAGAATGCTCCGTAAGTATCAGGAAAAAGAGGGGGAAACTTTGTAGGAAGAGCATTGCCCCCACTTTTCATAATCCGATAAACGACCTGCCTTAAGAAGGGGGGAAGGGGTGTGATTATTATATTGGCGGTCAAGGGCATTCGTTGAAGGGGAGAAGGTCCATAAAGAACCATGACGAAGCGTCAGTCGCGGGTAAGGAGGCGGAGGGTTAATCGAGAATCTTGAGTCGTGAAAAATCGCTTCGAGAGAACATTGTATCCCAGCCTGGAGGTTCGCGGGCTACGCAAGCTTTGGGACGAACTTGCAACCTTGTAGCTACATTCCCGCGGTGAAAACAAAAAGAAAGTGTTACAAGTCAGATGCACGCCGCCCTTATAAAAGCAAAGGAGAGGCGCACAATAAAACACGTGAATCTATAATAATTACATCGATGGGAATAGAGGGCTCATCCTAAGGAAGGGGCGAAAAGGGGATTGGTGAATCGGCTAGATCATCGCTTGGTGTGAGACAAAAAGCCCGAGATAAAGAATCGGGGGGCGTTTCATAGCAAAAAAATATCTGACAGAGAATGAAACCAAACGGCCGAATCCTTCCTCAGGGGGAGAAGGTTTGAAGAGTGCTGTTTCGGTCGCGGGGGATGCTGAAGGAGGTAGTTCGCAAGTTAGGGGGAGAAGCAGCCGGGGGTTGAGTTTAAAAAAAAGGTCGATCTTTCGCGAAGGTCAGAAAACTTTGAGGCAAAGGGCCACCAAACAAACAAAGAATGGGGTAATATCAGCGAAGAAATGGGGAAAGTGAAGAAAATTAATGTCAGCCGCTTGGAGGCAGTTTCAACGGTCTCCAATTGTTAAGACGTCAACGATTTTTTTTGCCGAGGAGGGCAGGAGAGGAGAGTAAACATCGCGGAAGGGGAAGAAGGAAAGGGCGTAAACGACTTGGGAAGATCGCGGGGAAAGACTTTGCTTGGGTGCGGCAGAACGAGAGTTTCATTGAAGGTGCTAAAGCAATCCTGTAGGTTGGCGCGACAATCAAAAAAGAGGAAACTGAGTGGTGAAAACTTAGAAGTACCAAGAGACTGAAGTGGAAGGCAAATCTTATTTCTTTTAGAGCGAAAGGGCGGCCCGTATTACCAAATGAGGAAAAAATGGGGCAGGTAAGGTTTAGGAAAAAGGTGGGGCTGAAAAACCTGGCGACCTTGGGGGGAACATTGTCTAGAATGCCAAGGCGGGACGAGAAAACGGAGAATTTGAGCTTTTAACATACGAACTCGCGGATGTCACTAAAATGAAGGAGTTGGACGTAAACGCCTGTCGAATCTGGAACATAATGTTAAGGCGGGTGCTTATAGAGAAAGAGCTCAAAAGGTGTCGTTAGGGGGGAAGGGCTTTTCGTTTTGCGAGGCGCGGATTACTCAGGGCATTTCGCCCGATGCCGGATCGGTGCGAATGAGAGCCACCTCGTCCATCAGGGAGGGGGGGGTGCGTAGGCTTCCATACTCATCAGGGGGATCACAGGGAACGTAAAGCGAGCTTTACGGACCGAAAGGAACGGGAGAGGAGGAAAGGCAAGGGGGGCGAAAACTTGGCGGGACCCAGGGTCTGGAGTTGAGGGGGGAAAAACGCAGAGTATAAAAAAGAAATGATGGGGTGTGCTCAGGGATCAGATCGCTCTACTAACCTGGGAAAAAGGCAGGAAACCCTTACGGCAAGAGCAGATATTCGGGAGCTACAAAGAGTTAGTAGTGGGGGTAAAGAAGGGGGCTCGAGAGAAGAAGAAAAATTGGGGAACACGCCCTGCTGGGAAAATCAGGTAATACGCTAAAGAAAAAAAACGTGTTAATCGGACAAACTGCGGGACGCTATACGGGGATGGGAAAGATCGCAACAAGTCATCGAGCACGCCTAGTCGTATTGGGAAAGTCTCCTGGGCGGGGTGCAGTAAGGAAGCAACACATTTACAAAAACTGGAGCCGGTAAAAAAGGTACCGATGCGTGGTCCTATGAGAAAGAAAAAAAAAAGGAGGAGGAAAAGAGAGAGAAAAAGAGGAAAAACGATACACTTTGGGAGGGAAAAGGACAATCCGAGGAAATGTGACAATGAGTTAAAGGCAAGTACGAGAAATCAAAGAGGCTCGTAAAATCGAATGGTGGGAAGTTCGATGGGACGTCCGGTGAATTCGGGCCACACTGGCTGTTTTACTTGGGGGGGTAATCCAATGGGGGGCCACAGGGGCCGGGTTTGCTACCATTGCTTTATAAGAAAAGGGGAGAACGTACAGAATAGAAAATAGTCACAGAATGTGCAATAAGGAAAGCCTTTTGCGCACCTCTGCGAGGGGGAATAATTTAAAGGAGGACGTAAGTCTACCATCAAAGAAACATAAAGGCACCGGGGCTTCCAGGGAGACCAAAGTGATGGGATCAGGTAAACTCCAATCACTTAACTGTGCCCGAAATTACGCGTAAAGGGAACAGGTTCTGTGAGAGGCCCCGATCGTCTCCTCGATAGCGGGAGGGTCTTGGTTGAGATCTGGGGGCAGTAATGGGTGCCGGCATAAAAGCCCCCGCGGGACGCTGATCCAGAAAAAAGTTTGCGGGGGGAAATAATTCAAAAATCGGCGTATTACCTGAGGATGAAGAGGCAGCCTCGGAAAAAAAACCATGGAGAAAAAAAAACGAACGAGAAAGGCGGGGAAACTTCGCCGCATGGACTGGGGGGGGGGTGGTCTGGGGGTTGTAGTGGGGGGGGGGGGCTACGGGCATTTAAGGGCTCCCGCCAGGCGTGGTTCCAAAAAAAAAAAAGGGGCGGGCGTCGTTGATGCCGCAGAAGCGGCAGCAAAGATACTTAAAACGAAGAACCCGTTCGCGATGCAGACGTACAAAAAGGGGGGGGGAGGAAAGGGTCAAAGGAAAACCCAGGTAAACAGTTCGCTGCACACTTACTCTTGCAAAAAGGGCACTAAGGAAAATCATGGGAAACTGCCTTAACCTTCAGGCTCTTGGGCTTGGGCCACAACACAAATAAAGGGACAAGAAGGGCTCGTTTAGTTTTTGATGGTGAAAAGAAGTGTGGGGAGAACCGCAAGCAGAAAAAAACTCTTTCTTCCCTCAAAACAAAAAACAACGTTCAAAGATCGGAAAGATTCGTAGGGTGATCAATGGACTCGAGGGGAATAAAGGTCCCGGCCAACAACCACACAGGAAAAATTCGAGTGAAGGAATTCAAATTGGCTGAATTGAAACTGGTCGACGCCGACAAATTCTCCAAAGATAGAGAAGGAAGAGCCTACGTTGGTTGATGGCGCAAAGGGAAAGGTCACGAAAGATCGAGAACGGGGAGTCGCGTTTCCAAATTGGGCTCTGGATTCCAGTGGGAAATAAAGCCGTGCGGCAGAAGGAGTGTAAAACCAGAGAAAAGGAGGAGGAACCAAAAAATACACCAGGCGCACGAAGGACGGCGGCAAAATGTTCTGAGTTTTGGGGGGACCGGAAACTTGGCAGGGGACAGCAAAGATCGGGAAGGAAACAAGCGCAACGTCGATCCGCCAGGGGAAACTGATTGAGACGAGAAATTAGGAAAAGTAGTTGCGATGCGCTCGCGACAGGGTGAATGAAGGGAAGCTTGAAGTGCTTTTAAAACACGTGCTTGGCAGAACAGCGATCTTGCCGCCCGTAATGGGGGGGCCGGAATTGGCCCTCGAAAAGGGCGCGTAACCGACAGAGGAAAGGAGGGAAACACGCAGCGAACTTTCAGCGAAACTGTGGGAAAAAAGAAAGCGCGACGGTATTTTCCCGGAAAAAAAAGAGGAGCTAAAAAGAGACAGGTGAGGGGAGGAAATCGCTTACGGAAGAGGCTAGTGCGGAGGGAATGCCGAGACGAACGAGAGGAGGGATACACACCCCCATTGTGGAACTGCATGGGTCGCGTAACGTCATTGGGGTGGCGCTAAAATGTCATGGCAACAACGGGCCCCAGATTTGTCGTAGTAAGGAAAGGCTAAGAAGTGGATGAATCAGGATAGCGATAGAATGCGGGGGGAAACTGATTAACAAGATGCGGGGAAAACTCACTCATGTGGCCAACAATCTGCTATGTGAAAAAAGATGGAGAGCATAAGAAGGCCACCCGCTCGGGAACGCAAAGGCCATGTTCGATCGCTCTTGGAGAGGCACAAGAGCAAAACAAACTGGCTAAAAAAACACGGGTAGGGGCCAAAGGACACGACTGAGAAAAAAGATCACGACCGGGAGGAGGGGGGGGTCGGGTTGTTGGAGGAGGGGTTAGAACAAGCAGCGGAAACACGAAGAAGGGGGCACAAACGGACAATGTAGGCGAAATAAACGTGGGGGGTGAAACAAAAGGCTAAATATCTACGACCATGGGGAATGAGTCGCTGGAAGCGACCTCACCCAGGGAAAACCTGGGCAGACTGGCGGGTAACTGTAACGGGGAAAAAAAAAAGTCAAGGACTCGAATGTGGGCAATAAGCGGAGCAATGGCAATGGAAACGATTCTCGACCCAGGACCACGCGGGTACGTGGCCAGCACAAAAAAAGATCCGCAAAAAAAACGAAGGGGTCAGCAGCTTTCGAACCGCGAAAGAGTGAGGGGTGTTTCGAACGAAGTGATGACAGACGCAGAGGGGATTGACGGAGGGGGTTTGGGGTGGGAGAAGAAACTTTAGCCAGAGAGATAAAGCAAAAATCGATAGAAAAAAGAGGAAACTCGCGGGGGGGGGGGAGGAAAATAGACGGCCGGGCAAAAAAGGGCAGAAATATCCCGCGTAGAAAACAAACGCCGCCACTTAGAAAATCTCACAAAAACGTAGGAGTGGGGGGAAAAAAGAAAAGAGAAAGACATTGGGGATGAACGTTTTCTGGGGGGGAGAGAAGAGCGTTTTGACAAGAGAGACGTCGAGGAAAGAAAGGGTCTTCTCTGGGGGGGGGTCTATCTTGATAGCTGTGGGGCGCACTCAAACACACTAGTTCCCTGAAAGGGACTGGGAAGAGGGAGGAAGAAATGACGAGGTCCAAACCACAGAGAAAGTGCGAAGGGGAAAACGTATAAAAAAGGGAAGTGAAAGGGTTGTGAAGGTTGGGGCCACTGTAATGGAAGTGGATTTCATAGAAGCTCTGGTAAAGGGGAGAAACTTGCGGAAGGTGTGTATGGCAAAACCGGAGGTCAAGTGACGTGCCACGAGGGGAATTGAAACCGTGAAACGAGCTGAAAATTGTCGGTACATCGGGGTAGAAGAAGGACTCGAGGAACTATGTTGGGGGGAGGCGAGACAGGAAAAGGAGTGTCACCAAGGGAGACCTCCGGGAAGGAGGGAAAATCGGGGAACCCACCTTACATCGGGTTGTTAAAAGGAAGTACTTGGCAAAACCAATGTTGGAAAAAAAAGAATTCACCCCAGGTGTAGTTGAGAGGTCATTAAGTCGAGGAGATTTGGAACAGAAATTTATTCTCAAAGAGGCGGGTTTTGGAGAGTGGGGAAGGCGAAAGCGAGCAAGGCGGATTTCCATTTTTGACGGAGGGGAACGTGGGGAATCGGTCAAATAATCGTCGGAGTCGGGGGCACCAACGAGTTAGTGGAAAAAGTACGAAAGTGGCAAACCCATGCTGAAGGGAGAGGAGAAGGGAAAAAAAAAAAGCCACTGCTCATAACCAGGGTACTGACGCAAGACATCTGGGCCCCCTTGGGGGGCCCATCTCCGGTGGGGAGACCCCTTGGAAAGCTTCTCCGTCCCGGCTCTAAAAAGAGGAAGAAAAGGGACGAAAGGAGGGTGTGTAGCGTATGATATCGATGCGTTGCGGCTACCGGAGCGGGGGGGAAGGAAGGGGAGTCACAAATAGCCGGAGAAAAGCATCGCCGAACATGAAAGATTTCCTCGAGAAGAATGGGGGAACGGCGCTAGGGTCTAATCAAATCCACCAGGACGATGATTCGCTGCTTGCGACGCAAGCGTATGGGGACGCAGACGGATCAGATTGCACCCAGGAAAAAACGCGGAAAATTAAAGGGGACAACAAAATCATCGCGGAATGCGGAGCTGGAAAAAATGCCCAAGGGAACTGATTGGTTTGAAAGAGCGCTGAACCGACACGGATCGGACGAAAGAAGGGAAGCACGCAGCAGGGGGGAATAAGAGCCTCCTGACGAGGGATGGTAAAAGTCGGAGATCGAGCGAAGTGTCAGCCCATCGGGGGAATAAAAAAAAATCGGACTTATTTCAATGGGAAAAAAAAAATCATGAAGGGGCGACGCCTTAGCTGCGCCAGTTGGGAATGCTGGGGGCCAGGTTACACAATTCCAAAAGGGAGGCCGTCGTCGAAAAAAAGTTAGGGGAGAAGACATTGGAACGCGGATCTCAAAGGAGCCTACTGAGAGAAGTACGTTGACTCAATTGGAACCAACGATGGGCGACAAGGTCTGGACTTAGTGAAAAAATCTTCCTGTAGAAAAGGGGCTCAGGGGGCGAACTCATTTTCAAATCAACGAGCAGGTTGGTTTTTTGTTTTTTCGTGGAAAGAAGGGACTCAAGAGTGGTTGCCCTCGGGCGAAGGATCATCGCGATGAAGGACATTACAAAAAATACTGGGGGAGGAAACAAGGAGTGTGGAATGAGAGCGGGGGCTTTAGGGTCGGAAAGAGAGGTGAGTCTTCAGGAAGGGGGGGAAATTATCCCGTAGGTGTGCTGGGCGACATCAAAACTTAGGTTTTCAATTATTGTTGGTGGTGGAATTCCTAAGGACCAGCAAGAAAGGAAGGAGCAGTTCATAGGATGGCAGGAAGAGGGGAGGAGGAGGCAGGGAGGAAATTACAGCCGTGGAAAGTAATTGTGGCAGACTGTTGACATGGGTGCGCCGTCCGGCGAACCGTTTAACATTGCACTCCAAGATTTACAAAAAGGGCGAGGGGAATAGTGACTACATCTGGCGAATCCTGAAGCTTCAGATTGGGCCGACAGGGTTAGGGGGAAAAAACTCAAGAATCGGGGAGAACATAAAGGGGTTAATCGGCTGATACAAAATCGCGGGGGGGAGAGGTGAGAGGTTGGGCGGAGATCCATGATGTTTAAGACATATCCGGAGGCGGGGGCCCAGAGTGCGACTGGAATCACCTCGACCTTTGTTTAGTCGGATTCAGGGGACCTTAATGACGCAAATCGAGCGCACACAAATTCGCACGTCACACTTGAAGAAGACTAAGACCGGGGAATAGAAAGGCAGAGGATACGCGGCAAGGGCGAAACTTGGGGACCCGTCATGTGGTGATCCGAGGGGTCAAGAAAAAAGGGAGGGATAAAGGCGGTGTGACGGAGGATTGTGGCCAGGGGCGTTTGAGGAACCTACGGCATGAGAACCCTTACCGGACCTCGCAGATTGCGACAGGCAGTGGTAGAGAGGCACATGAGAGCAGTTGGTGGTATGTCGCTTGGGACGCAATTTGTTACAGAAAACACGTACCCTAAGGAAAAAAATTGTCGGGATCGCACAAAAAAAAAAACAAGCCAGCGTAGACAAACTTCAGGCCGCGGGGGTAAAAAGTTATCGAACGACCACCAAAGCTATAGGGGACACGAAGGCAGAACGTGTGAAAGACCTAAACAGTTGAACGGGATCGGGACCAGCGCAAACGTTGGGAAGGGTAGTGATGGGTTCGATT
>Ga0179591_1272367_pt1 | contig 26923 bp, 24 predicted proteins | sample CZOMad2_1_08_16f_FD_182891 | JGI IMG/M metagenome (GOLD analysis project Ga0179591, IMG submission 182891) | Vadose zone soil fungal communities from Angelo Coast Range Reserve, California, USA - CZOMad2_1_08_16fungal (PacBio error correction) | ecosystem: Environmental > Terrestrial > Soil >...
AGACGCCTCTAACGGCGCACTGTTACTCTTAGCTCCGACCAGAAGACTATGAGAAAAATCCATTTAATAAAAGACAAAAGTAGAGGAAAAAATTCCGATTTCGGAAAGCAACAATAAGGGAAAGGGAGGGGGACATCGAAGTTGAATACTTCTCAAAAACGGCTGTGGGATTTTGACGGGTGGGTCTTGCCAAGGGATGCTCAGGATACAAAGAATCCGTGGGGGCGCCAGCGCGGCAGCAAGTTGAAATCCGGCGCGAAAAACTGATCCTTTGTGCTGCCTAATGGCTAAAAACCGCGGTGTCGAGGGAAGGATGAGTATTAGGGGTGTTGAGAATTGAGGTCTGGCGTTTATGTTGCTCAGGACAGACAGACGGAGGCCCGTGAGACAATTTCTGATAATTGGAAAAAAAAGCCTAAAGGTGGCGGAACAACAAAACCATTCGCAGGAAAGAAAGATCAAAGGGAATAAAATTTCGCGACGATTGCGTAGAAAACATCGGCAAAAACCGGCAAGAAGAGGTTGCCAGGAAAGAACCCTCTACCGTTTAGACGACCAGCTTCCCGCACCGATCGTGGGGGGAAAGGGGTTGGAGAAGGAGTCGTTGGCCAAATCACTGGGGGGGGAGTGTAATGTTTCTAGTGTGCTAGGGGGGGCGCGGAATCCTAAAGGGAGGGCATTCTGATCGGATTTAAAATGCTAGGACTCGGCGCTTTTCGCAACGCTATAAGGGAGAGGGAGGGGCAAAAAAGCGCGGCCTCGGGGGGTGGGGGGCGCCTGTTGTTCAGGGGGGCTGCTTTTGCGTGAAACCGATTCCGCGGCGTTCGCCGGGAGGGGGGGGGGGTCTGGACCGGCGGGTCGTGCTCACAAAATTAAAGTATGGGGGCAGAAAATTGAAAAAACTTGGTGCGGACGTCTAAAAGAGAAGTAAAGCTGCCTTGGGGTTGGGAGGGCACAAACTGTTTTTCGGAGCCGGTCACCACCGGCTTCCTTGAAAGAGGGGGTATTGGGGGCTCATAGAGTGGGGTTCGGCCGAGGGTGCTAAGTTTTCGGGGTGGCGTCCGGGGTAGGGAGGGCCTCGTTAACAAAAAGAAAAACCGTTACTTGGGAATAAGGGTCCAAGGTAGTGTTAAAAAAGGTTGTTGGAGCTGCAAATACCGCGCCTTGGGGCGTAGGAGGGGAGAGGGGGGGGACAGAAACTGTGGCCTGCTCCTAGTTGGAAGGGGGTGGACCTAGAGGGGAAACTCGGGAGGCGGTCTCTTTTAACAGAGCCGGCCCGCAGGACGGTGTTTCTGGGGGGGAAGTGTTCCATGAGAAGGCGAAAGGGCAAGAGAATCGGTCGACCTTTCGCCTAGGAAAGAATCACGAGAAGATGCGAACAAAGCTTCGGGAAGTTGGTTCTCTAACTTCTCAAAAGGAAAAAAAATATAATGTGAAAGAAAAAAAAATTGATTTCGTGGGGGCGAACTTTTCACTCTACAGGAAAAAAAAACGTCATATAAAAAAGGAGGTGACTTGTGACAGGGTTGTGGACTACCGGAACTACTGGGGACCTGTAGGAAAGGAGTTCCTTCCTGAGGGGAGGGTGAGCCTTACATCGGCCTAAACAAAAAAACAAACCAAAGTGACCCTTTTTTAGGTTGTGTGGGGGTCTTCCCTTGACCTTGGGAGAAAGATAAAAAAACTTTGAAGGCATCATAGTGTCTTCAGCACTTACGGATTTTTTAGTTCGTCGACGGAAGAGGCGTCCTCAGAAGAAGCCCTCAGAAGACTAGGTGGGAACCGTCAGAACTACAAAACAACACAGCGAATGATGGGGAAGGGGGATAAGAACTATGAAGGCGAAATGGCCGGCGACTGGGTAGACGAAGTGTCCCTTAAATTTACATGAGAAAGGGGGAAAAAGCAAACCGGAGAACTCTCAACTACAATAGAAAAGGTGGGGACTCGGGGGAAAAGAAGAACAGGGAATGAGACAAAAGACGAACCGGTTCCCTTCTGAACGAATCCTTTGATTCTGAAGGGGGAGTACCGGCTGCAAATCAAGCGGGAAGTCATATTCGCCCTAAGGGGATGAAGGGGTTTTCAATTTAGGATCCCCACAATAAAATCCTGACTAAAGCCCTTCACAAAAAGTTACGGCGTTCAGTACGCTTGTCTCTTCTAAAAATGGAACACAGTCCCAAGACTCAGAGACAGTTCGTAATTAGACACCGATTACCTAGGGGGGGGCTCGCTAGTTGTCTCGAAAAAAGAGCCGATGAAAGAGAGCTCGACTTTATCTCTTCTCAGGGCGAAGTACTTGTCGTACGAGTCAGAAGTAAGGCAAAGGACCACCGTCGGAAAGACGCCGAGGTTCCCAAAAGACAAAATAATCCAACGCAAGTCAAATCTCAAACGTAAGTAAAAAAGGAATGTCAGCGCAGCAGAGCCCGAGATCGAAGTTTTGAAGCGGCCAAAAACGGAAAAAACCGCCCGACGGCCCTATCCACTTTCAGGGCTGGGGGGCCAATTTAAAAACTCCACAGCAATATTCCCACGGCGCAGAATTCATGAAAAGAGGGACCTCGGAAAAACAATCGCGGGGGGACAGAACACTACATGACTCACGAAAAAACTTGCGGGGGGACCGCAAAACCGAGAACCACAGGCCCACTCAAACAGATTCGATAGCATCACAAGAATATGGCCAATGCTGACTACAAATGAGTGGGGTCGAGCTAAAAACCAAGTGCCCTCACTTCTCAATCCTAAAAGAACTTAGTTCAATATCAGGAAAGTAACAGGGAACTGAAAAAAAACTAAGCAGTACTTAACAAAAAACTTCAAGCTGAAAAGCACTCTTTATCGGCAGTCTACCTATCTCCGGCTTATAACTAAGGTTGGGTCCTATCACGACGAGTCTCATGGAGGCGCAAAACTAACGACTCAAACTAAAAACCGGGTCCAAATTGATAAGGGACAAGACGATAAAAGGTTGAAATATCGAAAGCTGGTAGTCGTGGAGCCAACATGTCGGGTGCGGTCTTGGAACAAACGGAAACCTGTTCCTGTAATGTCTATACAGCAAAGTTATAGAATTGAGAAGGCGATCGGGGGGAGATCAGCGAACACGTTTACGAAGGCCAGGAAGGTATAAACTTCCCCGTCTCATATAAAAACTCCGAGTCCATCTACATCTTATCAAAACGTCCGGATTCATGGGAAAACTCGACAGGACAAAGGGGAACGGAAATTAACAGTTCTTAGTCAACCAGATTCCACTGAGGGAAATCATGTCTGACCTCTTGATTCCTCTACCAGTGGTCGCGAGGTGGCTGGAGAGCCTCGCAGGCCAAGAAATCTATATTTCCAAGGCGAGACTACAAGTCAGGCTCAAAAAAGGAAGAATATAGAAGGAGTCATACATCGCATTGTAGGAACCTTAACGTGGCAGAAGGGTTTTTTGATTTGAGGGGCCTCTGGGTCTCACTAGAACCCAGAGAACAAGTAGAGAAACAGAGGAAGGAACATGAGGAAAAATAAAAGGGGCCGAGATGTTTATGGCGATGTAATTCAAATTAATTCCGGTCGCGGTTCCGTCCTAACTTGTCGGTATCAGGATTCGATCGGAAACTAAAAGAGAAAGGAAAGAAAGACGAAGAACGGAGGGACGACCAGTGATGACAGGTGAGAAGTTATGTTCAGCTGGGAGTATTAAAAAGGGCTCTTAGCTAAACTCTGAGTCAGCACTAGTTCAGGAGCCAATGACGACCATCTCCAGGTCAAAAGAAAGATTACGGGCTAACACCAGACCCTGTTGCTGACGAGATACCATCTTATAGGGGAACCGTGGTGGGGACTATATCTTTGGGGTCGGTATCACTGGTCAATCAGGGGGTTTGCGTGGGGGGGGGAAAGTGTTGGCGAGGAGGCTGCCAGCTAATCGGGATACATGATCGTCATGGGGAGCGCAGAGAAGAGCTTAGCTGGGAGATCTCGTACCGGCGCTTTCGGTTCCCGCAGATTTTTTGTGGTCAGAGGGCAGGGCCGTTGCTCTTGGGAGGAAAGTACTTTCCGCGGCGGCAGGCGTCTTGGGGCTGTGGGTGAACGTGAGACAAGCACAAAGGCTGTGAAAACATTTGGGCCCGGGGGGGATGGCAGGGGCGAGGATGGCTGCCGTGGGGTGGGTCCTTCACCGGTTGGTGTCGAAGAACCTGTCGTGGAGGGAAGTCGTTGGTGCTGGGCCACGAGTGTGTGGGGGGCAAGGAACTTACCGACATTGCAGGGGGAAATGCTGGCGCGTAAAAGTGACACGTTGAACTCGCCGGGTGGTTTTACAAGTGTGTTCTCAGCAAATACTTCCTCGGAGAGGGGATGAGAGTTAAAATGGCCGGGCTCATTCTCTGATTTAGCTGCGCTCCGCGGCGTGATATTTTAGCGCGGGACGAAATTGTAGTGGAAGGGTAGCAGGAAAAGACGATCTGAATTCAGGAAAACGAAGCGCTCCCTGCAGAGCACAGAGAGTCTGGAAGGTGGGGATTGTTCTATACAGCGGAGCAAGACCGAAGCACCAGAGAAGATCACATGTCGTAGGCGTTGAAAGTGCTGGTCAACTCAAGAGGGCCTGATCGAGAGAGTCGGGGGAAATTGGCTGTTGGGCATGAACTGGAGAACCCGAAGGGTAAAAGGGCGAGGAGTGAGAAGCAGCTTTGGGGAGAAAGGGTTTCCATCAAGGCCGCCGCCGATCAGTTTAACCTGGGAAAACTTTTGCAAAGTTTACCTTTTTGTTGAGCTAGGAGACTTTCTCCGGAGAGGTCGAACTAGCTAGGAGCTGGTGGCGAAGGGAGCAGTTCACGTCGTTTCAGGAGAAAAGAAGAGCAGATACGAATCTCGAAGTCCAGATTTTTGGAGGACGGTCTAAGGAAACCCACAACGGGGATTGGGAAAAAAACGCAGAGAAAAGAGGATTGCCGGTGCCGTATAGGAAGGGGGCAACTTTGCGCCGGACCCAGGAAATGACAGAGTGGAACTCTGAAACCAGCAAACCAAGGAGACCATCGCGCCGCAGCCTAGATATTAAATTGGTGAAAGGAAAACGGGGTCATTCCGTCAATCAAAGAGCCGGCCCGGTTCCGGAAAAACGGGTATACTGGGAGAAATGTCCCTTAACGGCTTGAAAAAAGGCCGAAGGAAGTAATTCTCCGCGGAAGTTAAGTAACCCAAGAAGGAGAAAGTGAAACCAGCCCCGCCGAATGAAGGTCGGGAGGCGAACTTTAACAGCCTGGGGCAAAAACCCCTGACGTTATGAGGGGAAGCCAGGGGAAAAAAACGCGAGGTCTTCTCACGTCGAACCAAATTGGCACGCTGTTCTCGCGGGGAACTGCAATTCGAAGGGGACTCCTGTTACGGGGAATTTAGGCCGGTCAGCAACCAAGAAAAAGACTTCGTCCTATTGTTTCCGCAATCTAACAAAAGCCGGCTCGGGCCAGAAAAGTGGCCATCAGGTCATCAAAGATGAACATTTACGCCCTTCTCAGCAGCGAACAACGCGATCGCCGTAGACCTGGGGGCATAACAACAACAACACAAACCCAGAGTCCTAGTAAGTGGAAAATGGTTCCATTAAAAGGAAAAAAGAAATTAGCTTACCTCTCCGAGAGAAGCCTCGGCGGCCACCCACGCTTAAGGGGGGAGGGGACACCAAGGGAGGACCGTGCGCCTAAAAAAGGGAAAGAAAAACCAACATGAGAGAAGGATTCCTACTTCAGAAAAAAAAGCATCGTTGCAAAGGCTCTGAAATCAACAAGGGGGGTTAAAGACCCAGACCGCGCAGCCCACTTCTAAGAAGAGGAAGAGTGAGGTCACTCAACCTAAACGGAACCACGAAGACACATTAAAACCACCACGAAAATTAGTCACCGAGAAAGGGTATCGCGCCGCACAAAAAATAAGAGAAGGCCGGTTATTCTTCCCCTGGAAAAATAGAGTCCCGATTCTATGGCGGCATCACTAATCGAAGGACCTTTACAAGGAAGAAGGAAGGGATACCATTTCCTCAGAAGACGTCTCCACGGATGCGGAAAGGGAAATCTGGGGGTCTTAAAAAAGGGTTGGGGACTTGGGGGTCTTGAGGGGTGATGTAGGCTTCCTTGCCGGGGGAGGTGGATCAGTAAGGTAAGGCTATACTCTAAAGAAGATCCACGTAAGGAACAATCGGACAATCAAGAACTACCAGGGTATCACTCTTGAACGTACATCAAAGCGCCGAGTTCAAAGAAGAGAGGGAGAATGTGGAACGCTTAAAGCCGACGTACTCCTAAACCAGAGGACGGTCTCTAAATTAAAGGTCGAAGCACTCTTAAAGAAAGACAAATTTCAGAAGCTGCTCTCCGAACTAAAAAGGGGGAAAAAATGAGCTAAAGAAAAATCTCAAAGAATCCATTTGCTACTAACCCACTTCGGGTAAGTACTAGGATGAGGAATATATCACTCAAAAAAGGGGGAAAAAGAGGGCCGACATCTAATTGTCGAGGTGGGTCGTCTAAGGGGGGGGGGGGGAAAGAGTGGGCTGTCGGAGGAAAAGGATCTCCGTTAGAGGGAGCAAAGAGAGCAGCACATGCCCGGCAGCAGGAAGGGATTTTCAGTTGTGGGGGGGGGAATGAGAGCGGGTCCCGATTGGAGAGTCCCTGCTGCGCCTTACGAAAGAAGGTGAAATCAGTCGATCGGAACCATCATTCTTGAGGCCACGCCACGCCACAAACATTTGGGACGGGGCGGGCTTCGGGACCGTTCTAGAGACGTAGCCTTGGGAAAAAGCACCTTTCGCCTAAGATGCGATAGAACGAAATCAGAGGGCCTCGACAGATAACGCAGACCCCCAGACCACTGTGAGGAAAAAAAAAAACATTACTGAAAAAGGGCGATCTGTCAATTTCTACGAGGAGTTGGACGGATGAATCAAAAAAGCCAAGTGGGAGGGGGAAGGGGGGCTAGTGTCATCAGCAGGAAGAAAAATCTGGGGTTCTGGCATGGCCCAGGCTAGTAGAGGCGCTGTTAAAGCGCTAACACGGGCGCGGGATTTGGATCGTGGGGGGGGGGGTAGGGTTAAGAAGCTGGGCTGGCCGCCCGTTTCAAAAAGGGGGGGGGGTAGGTTTCCGGAGTGAGAAACCACCAGACCCCACCATGGTGAAGAAGCATTGGCCCGAGGCTGGGGGGGGGAGGGGAATTCGGGACGGGCGAATGCTTACAGTGGGTGGGGAAACAGGTTGTTCGTGAGAACGTCAGAAATCGTTCCGGGAGGGTTGGATGCCCGGTTTTTTGTGGAAAGACGAGGCTGTGGATCTCTTGGAAGGAAGGAGGAAATTCATTGATTGGGAAGGGCTCATTAACCAGCACTTACGGTTTGGCCTCTGACACGCTTTCAGTGGGGGGGGGGGGGGGGTGGGGAGTCCTCGAAATAAGGCGTCAGCCGTGCGCTGCAAAAACGGGAAAGGGGGCATGCAGACAGGGGAAGTCTTTGCTTCTATGAATAGGCCCGGCCTGGTATGGAGGGGTGGAACTCAGCGCCGGGGGATCGGTGTAGGAGAGGACATCGCCTCTAGACGAAAGGGGAAGTCTCCTCATTCACTCTCGCGGACCGAGGAACTGGTGTCGGGGGGGAGATATCTGAGAGCTACCTCGCCAAAAGGTACTTCAGCCTAAAGACCTAGGGGGTCGGCTGCTGGTCGTCGAAGACAGCGCAAGAATGATCGATACAATATCTGAGCTTTTCTTGGGGAGGGGGGGCTTTTGAGAGACGGAAACCCGATTGGGAAAAAAGGAAGGGTAACGGCCTGCAAGAAGGTTTCTTTTTTTCTGCTGTACGAGACGCCGAAAACACGTCACAGTCCGGGAGGGGGGGGAAGTCCCTTAGAGGGGGGGGCATGTGAGCTACTATACCCATTTTAAATCGTGCAGGCGCAGCGCTCCTGTGTTTACGAGGAAAGAAGTGAAGACATCGTTGCTCCTCAAGAAAAGAATGACACCACCATCGCGCAGTCTATGTGGGGTAGGAAGAAGGATAGAGACAAAAGACACAACGAGTATAAAATAACCTGTACTCCCACCTCTCCTGGGTGTCCTTTTTCTTCTAAAAAGGGTGGCCGAAGCTGTCAAAGGGGAAGAGGGAAGCTTTACAAGCACCCGGCCTCCCATGCTAAAGGGGAAAAAAAGGAAGGGGAGATATTATTGAGAGTCACCCACGGTACAATTGGGCATGAGCCCAACCTAATCACCAACCTGCAAGTTTGAGACCTGCGGAGGGGGACCGCGGGGTTCTGTACAGTACCACATCCTAAGCTCCGGGAATGGGGAAAAAAAGTTCGATAGGGGGTGACTGGATTCCCAACCCATAATGGCCGAAGACAGCGAATTTGTAGTGATTCTAGATGGGAGAAATTTTACCAAAAAAGACCGCGGGAAAAAACTTGGGAAAGGAGGATTCAGGCTTTTTGTCTCTCGGTCTTGATAAAAGGGAAAATCTCCCCAGAAAAAAAAGAACGAGACTTCCGCGCCTAACTCAAGGAGGGGGAGGAGGAGGGAACTTCCTTATCCGAGTCGGATGGAGTGGGGAATTTTAAAACACAGCACAAGGAGAAGCCAGGCTCGCTATAATAAAAGTCCGGGCAAAGGAAAAGAAGGGAAAGAAGGGGACAATCAAGGCCTTTCCCTAGAAGTCGAAACTGAGGGTGCAGGGGCTCCAAACTAAAAAACACCCCTCCCATCAGGGCCGGGGGGGGGGAACAGGCAACTTTGATTGGGGGTTCTGACGCGCCCAGGAAAAGTAACAACTAGGCAGGAAACCTCACAGGAGGCGAAACAAGAATGTGGGAAAACTAATTCTTCAAGGGGGAAAAAATTTGGTCGGGCCTGGGGGAAAAACAAAAACTTTTCCTACGACACCCACGGTCTGAAATGAAGTGCGAGAGAGACACGAAAAATCTCTTTCCATGATGGGTACCATCGAATGGGAGGTAACTCCTGGAGAAACCGCAACGTCCCGACAGAGGGTAGTTCTTCAAAAACGCAAAGGAAAGGAAACCAAGCCTGAAAAGGAGAACACCAACAACGGCTTATCTGGAAGGGAAGGACATACCTTTCAAAAGGAGAAACGCTGCGGACATAAAATACGTTATTCGTTCGCAAGAAGAAATTCCCTATGCTCGTCTTCCGGAAATAAACAAGGGGGGGAAATCAACCTCCATATTATTATAAAAGTGGGGGGGTCCAACCTGCCAAGGGTTCCCTATCTGTCGGGAAGCTGGTATAAAACACACAACAGTTGGGAAAAAGAGATGGGGTTCGGGATGTTCCAAGAAAAAGAGCTTTCCTACGAACCTTTTCAAAGAGGAGAATGATGGGGCGAAAGTGAGAAGCGAGCGAGGAGTCCTTTAAAAATCAAAGCTTGAAAATACAGTCAAAAAGAATGCATCACTACGGGCCATCAGTGGGCGAGGGAAATCACAAAAAAGTCCCCGAAATAATTATCAACAACTCGGAGCAGCGGAAGGGAAGAGGCCGACCAAAAAGGAGGGCTGAGTTAGTGAGAGAGACGAGCTCTCGGGCAACGTAGATAGGTATGCTGGAAGGGAGCGCAGAGAAGGAATTGTAGCTGACAGATCGGGGAAGTCGAGGAAAAAAAATCCAAGGACGTACTACCTCAGTAAGAATGTTGACGGCGATGGGGGGAAAGAAGAGATCAACAAAAATGGAGGCTTCCTACTCGCAAAAGTTGACTTTAACTACTGGGAGTTTAAAAAAAAGGAGACGTTGTCGGGAACCTCGATTGGAGCTACGCCACACTCGCTCCCTTTCGGTTAAGAAAGAAGAGCATCACATTCCGCAAGGGTCCTGAGATGGTTATGCCGAAAGTAAGTCGAAACCTGGGTGGGAGGGAAGCCGGCAAGATCATTACTCCGGTTTGGGGGAGAGGAGGGAAGAGGGGTTACGGCCCCGGAGTGGATTGGATAGAACATCGCGACGATGCATTGAGGAACATATGGGTCCAGTTTCGAGAATGGAGCTCAAGCTCCTCTCAGGGAAAAGGAGAAGGTCTCAACTGTAGGTATCGCATGACGACATCTGCAGGGAAGTACTAATTACGGACGGAAGCCTACAGGAAAAGGTTTGGGTCCTGGGAAAAAAAAGGATTTTTCAAGGAAGAGGCTTAGAGGGCTACGAGATCGGGGTCAGTCGTACTTGGGGGGTTGCTTGGTCCAGTTCTGTGTAAACGGTGCGAGTGCAGAATAGGGGCGGTAACTTCAGGTAAAAAAAAAGGGCCGGATTCATCGTCTCGGGGGAAGAAGGGGAAAGAGCTCTTTCTAGGAAGAGGGTTTTTTTTTCTCCTGGTTAGGAGGGGGTTAAGGTGAATGTCAACAAAACCGTTTTTGGGAAAAACTGGCGGCGCCGGGGGTGAGAAGGAGGGTTCTTCGAAAAAAAAAAGAGGAAGGATGGAAGCAGTTGGGGAAAAAATGAGGCTTTCCGTCAGGACGAAGGAGACTCTTTAAGGGGTTGTTTGGGAACGTTGGGTGGGATTCTCAGGTCAGCAAGGTTCCCCAGAAAAGGGAGCCAACTTTTTGGGAAGCCAGGAGAAAGGAGGGGGCTGATAACTTGGGGGGGTCTTTCTCGTCGGAAAAGTGACGGGGGACTTTGCGGGGGTGAAAGTTTTGAATGGCCAATACGGGAGAAAGGGGAGGCTGCAGGCTGGGACCTGAGAAGAATTTCAACTTTTTTCCTCTGAAGAGAGGATCGCACCGCTTTCTATGGGAAGGAAAAAGAACGTTAAAGTGAGTTGCCTGGGGGGTCAAAAGGAAGAGAAAGGACTCTGACTACTTGACGGTCTAAGCTCTCACAGGTCGAAGCCGGAGGACCTCGTCAGAAATGGTGTCTGGGTACGGCAAACTCGCTAGACAAAAAAAGGGATTTCCCGATCACTGGAAGGGAAAGAAAGGGGAAGGTGCGGACCAGTAAAGGGGTCGTAATCTCCCGGAAAAAGGGATCAAGAAAATAAATCCGTCAAAGAATGTGGCAAGAACGAAAGGGTAATGGGGCGAATACGTTCCTGCCTTAAAAGGGGGAGGGGTCCTACAAACCAAAAGAATCATCCTGGAACTCTTAGTGTGAAGCGGGGGGGAATCAACCTGAAATTTGACCTTGTGGGAAGAAAAAAAAAGGGTTAACAAATCCTCGAGAAAGAAATGGATTTGCTGGGGTAAAGGGAAGAAAGTAGAATTTCACGGCAGAAGCATCATCTCTCCTTACCACCGGCATAACAGGACGGGTGGGAATCCGGATCGACCACAACAAAGAGGATGGGCATAAGAAAAAGACACGGCTCGTGGCCGGGGTCCCATAAGGAAGGGAGAACAAAGTCCTGATTGATACTGGGACAAGACCATCACCTTCTCCCCTGGCCAAGACGAGCAGGAGAAAAAAGAGAATTTGTTCATCACCAAAAGGGAATGTATCAAAACCCACACACACCTTCAATTTAAAGATGCCTTTCCGTGACATGGGGAAAGGGGAATTGGGGGGAACCAAAGGGAAAGGTAGCTTTAGGAAGGAATATGAGACGACTTAACTTGGTGGAGAGAATGCAAAACACAGAAACATCCTTGCCTCAAAGAAATAAGAGTGGGGGAACGAGGAAAAGGGAGGGGGGGAACTAAACGCAAAAACGTCTCCTTTCCGTTGAGCGGGCAAGTAAAATATTGGGGGTCGAGAGGGTCTGCAAAAGACTCAAGACAGGAGTCAAGAGCGTCTACTGGGGAGGAAGGGGGGAAAGGGCGACCCTTCCGTTTATTCAGGGAAGATTGGACTCCGTTGCACAAGGCACCACAAACGTCGGACCACGGGAAGGCGGGGGAGATACCCGGGAACTATTCCCGAGGCAGAAAAAACGTCAAAAATAAAAACCACAACCTGAGCAAATCAGCGCAAGGCTAATCTCCTGTAATGCCCCAGAACAAAAGAAAGGGAAACCACAACACCAGAAAAAGCTGCAGAGGAACGTAACGGGATATTTGGGAAAAAACCATCATGCTTAAAAGAGCTAAGTCCAGGGCCACGATCGAGTCCTCAGGAAGGCCGAGAGTCCAAAGCGGAGAAAACTCACCGGAGAAGGCGACTCCAGCCACCAAAGGAGGCAGCTAGAAGAGTACCCTTAAACAACACAAAATCTGCAGAAGGAGAGGAAGTAGGGGTTGTTGAAGAAGGAACCAGGAGGCCAACCTCAACGAAAAAGAAAGAGAAGCGGAAATTTCAAGAAAAAAGGGACCCCGCCTACATGCGACAAAAAAGTGGGCCTAAATCAGCGAAGAATGACAAAATAACTCCTCTTCATAGACGGGTTCTTTCCCTTGTCTCAAAGGAAAAAAGAGGGGGTCTTTCCATAGAGAACCCTGGACAAAAATTGCAAAACGAATATGAGGGAAGAAAGACGAAAATTAACACGTTTTCACATGGCCGGGAAGATTTTATGAAGAAAGAAGCCAACATGGGTCTTTATCTGAAACTACTCAAGAACTCGCAGTGAAGAGTTCGTCCAATGACTAGCACCCAAAACTTGCTAAAGGGGGAAGCGAAGAGGTAGAATACACACTTGACAAGAAAAAAGCCTACAGGTCAAGAAATACCTGTTCATCATAACGTAGAGGGCCTGTTTCGGCAGCTAGTTCCAAAATCACAAAAAAAGTAGTATGACTCCTACGAGAAAAAAACTCTGATGGGAAAGGGGAGGCATCACCCTCTCTTCCCTTCTGAGAACTGCCATGTGACTTCATCGCGCAGAAAGAGAAGGGAAAAATTAAAGGCAGCTTCACTAAGAAAAGAAAAGGTTCGACCCAACATGAAGGGACTACAGTTCTATTCTGCCTTCTCAGAAAGAGAACAACACAACTGGAGAAATGATCCGAAGAGGAAGGTGAATTCAAAGACTTTGGGAAAAAAAATGGTGAATCTCTGAGTAAAGGGATGCTCAGCGAGACCACCACCGCAGCAGGGAAAAAGTCATCACATTCAAGAACCCGCGAGGACGAGAGTTGCTGCCTAAAGGGGTCTAAACGGGGGGAGCGCTGCGTCAAGGAGACAAGGTTTGTATCATGTTTAAGGGAGGGAGGGGCCTCTTGTTTTCTCGCCCAGCAGCGGAGAAGAAGGAGAAAGTGAGGAAACATGTCGAGTGACTTATGAAGGGGGCCGGAACCTTGGAAAGGGGGTCTGATCTCTTCAGCAAAGGGGCACTGGGAGAGGGGGGGAAGACTACATCGCAGGAAGAAGGGTAACTCGCCACCCCATAAAGGTGTTCAGGAGACGAACCGTGAAAGCAGATCAAGTCAGGAAGGAGATTGGCCGGGGAACTCATCGGGGGAGGGTCATGGTACGAGTAAAAGCTTTGAAAGAGCCAAAATCAGGGCATTAAGGGGCGGATGTCCCAATAGGGAGTTCTCTTTCTCCGGGACGGAGAAAAAACGCGGTGCGCTGGCCGCGGGGGGGTTGGTCGCCTTGGGAGGGAGGGGGGGGGGTCAGTGTGGGGGTGAGCGTTCTCAAAGTAATTTCGTTCATCAGGGGGTCTTGGGGGGGTGGGTTCTGGGCTCACACAAAGGGCTGGAGGGGTTTAAAGAACCCGATCAATGGGTTTCTGAGCGTCTGCTATAGGGGGCCGGGTGGGTGGGAGGGAACCGGTGGTGGTCCCAGCAAGGGACGGGGTCCGCCTATGTGGCTTCCCATCTCTGGGGGGGGGAAGAGACGTTTAGTTGGGAGAAAGCATGGTCGGTCCGTTTAAGGGGGAGATAAGGCAGTAAACAGCCTTTACTTTTGGAAGGAAGCTCGCTTTTGGGGGGTAAATTTGGGGAGGTACCAGGAGGCGGGAATAATCTAGGGGCTCTGTACATTGCCGTTCCTCGTTGGCTCTTGGTGCTAGGGGAATCGAAGAAGGGGGCGGAAAGCTCTTCTGGAAGAAAGGTAAAAGGGGGGAGGTTTTATCCTGAGAAACCCGGCAGTGAAAAGGAAAAAGAGAAGGAGTTACACTTCGACTATAGGTACCTTTTTTCATGTGGGCTAAAAAAAAAACGGGGAAAATCTCTATCCAGAAGAAGGGGATGACCTCCTCAACAGGAGGGGGGCGGACCTGCTTTTCAACTGTCCTCTCCAGAGAAGAAAGGGGAAAGAGAACAAATGCGCTTGCATGGTCTAATGGCTGTTGGAAACGATCCCGTTAGGGAGGTTTGCTTCCAGTCCTAGTTCGAGGAAAGGAACAGGAAAAGAACCGCCCAGACCGGCAGTCATGAAAAAGGGGTGATGAGTGGGGCTCCTTGAAATTTACAGGTGGGGGGGAGCTACAGACACCTTTTCGAAGGAGAAAACGGCGTAGAGAGATGGGTTAGGGAAAGGGGCAGATTCCCGTCAAGAGGAAAATCCACAGTCTCTCCTTACACCAGGGAGAAAAAAATGAAGTCAGGAAGCAACTCTCAAAAAGAAAAGGATGGACAATGGGAGAAAAGTCGAAGCGCTCTTATTGTTGTGAAAGGAGGAAGGGGGGGAGGGACTTGCAGGGAGACTGGGGAATATGTTCCACCATCACCGAAGGCAGAAAAAAAAGCCTTGATTGTGGTACTCCAACTTTCCAGGGGGGAAGGGAAAAAAACAAGAAAAAACTGCAGGGGAAAAAGGATGCACGGGTGAGGGAATGGGTTTTATCACCGCCGGCTGACCGCATAAAAGGCGAACTTTAAGCGAGGGTTTCTCTTGAGGGAAAAAAGAAAGAAATGTCCTACACAGGGGGGGCCGGAGGGGGAAGGGTCCGTTCTTCGAGGGGGCTCGAAACTGACGTCAGAAAAACCGGGCGCATTCAGGGGAGGGGGAGACAGGATCTTTTTTCATAGGGAGGGGACAAATACGCTTGGAGCAGAACAGACCAAAAAGGAAGAAGAGTCCAAAGGTCGAGGAAATAAAATCTTGACTGGAGACGTGCCGCGGGGCCTGTAGGGAAGGAGGCGAACGGGCTGAACTTAAAAAAGGGAGGAAAAAACTCTTCGCAATAAGAATGAAACTTCAGGTAAAGAGTCCAAGTAAGGGTCAGCCAACATCGAAAATGCTAAACTAGAACGGGGATAAAGCGACCAAGGAAGGGAACTCAGGGACCCTTCCATAACAAATAAGAAAAAACACATCTCTGCCGAGGCCAAAAGGAAGTTCGTTGGCCGTGCTAGACAAAAGATTACAAGCCTGGGGGGAAAGGGACATGCGCACCTCCGTGGAGGAAACAAGAGGCTCGTTTGAAAACAGTAACAAAGCTGGGCGACATCACAATGTATTACATTCTCAAGGAAAGAGAAAGGGGCCAACCCACCAAGCATCCATAGAGAAATAAGACTGACACCATGAACTACATCCGATACGTGGGGTGGTTAGGGAGGGGGGAAAAGAGAAGGTCATAAAAAACCCTTCACTACCGAAGAGGGAATTGAATGTCAACATAGAAGGAGGATCCATTCGAAAAACAAAACGAGTCCTCTTTAATCCAAGAAGGAGGGGAGAAAAAGACCAGCCCTCTCCTCTTAGAACTACATAATTCCCTATTCTGGACAAGAGGGAACAGGAAAAACACTGGAAAAGCAAAACCAGATGAAGGGGGGAGATGGCCCGAGTACGGAGAACTTGAAAGGGAATTTCCGTCTGGAAAAGTATCAAAAAAAGGGTCTTTTGTGGTGGCGAACTACTCCTGAACGAAGGGATGTCTAAATTTAAAGCCGATCGTTTCGAAATGGAGAAAACGAAGGAGGGAAGCCATTAAAGGGCATGGAATCACTGGAAATCAGACCCTTATAAAAAAAGGGAAAGAAACAACTCTCTTAAAGAAAGAAGAAGAAAACAACGGCCTTTCAGGAAGCCGCGAAAAAAAACAACCAAAGGGACTTCTTGAATTATGCGAAAGGGATGCCAGTACGATCTTACAAGGAAAAAGGCTAAAGAGTCTGCTCCCGAAAGGAGAGAGTGGTACGCTTTCTCCAAAGGGGAGTAACACCCAAAGGGAGGAAGTAAAAAGGAAATGGAGGACTCGACAGAAACAAAAAAAAAGGGGGGAGATTAAGCAGACAAAAGGTTTACTTCTCTAATTTGGTAGGGAGAAATGGGTATTTTGGTCAAGCTTTTGGGGGTCCTCGATGAGAGAGAGGAGGAACCACCCGAGAAGGTCGAGAGAAATTCGCGGAAAAGGAATCTGTCAGCGGAAGTTTAATTGGGGGAAAAAATAACGGTCAATTCGCCTTCCAGGTTGCGAGGAAAGTCTGGAGGAGGAAGGAGGGTGTTATCATGAGGAGGAAAAGAAAAACGGTTGTATTTGAGTCGCCCATCTCTTCAACGGAGTGAGGGAAAAAGGACAGAAATTGAAGTTAAATGAGAGGGGCTTTTCGTACGGGAAAGGGGGGCGAGGAGCTCCAAGATCACCTTTCGCTATGGGAGAAAAAAAAACAATAGAATCTAAAAGGCGAGCGACATCGAGAAAAAAACGAACACCGGCGAAGACTCCTACCAGCTTCCCGGAACAGGAAAGGGGGGGAAAAAAAGAATAGCCCCTCCTCCTGGGTTGGGGAGGTCCCGGGAAGGGGGGTATCTGTTTCTGACCTAGAAGAAAGAGGGGGCAGCTGGGGACCTAAAGAACCCGCTATTCCGCGCGGGGAGTCCGTATCGCTAGGATCGGGGGGGATTCAACGAGCAAGGGGTGGGACCTTTTTCTGAAGTTGGGGTGGAAGGGGGAGGGGAGTTGAAGGCCTCCCCTACTTCCGCGAGGCGGAAGGGGGACTTTGAAGGATTGGGTCACCCCATTCTGGGCTTGTGGGGGGGAAGTGGGGAAAGGATTAGTGGGGGGGGGGGGGGAATGGCCTTCTATAAAAGAATGGTCTGCCGGGGGGGGGGGTTACGGGTTGTAGCGAAGTGATGCTTGGGAAGGCCGTATTTTCTTCCTTCTAGGGGGCCGGATGGATTCTGTGTCCTATTCGGAAAAAGAGGGGAAGTTTAAATGTGAGTCGAAAGGAAACAACCGTGACGTGGGCCTCGTCGCTCTTACTTGGGGGGGGGGAGGTTGGTCGGGGCAGATCCAATCCGGGGGGAGAAAGGGTTCTTGGCGCAGGGAAATGCGTTAAGAGGTTGGGGGTTCCTCTTTCTGATGGGAAAAAAGGAAAGGGAAGGGTATCTATTTTCATAAGGTACTTACTGTGAGGGGTGGGAGAGGTACATGCTGAAAACAACTTTACGCACGGAACAGGAAAGAGTCGAAGAAGTTCATCTTACCATTTCAGGAAAGGGGGAAGGGAAAGTCATCGGAGAGACTAGAAAAAAACTGGTGGGAAAAGGCCTCACGACTAGATGAGGGTGGGTACCTTTGTCCAATTAGGGGAGCTAACGCTCCTAACGGGAGTGTGACGGCCAAGTATTGTTCTGGGTTTGAAAAGGAAAACCTACTTGACCGTCAGAGGAAAAGGAGAAAAGGTTCTTTTGGGGTAGAAAGTCCGAAAGGTCAGCAAGGACAGGGGGGGACGGAAAAAGGAAGCCCTTGAATTTGGGAGAATAAATCCTATAAAAGCTCTCATTCAGGAGCAGAGGGATCATTTTTTTGGGAGGGAAAGCGACATTCAATTGACAGTTAAAAAAAGAAGTCTAAGGAACCTCCGACCTCTCCTTCGGGTGAAGAAAAGAGAGAAAAACAACAAAAACGGAGAGTGAGGGAGAAGATAGATGAAGAGAAAAAAGGAGACGGCTCGGAATGAAGGGGGGACGCGAGCTGGAAGGCGCTCCCCTCTTGAAATGAAAATGGAGGAAAGGTATAGGTAAACACCCGGCAAAAAAACTTCTCCTCCACTCGCGAGTCGGTATCGTAGCTAAAGAAGAGGGAAACTCGCAGAAAAAAGGGGAACGGTAAAGGAGGTCCTGTCCACAGGGGAGGGGAAGAGGAGAAAAGCCGAAAGATCTCCGAAGGAAAGTTGAAACTCCTTTACCAGTCTTTTTTGTAGCAGGGCCCACACCAATAAGGGAAAAGCAAAAGATTGGGAGGTCGAGCATAAAGCTTCGACGTTGACCAGGAAAAAAAACTCAAGGACCTTCCAGTACAGCTGGGGGGGCTCGCGGGGGAACGCTGGCTCGCCCCATACACCGGGTCGAAAGGAAAACGAAAGCAGGCAGGTTACTGAAACCTAAAAGTGCGTCCGAGTCGCGAGTAGGGAGGAAAAAGGGGAAGAAAACGGCGGTCCCTCCAGCCGGGATAGATAGCCTAAGAACGGCCGAAACCAGCAGAAGAAATCGGAAAGGGTGGAAAACGTTGAAGAAGGAAGCTACACTAGGGAACGGGGGGAGGTGAACGAGCCCAAACTCGTCAAGAAACTCCCAGTCAGGAAGGGAAAACCGAGTTTTTCCATTTCTACCGCCCAGCAAGAAAAAGAAGAAAATAATTCCACTATCCACAAAAGAAAAAGAGCCCGTCCCACCCAAGCTGAAAAACTCATGGAAAAAAAAAACAAAGTGTCGAAAAGTAAACCTTTTCCCCTCACCCCCACGGAAAAGAAGAAAAAGAGGGCCTACTTCCCGCACCACCGCAATCTGGAAAAGCTGATCACTCAGAAGGAGGGGGGTGGAAGAAATGAGAGAAGGGGGAAAAGGGAAACAACCACTTCCAAAAAGAGTTCGGTTCTGTCATGGCACCCCAGACTTAACCGCCCTAACCATTAGACAAAGAAAGAGATCCTGGAAGGGGTGCTCATCTGTACTAGAGCTATATGAGGGGGGGAATTGAAGGCCAGTCCTAATAATCTTGGAAAGAAAACAACACTAAAGAACCCTTTACCAAGACAAAAAAAGGAGGGGAGTGATCTCATGACAAATCTCAAGGGGTGGGGAAAATATCTTTCGCTTTCTGGGAGGGGTAGGGCACGCGGGACCAAAATTTTGTGGGAGGGGTTACAGCTGGGAGGGAAGACTTGTCCCTTTGAGAGCTTGGGATATCACTCAGGAAATTGATAAGAAGGGGGATCTCCTACAGGTTTACGAAAAAGGAACTCAATCACTCAGGGAAAGGGAGACACTGCATCACTTCGCCGCTCGGGAGGAAGAAAGGCTAGTTAACTGAATAAAGGAACTTATAACATAACGGAGCACGAAGGTGGAAGGGAGCCAGGAAAAAAATAGGACGAGGCTGACTATTACATTCGTCAAGAAAAAAACACTGGAGGAGACTTGTACTGTTCGTGAAGTGCGTAGGCTCCGCGAAAAAAACTTCCGGGGTGAGCACCTATCATGAGCTTACCTCCAAATCTAAAAAGTAATTGCGGGACTACCACGCTATAAAGAGGCTGAGTCTCGAAAAAGGACAACAACGGTTGATGAAAAGATATATATCTCCAAAGAAGAAGGGGGGGAATCTAATTTTTCGGGTGTGGTTGTTGCCTCTTTGTCTGGAAAGAGAGGCTAGAGGACCAAAACATTAACTCTGAGAAAAAGAAAGCGTTCAAAAGGAACGTTAATCGATGAGGGGGTTAGAACCGGTCACATGAGAAGAACGTTGATCGAGGGACGTGAAAGGGCAGAATCACGCTTTGGGGGGTTGATCAGTAGGTAGAAATCTTCGTCCAGAGGGGGGGGCCTCTCCAGCGAGGAGACTGTATGAGTGTGAACAAGTTCTAGGGGGCTTGTTACTCTGTCATGGACGTGGGAGGGAGACTAGATCTCCTTCAGAACCTGGACAGCCACTATTGACGAGGATGAAATACAGTCACCCTCGTAGGAGTAGGGCAACCAGACCCCAAACCAGGTGTCTCCTACTAGGTAATTCCCGAATATTCGGGGGAAAAAGGTGTGACAGATCTTTTTCACCACTGAGCAGTTTTTTCTTGGTCCTACTAGTGGGGAGTGTGCTCAAAAATATAATAGCATTAATGAGAGGAAAGGGCAACGCCTCATCGGTATGCCGGGCTGCGGCGAGAGAAAAAGGGGCGGGGAAAAAAAGGGAGTGATCCTCTTGGGGGGGGGGGGTTCGCTGGGTTTGTTGCGGGGGTGGGGGAGGACACCTACTCCAAAAAAAAAAGGTGTGGGAGGGGGGGAGGGTTCATCTTTTTGACGTCCCCATTAGGGGGGGAGCAGCAGGTGTCCCGGAGGGGGGGGGGCTGAGTCGGAATCGCGCGCTATGAAAGAAGGGTGGGGGTGTCTTGCGGGAGGCCTTTCAGCACTTCTTGAAAGGGGGACGAAGTATGTGATGCAAGCGTTGGTGGACGAGCGGTGTCAGGAGAGGGGGCTGAATGAGCTGGGTTCTTTGTAATGGGGGAGGGAGTCCCCGAAATAACAAAAACTTTTGCCTCTTGGGACTTGGGGACTTGTGTTGGGGAGAAGCAGGGAGGCGATCGCCGCTAATGGGGGAGAAAAAAAAAGCTGTCCTAGCGGGCTGAATTTTTTGCACGGGAAGGAGAGGCTCGCAAGCTGGGAGAATTTTAGCCAGTGACGACTGGGGGGGTGGAAATGGTTTCATACCGGCGAAAGAAAGGGACTCGGAATTGAGCGAGAAAACTCTACTCGAGAAAAGAGGGCCTGTTTTTCTGGGGCGAGAGGGCGGGAAAGATCTAGGGGGGAGGACAAAGATGTCAAAACTCAAAGGCTGGGGCGGAGGGGGGGGGGAACGGAAATTATTCTAAACGCAAAACTCGTCATCTAATCGGGGGAGGGGGGAGGGGTCTTAGGGACTGTTGGTGCCGACAGGAGACAGGGTGTACCAGGAAGGATAAGAAGTGACGCACTGGATGGTTAATTCTTTTTGAGCAAGAATGCACCGGCCTAAAAACCATTGGGCCTTTCCGGTTCTGATGGTGGTCAGCCAAAAAAAGAAAAGGGCCGGGGTTTGAGATACCGAAAAGAAAGGGGGGGTCCATATCAGGTCATCTTCTCGACGGGGGAAACGGGGATGTAAGACCCACTGGAAGAGGGAAAGGAAGAGTGGGATCATCCCTAGGACGTGAAATGCCATCCTGCCTTAAAATGTCCTAAATATCTCTCACAAACACTTATTATTGGAATGGGCATGTACGTCCAGAAAGGGGCTTATGTGTCCTTGATCTGAGGAAGCGAAAAAAACTGAAGGGAAGTCAGGACTCTGTACTCACCTAGAAACCTGAGAAAAGTTCGAGGGAGAAAGAAAGGAGAGTCTTAAAGGAAAGTATCTCCAGCCGGAAAAAGAAGGGAAAGGGGAGCACCACAAGAAAAAGAACCGCCTGTGAAAGGGGCTGAAGGTCACTGTGCTTAGAAAGGGAGTCTGAGGTACAGCCAAAAGGCAGGGAACTAATATAATACAAGGGGAACATCGGTTGGTCGCTTAAGAGGAAAACAGGACCACATAGGGATAGAGCCACTCACCTCGTTTGGTATATTAAGCGGAGCTGGTAGAGGGGCTCAGTCTAGGGGGGAAAACCAGGGTGAGGCAAAAACACCCGCCTCATTTCATTTATTGCTTAAAAAATCTTTTGGAAGGGACAAGTCCTTTAAAGGGAGGGAGGAGGAGAGACCCACCCGAGCCTCTGGGGCAGAGTAGAAGGGAAGAAGCTGTAGAAAAGAATGAAAAGGTTGAAGTCCGGGACAGTATGGGAGGATGGAAAACGTCACCACTTCCACCAGAAAGAAGGACTAACGTCAATATAAATTAACCTGGCCCAAATGCAAAGAAATGCAAACCCACACACGGGGAAAAAGAAAAAGGAAAGCCTTTCTAAATGGCTGGGTATACGAAGGCTAGTGAGACCAAAATTCTAACTCCTGAGGCCCTTTAAGAGAACTTAAACCAGGCAGGAACCTAAAGGCTTCCGGCAAACTCACTTGGTCGTTGGAACCGCAATATGTCCACTGGGAGACCGTACTAATAATTCAAAGAGGGGGCACAAAGAGGGCAAACCCGCGAGGGGGGGATCTATCTACTCTAGAGGCCACCTCAAAACCGGCCAAAAAGGGGAGGGAACAGGTCCTACAACCACACCGGGGCACCACCCCCCACAGCAGTCTCCGCCATTCAGGGAAAGAAACCAAAGCGTTAGAACACAAAGGACTGTGGTGTAACTAACTAAAAGAAAGGGGGGAAAAAGAACTACCGTGAGGGGTCTTTGCGGCACGAAAACCAAGAAACAACGAAACAAGAATCCAGGAGAAAAAACGAGCACGAACAAAACCAAAAAAGGGAAAAAAAGAGAGTATCAAACCATGCTGGGAAGATGAGCGGACTGGGGGAACGGGATAGGGAAGGAGATGCTTCCTCGCAAGAAGAAAAAATATAACAACTTTACAAAGAAAAGGGGTATACTCATGGAACTAATGCTCTACAGAAGGGTTGCCATAACATACTGGTAGAGTCAAATCAACGAAGGGGTGGTGGGGCGAAACTCAGGCCTATTCACTGGAAATTTTTCATATACATCAAGCGTGGAGAAAAGGGTGTACTCGATAGGTTAAGCCAAGGTTCCCGGGGCAGCTCCCATTTCACAGCCTGGAATCAACAGGGAACTCTCGCACCTTAAAAAAAAAGAGATTTAACCTAGAAGTGACAGTGTATCAACCGAGGGGGGGGAAAGGACTCATCCTCGTACAACCAAAACTAAATTCTTAGTAATGGGGGTGGCAGAAAAATACGAGAGAGGGAAAACTTCGAGCCGGCATTTTCTTCCTATTGTAGAGGACCTAATGCTAGAGGTTAAGAGACAGCTCGTCCAAAAAAAAAATGCAATCTTTCTACAAAAGGGAAGAGATCCAAAGGATGGGAGGGGAACCTATCTGCTCTCCCAACAAAAAAGAGTAAAAGATTCACTACCTCGAGGATCTCAAGGTTGGGGGAGGCGATGGTATGTGGGGAAAGTTGGTCTGTGCTCGGGGATCAGAAATCTACCCACTCTGCGCAGAAAGGGAAAAGCCCTGTATCTCTAGGAAAGTTGGTGCAACTGTAATATCTCGGGGGGAAAGGGTTTAGGTCGAAAGGTTGGCATGACTCTCGGTGGGAAAAAAGAGGCATCATTAAAAGTGGTGATGAGAGGACCGCGTCGGAGAAAAGATTAGAAGTACATGTCTCTCCTGGGCGACTTCTTCTACCTTTCGACTGACCTCTAAAAGTGAACGAATTGGGCTGGGGGAGAAGGGAACGCCATGGAGGCCGGCGGACCTTCTTCGGTCCAGCAAAGGAAAAACCCACTGGGGATATTGAAGAGCGCTCCCTGACACTAGTTGAAAGGAAAAGGAAAAGATCTGGGGATCGAAAAATCTTTCTTTTTGGGGGGAACTTTCTGGGAACCAAAGATCTGGAGGAAAATGGGGCTGGCCCGAGAGAAAAAAGGCGTAGGTCTCTTTGAGACGTACGGGTTTGAGGGGAAACCGGGACGTGGTGGGGCTTAGGGGGTTCCTTTGGGTAGGGGGGGGAGGAGGAACCATGGAGGTTCTCAAGTTTAGGGGGTTGGCTGTGTACCTGCAACAAAACAGGGGTTCTTTTTTATCATCTGTCCGGAAGGGTTGTACAACTTCGCGTATGTCCCTTTTTTTTGGTTTCTCAAGGGTTGGGTCTGGCCGATCGTCTTGAGAAAAAGATAGGGGGTCTTAATCACATTCGCTTTTTGGGAAAAGGGAGGGGGGGGTTTCCTCGGAGGTCAGGTGTAATTTCTGGGCGCTAAAAAGGGCAGCCCGTGAAGTGAATAGGAATAAAAACTGGTGAGGGGTGGGGGGCGGAAAGGGGGGGACTTTCGGGAGTCATACCTTCTATCCCTTGATGATTGAGACGGACATCCGGAAAGGGTTTTCGGGTTATTTGTCTTTCCTTGTTAGTCTGACAGGCACAGTTATGCTATTGTTCCGTCGGTGGTAAAAGAGCTGGAAGGGCGGGACGACGTTCGGGGGACTTGGGGAGAAATTCTGGCAGGGAAAAGACTTAAGAGCAGGTGAGCCATAGCGAAATGCGATAAAGTAAGGTAGAGACACAAGCCGTACTGTTTTTTGTGTTATAAGAGATTCTTCTGGAAAGGTCTATCCACCCATGGGAAGTGCACGAATCTTAACTGTGGTTTGCAGACCTTCTTTAAGCGGCGAAAGCTCCCCTCAAGGTTCAACGAGAAAATCTGGTGTACTTAAGTAAAGGGGATGGGGGGAAGCTAAAGGAAACCACGGGGGGTAAAACCTTGGGGAGAATACGTGATGCGGGAGTTCTTTGTCATATGTACTAAGTCCCGCTGAAATATGCCAGGACCTATCCTGGGGGGAGGAGTTTTTTCGCCAAGAAAGGGGAAAAGTTTTTCAGAAAAAAAAGGTTCCGCTCGAGAATCAAAGATCATGCGGGGGGGTGGTTTAAAAAAGAGTGTCCAAGTCTGCCATTGAATGAAACGGGCGGGGGGGGGGGGAAATGAATCAATAGTCAAAATGGGAAAATCGGCAATCTATGAGGGGGGTGCCGAATTCAAAGCTAGGAACAACAAGCAACACCGGAGTTAAGAGAAGGAGGACGTTAGTCCCTCTCTTAGAGGGACTATATCTTAGGAGGGGCCATCGGGAAACTCGTAACCGAAAGATTGAAAAAAAGGGAAAAATCTAAAGGAAAAAGGACCTGATCAGGTAAATTTGTTAGAGGGAATCAAAGGCCTGGGATGGACTATCACAAAAGGTCACTTTCACAGACGGCTGTTCGGGGGATACGAGACAACCAATACTCAAAAGGAATGAAAAGACGGGGACCCGAGTATTGACCATCGGGTGTTTCAAATAGCTGAGCCATCCCACACCGAACCAGCACATCCTCTTTTTAGATAATCCTGAAGAAAGGAGTCCAAATTTCACAGCAGAGAAAAAGAAACACCCTGCTACAGGTCACGTTGAAAAGACCGAGGGGGGGCTCAGGTATGTCCTAACGCGGGGAGATAGCAGAAAAGCCATGCGCAAGAGTAGAATCAGAAGGGGGGTTAAGCTCGCTGCGGAAATAAGGGGAAGCCGGGTAGGCGAGGTCCGGAATGCCAAAAACCCAAGCAAAGTAACCGCCGGCCGTCGTTTAAAAGGAAAGAGTCCCCGGCTCGAAAAGACAGGACCAAATGACAAAAGCGAAAAGGAGAACGGGACGGGCGGCCTGGAGAAGAAGGGAACTGTAAAGGAGTTGTCCGCGTCAGAAAAGTCAAACCAAACCCCCTCGGAAAGTAGGGTGCTGTTGAAAGGGGGGGGAATCAAAGCATTCAGAAAAAAAAAGGATAGGAGAAAAAAAAAAAATCGCCCGCCTAGAAAAAACACCTCTGAGCAAAAAGGAGTCCCCTAAAGATTGTCTTAACCGGAGAAGAAAGACACCTGACCCCCCAACTCATCTGCAGCTATACGAAGTCCAAAAAGATCTGGTTCCAGGGAAGGCTAACTCAATGAGGGGGTGATCAACAGAAACTGGGCAAACCCATAACAAACGGCCCTCTCTGAGGAGTCGAATAAACAAACAACTAAGAAGACTAAAATTCTAACCACCCCACTGAGAAGACGGGGGAAATCATCTTTCCGTGAGGAAAAAAGCTCTCGGCAATTTTATTCGGAAGTGCAGAGCATGCCAAATTAAGGTCTGACGTCAGCAGCCCAATAGGAAAAAGGTAACATAGAAAACTCCAGAGGGGTATCGCATTGCAGAGGATAGTACGGGCACTGTACCGATAGAGAGGGGGTATTCATTGAAGAAGGGACCAAACGTCATGTTTTCGGACTTTCCCTAAAGACCGGTGAAGTGTCCTATGTGATACAGAACGGAAAGGTGAAGGAGATCTAGGAGCCTAAAGGGACGTTTCCAGAAGCCAAAAAAGGAGAATAAAATCAGCCTTGGAATCTGTGTCCCTCCTCGGGGCGGTGGCGAGAAACATCAACGCAGACCTCCCTCTAGGACATAAGAATCACAAAGCGATAACGTGGAAGTAAGGGGAAAGAGTCTCAAAGGAAAAAAAGGCGAACTTCTTAGGGTCAAGGGCAAGAACCAAGGCAGGCTATCTTACGGGAAGGTTCATGCCTCCCGCTGAGCAGTAAGAGAAAGGCGCTCTGTTGGCGAGGAAAGGTAAAGAAACCTCGCCTTCGAAGAAAGGGGTTCTAACTACCAGTTCGAAAAGGAAAGGAAGCAAGGTCGATGTCTTCTCCTAAAAAAACTGTATGGGTATGGGGAAAGAGAAGACTGAACTAATGGCTTCTCACACTTTTTGTCTTTCGGGGGATTTGCATCTGTGCCCCGACGATGAAAGAGAAAAACCCTAATAGGAAGGGGAATATGCTACGCATCATGGTAAAGAGAACTGCATTAGGTGCCTATAGGGTTGCTAGAAAACACTAAAAAAATGTTGTTTTCTTGGAGGGGATACATAAAGAAAGGGGAGGGGGGTGATCCAAATTTCATCGGACGGACTAAGTCGTTGTATTTAAGGCCATCGAAGGAACGGCAGTGGATTACATTAATGGGGGGGGGGGGAAATTTAAAGAAAAGTGCTCTTATCCGATCAAAAAGGAATTTAGCCAGTTGGAGTACCATGACGCTCTTAACAGGGTATGGCTCCAAAAAAAAAACTTGTGTGAAAAAAATCAAGGGCCCGGACGATCGTTCAACCGGAAGAGATAGTTTTTCCCTTCGTACTTGTGCCTTGGGGGAAAAGGGCTAGGGATCTTTGCTCTGTATAAAGAAAAGCCCTTAGAAGAGACCCTTCTATGACGTCTAGAGGGACCAATGAACAAGGGGATGCTTTGTTGAACGAGGCCATTTTTGGGTTTGCGATTTGCGGAGGGGGGTCCGTGGCGTGAACTGGGGGGTATTCCCACCTAATGGGAAAAACTTCCGGTAATTCTGGGACTTGGGGGGGAGGGGGGTTTCGGTTCTTGCTCACAAAGATGTGGCTGGGGGAAGAAAATCATTTTCAAA
>Ga0179591_1279118_pt1 | contig 26923 bp, 25 predicted proteins | sample CZOMad2_1_08_16f_FD_182891 | JGI IMG/M metagenome (GOLD analysis project Ga0179591, IMG submission 182891) | Vadose zone soil fungal communities from Angelo Coast Range Reserve, California, USA - CZOMad2_1_08_16fungal (PacBio error correction) | ecosystem: Environmental > Terrestrial > Soil >...
GACAAGACCAGCAACGCTAAAGCTAAGAACTTGCAGAGGGCGGATCACTTTACGAAAATATAATGGAAAGTAAAGTGGTGAAGAGGAATATGAGTAGAATCTACGGCACCTTGGATTAATTCCTCAACGAGAGTGTACGTTGGACATAGCGCCGTCATGGGGAGAAAGGGAAATTTGTGTAAAAAAGGGAAGGAGGGCGATTGGAGGGGTTCTCTTACCCTTCGGGAAAGAGAGGGAGCCTGGATCTGGGTTCCGGTTTGGAGAACCAGTAAAAATTCAGAGGGCGCTTATTCATGTGTTTCCAGGGAGGGTGAGGTTCAGATAAGAAAGGATGTCCTGAGAACAAAGCAAAGAGGGGGGGGGGGAGCAAAAATAATGTCAGTGATCTCAACCGGGAGGGAGGAAATACTGGAAAAGGGGGTATAAAGAGGCCAGGCCATTACTCTATTCCTCTGAGGTGGTGATTCAGATAGGGATAGAGGAGTTGGGAGAGATAACTGAAAGGGAAGAAACTCTCTCGGATCAACTGCCAATATCAGAAAGAAGAATGGAACAATTTACAGAAAAGGAGACGGAGGTCTTACTATCGAACTGGATGGGGGCTCCAGGATAATTGGAGCGGAAGTTTCGGTACTTGTCCACAAGTAAATCTGATCGGAAAAAAGGTGTACTAACTGTGGGGAAAGAAGGGGACGTGCCGAATAAGAGAAAGGAGTCAATGTCCGAGAGATAACGACCTGTCGTGAAGAAATCGAGAAGAACTGTGTTAGACGAAAAGGGAGGCATGAAAAAGGAGACTATTTCGTGAGGGGAGAACATTTTCTCCAGCAAAGAGGAAAGGGGAAGAGGGGAATCCTACGAAGAAGGGGGGGGATTATTTTTAAAAAGAGAACGAATCTTCTTTTCTTGGACAGGAGGAAGGGTAGTTGATAAAGAGGTGCTATAGGCGAGAAGATTCAAGAAAAAGAACTTTTATGGGAGGGAGGTAGAGAAGGGTCTCATGAAGCACTCTCGTTTGAAGAGACCTAAATTTACGTGGTGGAAGGAGATACAAGGAAGAAGGGAAAGTCGAAGGGGGGATTCGCCCGATGTTTTCGGGGGGTACGCTCGAGATGAGAGGATGGGGTCCATTCCTCTCTCAAAAAAAGGAACTGGCTTGGGAAAGGAGTCCGAACGTGTTTGGAAAGGGGGAAAGTGGACGGGGAAGAAGGAATCTGGGCGATATAAAAAGGCATCTTCAGAACAAAGTTTTCAAGATGAAAGAAAGAAAACCCCAAAAATAAAACCAAAGAAAAGAAAAAAAAAACACAAAAGGACCAAAGGACACAAGAACCACCAACAAACAAACCCCACAAAGAAAAAAAAAGGAAAGAAAAACCCCAAAACAAAAACCAAAAAACAACACAAATAGAAAAAACCAACCCAACACACCACAACACAGAAAGAACAACCAACAAAAACAAAAACCACAACCCAAACCAAAAAAAAAAACAAACCAACCAAGAACACCCCAACCCCCCCAACCACCCCACAACCCCAACACCCAAAACACACCAACCAGAGAAAAAAAAAAAAAACAGGAACAACCAAAAAAAAAGAAAAAAAACCCAAAAACCCACAAAAAAAGGAGAAACCCAAACACCAACCAAAGAAAAAAAAAACCTAGGGTAGAATATTTTTTATCTTTTGGGGCAGAAGGAGGACACGGGATCAGGGAGGAAGAATCTACAGAGAAAGTGATACGATAGGCTCATGATCTTACTGCAAGGATTCCGGGTGAAGTTCTTTTCGGCGGAAGATTTAAATCGACCGAGGAAGGGCATGTGAGCAAACCTTAAGAAAGAGTGTTTACAAAAGGACGAGCGAAACTTAAAAAAAATAACAAAAACAATAGCTTAGCAACATCGGGCTGAAGGCAAAAGTGATGTTTTATGAAACGAAAAAGAAGTCCAACTCACCTACGTGGAGAAGCCTATAAGGAAACAATTGGTACAAAGAACTTAAGGTTGGGGATGGTCAGGGAACACAAGAAATTCCACTCCATCTTTTGAAAATCGAAAGAGGCTGTTTACTTGCGAAAAGAAAAATGAAGTTTCAAACCTTAATGGTTGGGGACTCAATAAGGAAACGGGATCATCAAAGGAAGTGGAAAAGAGGATACTTCTTGGGGGCAGGGAGAAAAAAGGGTGCTGAACGCATCAAATCAGATTTGGGGGCAAAAAACACACAGCCATTTGGAAGTATGGGGGGTAGGGAGGAAGAGTCAATTGCCTCAGGATGACTAACTTTTTTTCAGGGCAACTTAATAGGGATTATCTTCTTCCAACTGTGCTCTCGCGAAGAATCAAATCTTAAAATTCGCGATGCGTTCCCAAAATGAAGGAAGGTGAGAAACCGCATTCTGAGCTGTAAACTGATCCGGTACAGGAGTATCGCTTCCCAGTCGTAATGCGGACCTGCAAAAGACGATGTTGGAAGGTAGGTTCGGCCCATGGAAATAGAGAAATTAATTCATCGAAGCCAGGATTAGAGAGAAACCTTATTTCGACGAACCTTCGAGACGATCATTTCTAGAAAATGCGGCAAAGGAACTCAAATCTTAAGAGCATGGCACGCGACACATGACGGATCTAACTTGGGAGGGGGGGGGAGCAATAGCAGGGTCAAAGCTGCTCCGAGCACCTGGTTATGACTGAGAGTATCTTCGCTTCGAAGATGAACTCTGTGCAGGAAAGTTGTAGGGGGGAAGGGAGGAAAAAGGAAAAACCTTTGGTGAAGCCGTATCTCTCTAAACGGGAAGCGGTGATTTCAAGCGGTCAGAGAAGTACTCGGTCGAAAGTGAAAACCCCTCTCCGCAGAGGGGGTCGGAACCTCTCCGGGGCCGGGTGGGAAGGAAAGATTGTGAGAAACACATAGGGGCGCCGGGACGATGGAAGGTCGCGATTGCCCTTAGGAGAGGGGGGTACGTGTCTTCGGGTATTGATGTTGTCATGTTTCTTCGAAAAGAGAGGGGAAGAGGTCAAAAAAGAACATTGAGGAAGAGAAAACAGAGGAGGAGTGAAAAGGGGGGGGGGGGGGACGGCACGTTTATCACTGACTCGGGGCTGAGCACGTGACAAAATCCAATCAAAAGTTGGGAATGGAACTACCAAATCTCTTATAAATAGAGAAGAGAGCTGGAAAAAAATCTCGGACCTATGGGGGATTCCATCCAATATGGAGGAGGGCCAATTCCTGAGCGTCACTCGAAGGCTCAATTAATTAAGGGACCGTTCTTCTAAACGGCGACGGACGTATCATCTTGAACGAAAAAAAGAAGGCCATCGGCAACAAAGGGGTTTTAGCAAAGGGGACAAAATCGCGGTCGCCACGAAACAACTGTAGTGTATTTCAAGCAGCGAGACGATCCGGCAAAGAAGCCTCTTGATCACGGGGACCGTTTGAGCCGACAGGGGAGGGGTAGAGCCAGGTGCGACGGGTCCGCGGCCAGGAGCAGGAAATTTTGACGCACGGTCTTTTTCGCTGAGTTAGTCGAGTCACGGAGGTTCTTCTGAAAGAAGGGGGGGGGAGACTTACCGGGTCGAATGAATAATTTTCACTGAGGGAAGCGGGCAAACAACGGGGGTGTATTATTTCCTTCTAGCTCGGTCGAGACAGTTACCGGGGAAGGAGGAGCCTCGACCAAGATAAAGTAAGGTGTTGAACGAAACCGCTTTAGGGGGGGGGGGGGACATCGCTCGCTAAGGTTGGGAAAGAGGAAGAGGAAAATAGAGCCGAACGTGTGGGGCAAGTCACTCCATGACCGTGGGTCGTTAGGTGGCAGAAACTGAAGACTTAGGGCGGAGAAGGAAAGCTAAACCGATTGCCGTAAAAGGGAGGGGTTGGCGTTTTCATGGGGGGTGCTTCGTGAACAGAGCCAAAAGAGATAACCCACATAAGGAAAAAAAGAGTAAAATGCCTTGACGAGAAGCTGCTGAAAAAAACAACACCAAGGCGTGGGCGGGACCTTTTTTCAAGGGTGAAGGAAAACCTGTCGAAGACTTGGGTAACTAATGATTTCTAAATTGGGGTGTTCACTCACACTTGAAATTCCATCTTGGGGAAAACGAATGGGGTGCCGATTAAAAGAATATTGTAGTAGGGGGGAAGGTTAATCAGCGGGAGGAAGAGGAACGTCATCGCAAGCGCAGGTGTGAATCTCCTAGAAGGTTTGTGTGGGTTTGGTCCATTGCTCTCGTCCAGGGGGAATGAAGCCCGTAATACCATGGAGAGGGAAAGGCAGTCAAAACTAATTCTCGGAAATGGCGGGGTCAAGCTGACTCCGGCAAAAGTGCGGATTAACAACGGGACTAAAAATTCATAAGACAGTCAGGAAGAGCTGAAGTAAACATGGGGAAGAGAGATTCTATAAAAGGTAGGTCCGAACAGGAAATTGAAGTAGGACAAAAGCCCCATGACCATACGAATCATCTAAAACTCGGTAGAAAGGATAATAGAGAAACCTTAATCAAAACAAGACCAAAGGAAAGAGGGACAAATTAAATTAGGAAGGTAACTGTGCAGATATTCTCGGTGCATTCATACCGCGTAAAGCGAAGGGGAGGGAGGGAAAAGAAAGAGGGACAAGCGCTGGGAGGCTCCGGGGAGGTGGAAGGGGGGAGAAGTCCTAATCGTTCAATTGCGATGAAAAAGGACTCTATCAACTGGGATGACTGGGCACGACCAGAAAAGGGAGGACTAGGGATGAGTTCGTGCAGGAGGACGGAAAAAGTGAAGTTGCTTCTCCGAAGGTCAGTATGGGAACAAAAGGACGAAGATCGGGGGGAGTCTAATTCCTGTTGAAAAAAAGACTTGCCTAACCCAAAAATTCCTGAAGGGCGAGGGCCAGCGTCAAACCGCAGAGTTTAGGGGGGTGGGGTGGGGGGGACGAATCAAATTTGGCCCCGCGAGACCCACTCAAAAAAAGAGCGCAAGCATTACATTCTGAGGCAAGTAACTCCAGGGAGGAAGGAAAAATCATGAGAGCGGGTGGAGAGGGAAAAAATGTCTTGGGAGGGGAGGGATGGGCCAAACAAGAAGCAAGACAATTGTGAGGAAAACAGGGGTGCTAATCTTCGACTCAAGAAGGGGCCTTGAAAAACGCCGCCAATGGACGGGAGGAGCAACCCATCAACGCTGGATGTTGAGGATTCTCGTGCTGTGGACATTTGGCCCCGTAGGAAAAGTCTAGCTTGGGGGGGGGTCACCTGAGGCCAGTCTAGAAGGGAGGGTAAGAGAGTGGGGGAGGTCACTACAAAGCTCTAAATACTTCAAACGAGCACGATCGCGGAGGACGTCAAGAAGAAGAAAAGATCTGAGGACCGGGCATTGAAACAAAGACAAAGTTCATTATTCCTAAAAGACTGCTGGGTGTCTCTAAGGAAATGGTTGGGGGGGGGGGTCCTGTGGGAAAAAAGTGTCGGGCACCCCAGTTGGACGTGCATTCGTTAATAAGACCCCCGAGGAAGCCCTTCTGGGCATCTGCGTCTGAAGTGGAGGCCGGGGTCTAAAAAGAAAGCTCAGGCATGAAGAGTCGAATGTGTCATAGGGGCAAACAGCCAATCGGGTTCACTCAGGGGTGGGGAGTGGGACGAGTTGTGGACCTGCGCAAGGACGAGCCGGGCCAAGGAAAAAGTTACTAGAAAGGGTTGCTGGGAAGCAGCTGGGGCAATAGAATCGAAAACGGGGGCGAAGAAATCGTAAATACATCCTCCAGAAGATCGTGCGGGGCCGTGCCACGAGCCCTCATCCTCGGCTAAGATCTGGGGTCTTACCATTCAGGGGACTCATCAACCGGGGTCTGTTAGAGAACGACTTACACCGCTTAGCCGAAGAATGGAGCGGCGGGAGGGGGTAAGGGAACGAACTACGAGGATGATTTACTATGTTAATGGGTTTCTTCGTCATTGAGAACGGAAAGTTCACATGAACAAAGTAAGTGGGGCATCGTGGGGGTCGAGAAGGGGGGCGGGCATGGCCATCAACCCGGCGCGTTAAACCGATTGATTTTGCGATTACACATGACTCGAGCAGGGGCCAAGTTTGGAAATCTGGTTACATGTAGAGAAAAAAAAGCATACATTGCGGACGACGGCTTCGGTTACAGCTGAGGGGAATCGATTTGAAGAACTTCAGGAGAAAGGAAAAAACCAAGAAGGGGCTAAACCCAAATCAATGACAGGCAAACCGGCCGGGGGTGGAAGCATGAATTGGGTCTCCAGATTGGTTCCGGTCGCGGAAGCTTATTTGGGCCTGAGAAAAAGAGGGAGAGGAAGATCTGAAGCTGGCGGCCGGAAAACGATACGAGAGAACGGAACCAAGTGCGATCCTCCTTGGAACTGCGGACATCCACGACAAGTAGGGGATACTATCGACCTTATGTTGAGACAAAAGGGAGCGCAGAGGTTGAGTCGGGGTCACAATTCTCACGCGAGAGACTAGGGACGAAGTTTGATCCAGGGGGGAAGGGTCCATCCCATGAGAACGCAAGAAGTTCCGCGAAAGAAAGCGGGGCTTGAATACCGGAGGCACGAACGTGTTAAGATTCGTAATGCGCTAGGGAGGGGGGGGAGTCGACAGCCTTCTCGCAGAAAGGGGAAAGAGAACGACTATACAGACTTTGGGGTGGGAACCGATTTGTTCAACCGTCAACTCGGCGGAATCTTGAATCTCTGTTGAAATCTCGGAACCTGTTCTCTAAGAAAGACTAATCAGGAAGCAAAGCTTGATAAGAAGCATCCGGAAGTCAACAGGAGGGCAGTAGCCGAGCGTATCGAATTCGGTCTTGACTCGCCCGATTGGGGGATCTGCGAACCGAACCGTCTTGCGTGGAACGGAGCCAAGCTTCCAGAAGGAAGGGTTATAGAAGGTCCGGGAGGAAAAAGCGCGTAGCTGCCATGGCTCGAAATGGGTATAGCCGACCGTTTGTTTCAGAAGGGAGAAAATGGGACGGGAAATTCCGGGGGGTTGGAGGCGATATCACTCTTCTACTACTTAGTGGGAAGAGGATGCTGATCAGATGGTTGGGATCATTGTCGAAGCGGACCCGGAGACTTGCAGCCCTGGAAGAGACATAGCCAAGCCGTAGGTAGGGAGAAGGCACAGCTTTCAAGTGTTCATCCGACACTTGTGGACTGCAGCTCTAAAGGGGAATCACTCAATGCAGGGGGGAAGAACGCGCAAATGAATGATTCCGCTTCAATGGGACTCGAATGCTAAAAACCAAAAAGATTCTAGTTGAAAAAAACTTGAGATGCTGGAGTTCCGATTTTGAAGTAATTCAAACCGCACCGAGGGAAAGGTTGGGGAGCCAGGGGGAGGCGAAACGTGAGCCCCAAAGGGAAGTGGGGGGAGAAAAAAGACATTCCAACTTCGTTTACCTCCGCTTCGCCAGGGGCCGATTCCTCTAACGAAGGGAGGTTGACATGCATTGGGAGTCAACTCAGATCCGCAACGAGTCGAGCCTTGTACTCCTCTTCTAAGGGGTCGGACAAAGTGTTTGGGGCGATTTGTTCACGCAGCAGGAAACGAAGACTGCGCAAACCTAACACAGAAATTTTGAGGCGGAGGTCAGGAGTCGATCACTGACTCCAGACCGGTACAGCTAAAGCTGGAAAATACAGGGGCGCCGGAAGTGATTGGCTTCGTGGGTCCGGCCGCTCTCCGAGAAACGGATGACAGGAAGACGGGGCGAAACACGCGGGAATCTGCCAAAACAGGAGGATCGGGCTGTCTACAGGTATACGCGTCCTGAGCGCGGGATATGCAAATCGTCCAAACGCTTTTGCAAAAAAGTGAACCTTACGCTCCAGGAGAAAGAGCGAAACGGTCCTGACACTACGAAATGACGAGGACTGAGGGGCGACACTGCTCAAACCTTGCGTCAATCTTCGATTCCACGCACCCTGACGGCGCACTAAAACGGTAAAGAGGGATAAGGGAAAGTCGACGCCCTGGAGGGGGGGAGATTGATCAAAATGCCTAGACCAGTGCGTCAAAGCGATAGTGCATTTCCCATGGAAGGGTACGATGAAAACACCCCTGGGGGTGAAAAGTCCCGAACTGAATTTGGGGTTCTTTCAATGCAGCGGAAGAGCAAAGAGGAAGCGGTCGAAAGGGGGGAGGGACATCGCCTACTGCGAACTCGCTCAGACGTGGAAAACTCGGTTGGACACCATATTGGGGAAACAACCTACGTCAGAGAGAATGTAGTCGAGAGGAACCCTAAGGGTGGAACGTTCAGGAGGAAATTGTTTTGTCAACGGGGGGGCGTAGGAAGCCAGCGAAGGAAAGGGGGGTAAGTGGGGTCAGCAACGACAATCAGAAGCTCAACCACACCGTAGGAGGGGAAAAGAGAAGGAAGGGTCGTTTTGCGACGAAAGGCCGCACTAGTGAAGACAACAAAAGTTACAAAATCCCAGCCCGCCCGACGACAAAAGACACGGCGACTAAAAGCAAAACAGACCCCTATGTGAGGGCAAGGCTGGTCGAAGAAGAGTGTCCGCGAAGCGGGGGTTTAGAAAATAGAGACCGGGGAGGAATTTTAACGATCTCGAGGAACTAAAAAAAAAAGAAGAGAGCCGCGACTCAATAAACAAAGGGGTGGGGCAACAAAAATGACTGCCAAGAAGAAAATCGCCACACGAGCAGAAGGCGCACAAAGAGACGTCCTAATCGCAGCAAAAAAAGGTGACGCAAGGGGCCGGCGTTGGCTCCTCTTGTAATGACAGTGCGCCTAAGTCGCTAACGAAAGAAGACCTAGTACGAAATAGTGCGGAGTTCCGCCAAGTATTCTAGACGTACGCGGGGAAAGAAAGAGTGGGGCCTCTGCCCTTGCTTCGATGAGGAAGGTTCCGGGCGGATGGATGGGGAAGCGAAGAAGGCAAAAGCTTTGTGACAAGGAAAAAAAAATTCCAAAGAGACGAGACCGTTTACAAGGATCGCCGGGTACAGACTCGATCCGAGCGGGGGGGTAAACGCCGAAGGGATTGGTGACACATAAGGTCGAAGGGGGGAACAATCAGGGGACCGGACCGTTGGACGATCAATCAGCCATCAAGTAGGCGAAAAGGATCAATTATCTCCGAGGGACTACGGAAGTGACCTAGAAAATGGCTGTTGGTGAGCGGAAAACGCTGCCGGGAGTTGGCGGAAAAATCGACCAACGGTCTATATCCCCAGAAGTCGAAGAGGCAATTAGAACAGGGAAAGGAAGCGGGACATCACAAACTTCAAAGGGAACTGAGAGCTTTCGAGCAGAAGAAGCCAGGCTCCGTAGGGAAAACTAGGCTACTGCTAGGGGGTGGGTTTCCGCCACGCAAAGGGGAATTCGTAAGATCTGTGCGATGTTGTCTCTCATGCACAAACAACGCTTCCACAGGAGGGGAAGGTGAAGCATCTACTTCCACAACGTTCGCCGCAGCGCCAAGCGCCATCAGAGCTCGCATATGTTTGGTGTTGGGGGGTTTTTTAGAGCAACGCGAGGGAAAGGTGAAAGCGGAATACAAAATCAGCGACGTTTGATCACTGCCATTCGCAGATAACTGTCCAAAGTCACAGAAAGGAAAGGGACAAGGGCGGAGAACACGAAGAAAGCCATGGAAACAAAGAAGTCAACATATCGGATTAACGTCCTCATGCAGGCGAGCGGGGAAAGTACAGACACGGGTCCATAGGCCCAAAATCGGATAAACATCGGAATCATGGATTTGTTAAGAGAGAGCGCCACTACAACGCGGCGCTTGGGGGGGGAGTAAGGGAAATAAAAGAAAGTTCGGCGAAAGAGTGCAAAGCGGAAAAGGGCATTCGCTCCATTCAAAGCTGCGAGAAAGGGACTTATCGGAACACATCAACTGAAAAGAAAGACTGGAGAATTTCAAAGGACATGCCTGAGGAACTTGGCGCAGGAAATAGGAGTCAGGGAAAGAAATCGATAGGCGTACGGAGAGCCATCCAGAAAATCAGAGGACTTCGGTGCTTCGTATCGTCAAGGTCTAATGGGAAGGAAATTTGGCCAAGAAAGGGAGGTCAATTGAGAAGTCACACAGAAGCATTTCGAAGATCCGCCGAAAAAGCGCTTCCCTGCTTTTTGCACAAATCCTGTGTCCAAAACCCCATGCAGGAATCGGGTCCCACCGGAAAAAAACAGAGTGGGCTTCTATAATTCAGTTGTCGAGATGGAAACGACACAAAACGACGTCGGCGGGAAAACCCAAGAGTACCTAAAGACCTCACGAAAACCATTCGCGTTTCGCAAGATGAGAAGGGCGATGTTATTTGGCCCCTCCAATGAAAGTAGAACGGTCTGAGAAGCGTAGCTCGCGTTAAATTGGGACGTGGAACGAAGACCAGTCTCTCGGCTGCGCAATCAGGCCAAACTATAGCGACGCGGAAAGGGCACTGTGTAAAAACAGTGGCCCAGCGTGGGCAGGACAAAGAACGAAGAGGAGGGGACGTCCACTAGGGGACGAAGAGGGGGCAAAACGATCCAGAATGCCTTCATTCCTAGGCGGGCAGCGCACTTACCAAAAAGGGCAAAAAACTGGAGACCCCAGCTCAAGGGCACTGTTTAAAGTTGGGAACCCCAAATCGTGGGCGAAGAATGGATAACGAGCACGTTATGTTTGCCGTCCAGTGGGCAGCAGTTCGAAAATAAAAACGCACAAAAGGGTGGGGGGGGGGGGGAAGCAAGCGCCACGCGAAAATCTGGTTCCTCCGGGCAAAAAAACAGTGACCCAGACTCAAAGAAAGGGGAGAAGGAGAAAAAAAAAAACCAGAGTTGAAGATAAAGGGGGGGGTGCAGGGGCATTGTAAAATCGCCCATCGAGTGAGTTACACGGAAAAATTGCCTCAGAACCTGTCAGGGCAAGGGATCTCAAATCAAAACCGGAATAAAGATTCAGAGGGTAAATCACATCAAGACGGGCGGATCCAGTCACGCCTGGAAAAGTTCTTCGAGCCGGGCGGCTGATGTAAAGTAGGAAGCCGCTCAACAACCAACAGGATGAATAGAGACCAAAGGGGGGGAAAAAATCAGCGTACCAAAAAATACGCAGGGGAGGAGCGTGGCACTGAAAACAGCGGGAACTGGAATTTACGATGATCTATCATAGTGTCTTACGATGCGACGGCAGAGACATGCCGCAAGTCGGGTTGAAAAAAAAATTGACTCAAATCGTCATGGCGGGGAAACTGCACCCCTGCAAAGCGTGAAAAAAATGTGTTTTTCGGGACCAATTCTCAAAAGCGGGCGCACTGGAACTGGTTTCAGGTGGGCGCAACAAATAAAATTAAGATTAAGCAAAGACGGTTCGCCTCGTAGAGGGGAGTTGACTAACTGCAAAAACGGGACGGCAACACCATAGGATCGACTCACCCAAAGGGTGGATTTCAAAAAAAAAAAAATCCGCTGGGGAACTACGGAACGGGGCTACGGCACGTTCCGGGGGAACGCGCTGCCCTTTTGGGAGACAGCGCAAATAAACTCGTATTCTTGCCGCTGTGGTAAATTTACCGGGCAAAAATACTTAAAACGGGCCAGAACAACTGGACCAGAGGCTAAGCACCCTAAAAGGAACGACACGACGAAGGGAGGTTATGTCGCGACCTGTGTGTTTTCGAAGAAAACTAGGGGGGGGGACGATTGGAGCGAGGTGAGGTGACGGGAAAAAAATTCTCACGCGGATCTAAGCGAGTGTTAAAAAATGGCCTTTGATAAATGGGGGCAAAAAAATAGAAAACATGACCCAAAAAAAAAACAGGGAAGACCAGAGTGCAAACAGGTGTGAAAAAAAATCCTGGATGACGCTCGTTATGAAAAAAAATTTGGGAGCGAACGCGGTTTCCGACCGCCTCGAGACTGTTGAGACAGGAGGTTTGGGGCAAAAAAAATTCTAGAGGGTAGGAAAAGAATTATCGTCTTGGGTAATAAGCGAGACGCCTTGAGAGGGAGAAAGAACCAATCGGACACAGACGAAAGAGTCATCACAGGCTGGCGTTGGGCTAGGGCCTCGAAAGGTGTAGACGAGAGAATCGTTGCAGCTCGCAAAGATTGAAGGATTGCAATGCAAGCAGGGAAAACCACGGGAAATCTCCAGGAGGGCGTCTGAAAAAAGGGGTTCATGAGGATCAAAAAAGATTGGAAGCGGATATTTGTGAGAATCCTACCACGGCTTCACATTCAGAAAGAAGAAAGGGGACGAAAAGCGTCCTCCTGTGACAGATGGGAAGGGAGATGGAACAGGTCTAACGACAAGGGGGGGTAAAACGATCGTATCATTGGGTATCTGGGGTATTTGGGAAAAGGCCGTAACGGACCAACAACTTGAGGAATCGGAAGGCAGCATCCAAGGCAGGCATAGAAAACTAAACAATGCTTCGGAACCGTTCCATCAAAACTTGTAAAGAAAGAAATGGAAAGAACAGTTTGAAGAAAAAACGAAGAAGGTGAGTAAAAACGAACGATGATGGGGGTTCCGCTTCATTCCTCAAGACGCAAAAATAACACAACTACGATGTTCCGCCCTAGGGAAAAGGGTCTCGAGAAGGAGTGAAATTAACCGAGCTACACCAAGGAAAGGGTGGATCATCTGGGAAAAGAAAATGGTCGCCAAACAAAAAATTAATGGTTTAAAACTGCATCCCAAATACAGTATTTGGTGAAATGCGATACAGGCTTCGACTTGCTCAAAATTCAAGACCTGAGGTGGGGGGAGACTCAGCGCGACGAGAACTGCCTTGTCCGGACGACTGGTATGGGGAGGGACCGGGGTTGTGCGATTGGGGCCGCAGCAACTCCCGGCAGGGGGACGCAACGCGACAAGCCAGTTGAAGCTAGTCATGAAGAACGGCGACCTGAAGTTTTCTAAAAGTGGGAGAGACCAGGAAATGGCTTGCTGGGAGGGACACGGGAAAGCTCAAAACTCTCCGAGAAAGGACTTGTGGAAAATTCGTAATTGCCAAAACCTCGCCCACTTGGGGGAGGAAAACAGAAGGATCGGTCTGTCACGGCAGAAATCGGGGTCTCCGGCCGACGAAGAAATATTTAAAAAAAACTCCAAAACTGGGGTTGCAGGGGCGCGGTCCCTCCTCCCCAGAAATGAGAAAAAAGACGGAGAAAGGGGCAGAAACAAGAAAACCTTGAAAAAAAAAAAACATCAGAAAAAAGGGGGACGACTAGCGGAACGAAGGTGCGTCAAAAAACTTCCCTTCCTCCCGCGACCCTGAAGGCGCACCATATAAAGAATAAAAAAAACAGAAAGCGCCCTGGAAAAACTTGCAAAACGAGTAAAAAAAAAGTAAGCTCGCAGCAAAAAAAAAAATCCGTGCGTCGTCGGATTAGAAAGGGAAGTCGGGTGGGAAAGAAATTGTTGAAAGAGAGCTGAAGAGGTGGAAGGAACATTGGGAGGGGGAAAGCGAGATCCGAAAAAAGAGGGAAAGAATGAATTAAATCGCCTCCTTGGAAAAAAAACGAAGTGGAACGAGAAAGAGAGAAAAGGGCGCGGCCCTTTTTAAAAGCTCTATGTACGTCGCGATTGAAAGGACGCTTGTTGTCACACGGAAGGAAGTTTGATTTGGATGGGCAGTTCGGATAAAAAGCAGCGAAGACTACCGTGGCGTCAAAAGACAATTAAAAAAGGAGAACAAAACGGATAGGAAAAGAGCGAGATTAATGTGGTCAAAAAGTTTCTGACGGCCAAGGGGGAATCGGCAACGCTGGCAGTGAGAAACAAGGGAAACATCCAAATAATTGCAAAAAAAAACAAAAATGAATGAAAAAACCAAACTTCTGCTGCAAAGGCCGCGCCAAGGGAGCAAAAAAGTTCGCACGGCCGGAGCGGTCCGGGGAAGGGGGCTCAATTCAAAGTCTCTAAGAGGGAATGGTTCTAGAACGGAGAGGAACGAGCCATGCTGGGCACGACAAAAGAGTCTAAAACAAAACAAAGGGGTGTTTTCAAGTCATGGAAAAAAAAAAAAAAAAAATGATCAGAAAACAACACTGGATTGGCAGGCTAGCGACGAAGAAAAAAAATAAGCCAGCGCCATGGCCAGGCAGCTAGGGAATATTGGTTATCAAATCTTGAAGTGCGGCCGTCAGGGGAAAAAAAAAAAAAGATGGAGAGTTGACAGAAGATTCTGTGAAATCGCGAAAAGAGTCGCTTCCAGGTCTCTGAAAGGACGGTTGGATCTTGTCAAAGAAATTAAACGAGCATTTTCTGGGGGAAGAGCAAAAAAAGAAAAAAGCGGTGAACAGAGTGAGCATAGGGGTAATTCAAAAAAACCCGGCCGGATAAGGGAAAGAAATCTCTCATCGTGCAATAGCGCCAGTGGAGCGATACGGGGGGGACACGCGCCAAAACGACGTTTCAAGAAGGGAAAGAACATCCAAAAAATTGGAGCTCAAAAAAAAGAGATGCAAGGTATGCAGCCAACTCTCAGTCGGGAAGGACTCGGAAGACGGCAGCCGTAAAAAGGCTGCGCGTTGAAAACCACGCTGCCAAGGTTCAGGCGTGAAAATCGCAAAGGTCGAAAAAACAAGGTCGAAATTAAGGGGCGGAGCCGGAGGGGCAGAGAAAAACGCATTCGAGCAAAAAGGGACCTCTGACTCATCAAAACAATCTGGCTAAGACCGGGAGGTAAAAAAAACATGGAAAATAATGCTAGTGGGTTCTAAAAACAACCACCTTGGAGAAAAACGCACGCGGGGGACTGTGTTCGGCTCATCTATATCCAACAGGGAATTCAACCCGTTCGGAAACTACTTCAACATTGGAACGTGAAAAAACTCAAAAAAACCAAGCAAAGCAAGAAGATCGCCGTTGGGTGTTTGGGGTTTTGGACGTTTTAAGGAAAAGAAAGAGCGAAAACAAAATCAGGGAAAAAGGGGGAGACGTTTGTCTCAAACGACGGAGGAAAACGCGATGGAGCTAAGACAGGGGCTCGGATGAACACGGAAAAAGTGCAGTCCGCCGTCTGAAAATAGCGTCTTCAATCGGGGAAAGAAAAAACTGCAGGCGAAGGGAAGGCCGCACGAACGCAAAAGTCAAAGGAAGGACCAATCCCGAATAAACACCCAAACGCAAAAACTCAGGTTAGTTGAGACGAAGCCGAAAAAAAAGCAATCGGAGCATTTTCCGTCCCGATTGAACCACAAATGCGCAATAAACGAAGCCCTTAGCGATCGAGCAGGCAATTCCCAGAATTCGCGCAGGCCACGGTATGAAAACTCGTCTGGCGAAGGGGAAAGAGGAAACACGGCCATTCAAAGGTCGGGGAACAAATGCCATAATCGTAAGTCATGTCGACGATGCAAAGAAATATCTTCGAAACATTGGCGAGGGGGAATACGGGAAGAGACCCTGCCACAGAACTTCAATGCGGTCTTAAGGTGTGCAGGGGAAAAGGAGTGATTTCTTTCTTTACGCGCGAAAATCACCTCGAGATTCACAAAAAAATTTCTCACGCAGATCGGAAAGGGGAGCAGCAGCAAAAAAGGAAACACAAAAATACGCGCGTTACCAACCATCGCGAGAGCAGACAAGGAAGTCGCGCGACAAAAGACCATCATGAAAAAGGAACATCAAAACCGTCGTGCCTCCAGAGGGACCCTAAAAACAGTCGGAGTTTTCGAAATTGCAGGAGGGATTTGGACGCAATAGCAAGGACCATTAGCGTTTCGCGGATCGGAACAGATCGGAACGAACAAACAGCTGCGCCATTCGCTCGGCAGGAAGAAACAGAAAGGTAATCATGTAAGCCTAGCGGTATGTGTCATAGGGGACCCGGAGGGAGGAAAAAACAGTGTCAAGAGAAAACGAGTGGGAGACCGAAAGGAGCCAACCGAAAGCGCGCATAAAATCCGACGGACGCTCTGGGAGACACAATAAGCTGGGAGGACTTAAACATACAAGTGGAAACCACTAGGGGGGCAAGCCCCTGCTGGAGGAAATTGGGGGGAGTCACGAGCATTGGTTGTTGGCCGTCAAGGAACTTGCAGGAGGGGAACAACGAAAAGAACCAGCCCGGAAAGACTAAGCTCAAAGTCGAGATGGGGGTCCGGGGCACCCAAAAAAAGCCGCATCAGGAGGGGGGGCATCGGCGAACAACAATAGGTGACACGCCGGGTTTGCAAGGTCCAAAAAGCCAAACTGGACCAAAAAAGCAATACGCTCAGGGGCGAATGTCATGCAATTTACTGAAAAAATAGGGGGAGCAAGGAGGAGAAATTCAAACTTAAATCAGAAACCTGCTGTTTTTCAGTTAAGCAAATGAACGCATGGTAAAAAGGAGAGGATCACGCGGCTGGTCCAGGAAAAGGCGCGTCTCAAGAAGAGCAACAGGGATGGAGGAAAGTGGAATAATACGAAAACCTAAGAAGAAAAAGGTATGGTACGGCCACGGGGGGAACGGAACGCTACTGGCAGGATGATTTAAGGATGGTTAAACTGAATCGAAGAAAAGGAATAGGCACATTGCAGGACCGCCGGCAACTATACGGGCAGCGGGAAAGCCCGCAGACTGAAGCCACTGGAAAACTTACGCGTGACCGAGGGGGGAAGGTGTTTTTCCGTTACCATTCGAAGAGGACGAGAGGGGGCATGGTAAACAATTATATTCAGTGAATTGCGCTGAAAAAAGCCATGGGGGAAGCGGCTGGGTAGGTTGTAACGTGGGTGAACACTGCAAGTCAACTGGGGAGGCAAAACCATCAGTGCTAGAGAAAGGAGTGACATCGCGAAAACCAAAAAGGTAAGGAGGAGAAACATTTAACGTGGGGGGTCTTCCAGAAGGGGGGGGCCCGTTCAAAGTTAATCGCTGCGCATGGGGTGGCTGAAAAAAGAAACGATCGCCTCAGTTGGCGCTTGAAGGCCCGAGAGGTGTGGAAAAACTCTCGCCGCAAAACTTGGAACAAAGCTGTGAGCAACCTCCACTGTTCCCAATTCAAAGGAAAGACGCAGGGGTGCACTAAAGGAAAAAGGATGTTGACAGCCGCTGAGGCGCGATAAAAGAGTTGACCAATTCACAAGAAAAGGAAAAGGCAATTTTACGAACCGGGGGTCCTTATCTGAGGAAAGAACGGGGGGCAGCATTGGGCCGCGAAAATGAGTGGTCAAGGGGCACGGTGTGGTGGCAGAAAGAAATCGTGTCTACGCTCGGCGTGTTCGGGTCGCCCGCCTTTTCTCAACTCTGCAAAGTTGGCCCTGGTACGAGCTACTTCCTACTTTTGCAGGAAGGATTTGTGCGCGAAGAGGAGCGTCGAGAATCTGAAGGAATGATAACGAGTGACCGGGGACAACGAAAGAAAAAAGCGCGACTCATGGAAACCCGATCTAATCCCCGGAGGGTCATCACTAGCGGATGTGGTTCTGGAAAGTGCTCGCAAGTGTAGAAGATCGTCTTTAAACAAAGGCGCCCGTATACGATTAGGGGCCGGCTCCTGCACGGAACGCAGAGGTGTGAAGAAAAGCCATCCGAGAAGAAGATGTTGCTATAGTTCGTCAAGAAAGGAGCGGGGTAAGGGCGAGCGCTCTCAGGACACCAAAAAAAAACACAAAGGCAAAGGATTAGCCGAACGTTGCAAGTTGGGGTTAATGTACGGAAATCTTAAATTCTGTGCGTCAAAGCAAAAGAACTTTGGGAATGATTCTATCTGGTAGGGGAGGGTGGAAAGATCGGGAGTGAGGGAGGCCTCCCTTTCCGCTGAGCCAAACAAAAAACAAGTAAAAAATAGAAAATAACGGCCGCCAATAGTGGGAAAGAAAAAAGGAAAACCCCACTTTGAGTCAAAACTTGAACAGTTGATAACGAATCAAAGGGTCGATCCACGAAATGATGGGGTCCGGTCATTATCTGACCTCGACGAAGAACTGAAAAAAACAAAAAATATCGATAGCTCCGCCAGGGCGGGACGGGGAGGCGGCGACTCATTTGGAAGTAAACGAATTCCACGAGGGGAATTTGGATCATCAATGGAAAGGGGCAAAAACGAAAAAACGATTCAGGTTTGGTGGTAGGGGAACCCACCTTAGCCAAGAAGGAGGGGTGCCAAGACTTCGCCCTGGGTCGGACTGGCTCGAAAGAAGAGGACATAGTAGTTGGGGTTATTCGAAGCAAAAAAAAGAAAAAAAAACAATACGGGAAGAAGATCGCCTCGTGGCGTAAAGGACCGTTTTGGGGCGATTGGTCAAGCAGAACCTAGACCCATCGTTGAGGGAAACGCGAAAACGCGGTATCAGAGGAGGGTCATAAACGAGAAAAAGGGAAAAGACGGAGGACACATTTTCGCCGAAACAGGAGTAGGGGGGATAAAAAGGTCCCGCTCGCGCTCAAGCAACGGAGGTCCCACTTCTAGAGCGTTGTCCAAACACAGTATCAGGCAAAAAATAAAACAAGGGCTCGAGTCTGAAACCGGAGAAAAGATGAGTCAACGAAGAAATATTAATCACGCTGTCAAAAATTTTGGCCGCTGCGCTGTCCCATTTATCCGAAAAAGAAAAGGATGAAACATTCGAAGCCATGGGTAGCGAAGAAAAAGAAAGGGCACGACTAAAAAAAAAAAAAGCACACTGCGAGGAAAAAATGGAAAGAAAAAAGGAAATCTTCCGGACCTCTGGAAAAAGACCATGACGGCGCAGTAAACGTCGGGTACCAAGAGCCCGGCAAAAGCTAACGCCCTTGCCAGAGGGGCTTAGGGAGTAAAAGAACTTTAAACTAAAACTCCATTCGGAAGTTCGATAAGGGGTTTGATCAGAAATATTAAAAAAACGTGCTAAACGAGCTCACGGGGTGGAAAGTGGAAAAAAACAGGAGTCCCTCGATGAGCAACCTAAAGCGGTAAGAAAGGTGAATTGACTAAAGACGCGTCGACCCCGCTACGGCCGGGAGGAAGAAAATGTGTGTAAACGCCATTGGCAACGGCAATGTTTAAACTAGGGAGGCGAATAAAGAAAAAAAAAAGGGGCGCCGGGGCAATTTTGATTTGGATTGGCACGTGTGTTTCAGAAAAAGCCGATGCGAGAAGTAAAAGCACAAAAAATTCATCTCTCAACAACAAAAGGAGGGGACTGCTTGGTCGGTTGATGGGAAAAGGGCCAGTGCCATCAACGCTGGGTGCAGGAAGGACCCTGGAAAAATCCAAAGGGAAATCAAAACGAAAAAGAAGAAGGGCAATAAAACAATCGGCGAAAAAAAGTCGCGAAGAAACAAACCAAGTCTTTCTGGCAACGAAAGAAGGCTAAGGAACGAGGGGTCGAAAGGAATTCAGAGAAAAGCCTACTGTAAGAGTTTCTCGCTTTAGAGGATTAAAGGCTGCTGAGGAGATTGCTCTGACGCGAGGTGTTTTCATGAAGGGAAAGAAAAAATGGAGATGCCAGGACTTCGAAAAAACGCACTGAGGGTGAGCAATTAACTAAAAAAAAGAGAGAAGCTCCATCGCTGTCGCGGGGGGGGAGGAGAGCCTTGGATTTAAATTCGAAAAGATCGGGCAAAGAGGAAAGAGAAGATTTTACTCAAGCGTAGGGGTCGTCAGTATCGCAATTGAAGCCCGGCAGGTGCGGATGAGAAAGGAATTGGGACTTAAAAACCCCTGGCCGATCTTTTCTGGCGGGGAAAAGAACAGCGCCAAAGGAATCGTGGGTTGGCCAAAAAAGAGTTAAATATGGAAAAAAAAAAAAGCGGAGACAACGTTAAAGGATGCGGCAACGTGAAAAGACGAAAAAGTTGTACGAAAAGATGCAGGAGGGGGGTGTGTGGACAAAAAATCAGTTTAACATCAGTGCTCGACGTAAATCGAATCCGAAAACCTTTGAAACAATCCGGTCGGCTATGTAGGGGGCGACGGAACTCATTCTGAGACTCGAGACCGAAGCCGCAGTAAAAATTGAAAAGGTCGACAACTATACGGGCTACAAATCGCCCAAGGCTCGAAAAAACAAGAGTAGAAAAGGCATTGAGAGACGCGTTGCGTAGCTGAGAACAATCAAACGCGAAGGGTCTTGGAAAAGATTAATAGCAATTAAAATTGAAGCAGAGTCCACAGTAAAGTCAAAAGGGGGGAATATAAGTGGGTCGCAACAACACAACAGTGCTAGGGAGTAGTGAGGACTGTGGGCCGGCAGGGCAATCGTATCCACCTTCCCCGAGGGGAGTACAAAACAGGGAACGTTCGCCGAAAACACGAAGAACTCAAAAAAAATATTGGGGGGGTTAGTTTGGGGGGGAAAGTGGTTCGCAGTTCAAAAAGAGAGAAGGGAAATACAGTCATTTCGCGATTTGGACTCAAACAAACTGCAGTCAATATCACCTGGCGTGGGAAAACCCTAAAAAGGTTAAGACAGAAAAAGCAATTTCCTCCGAGGAGAAAGAATGACAATGAGAACGACCTGGTGAAAAAACAACGAAGGGATGAAATCAAGCAGCAGGTCAGATCTGTGGCCAAAAAGAAAATCAAAACTGATAACTAAAAACTAAAGGGGGTAGTGAAAGTGACTAGAAAGCACCGGGAGACGACTTTCAAAGAAAATTGTCACCACTGCGAAAAACTGTGAAAAGTGAACACCAATAGCAAAAAAAATGCGACGCATTCGCGCCAGACAGGTGGACCCGAGAAAAAAAATGGAGAATTTCAACAACCATTAGGCGGACGGTCCGCAAATGCCATAAGGAACGGATTCAATTTCAAAAGGAGAAGACCAATCTGAAAGGAAAATTAAAAGAGGGGAGCGAAGCATCAACAGAAGCAAATGAATGTAGTGAAGGGCGGGAGTCGTATCGTGGTGGGGGGAAGGTAGGAAAACGTTCAGTTGATTAACGGAAGAAAAGGCGTTGCGATTTCACAGAATTTCTCATGCGGCGGACCGCTGTGCAAAAAGGGAAAAAAGACCCGGTCAAAGCGCGTTAACCCAGCGAAAAACGCCGTGGCTGGCAAAGAAATAGAACGCCCAAAAAAGAAAGAGCGCATCAGACTAGACGTCGGAAAAAAAATCGTCTCCGGGAGGAAAAAAAATCCGGAAGTGGCGAGTAGAAAAGAAGGGATTGGAAAAAAAAAAAGGTTAGTAAAACTGTTTCGCAAATCTCTCTACGGGATGGGAACAAACGTAAAAGCGCGCTCCAGAAAGGAGATGGAAAAGCCAAGGTCGCGATTAAAAACTAAAGCTGGGGGCCCAGTTGGAGGCGTGAGGGAAAAAACGCTTGTCATGAGAACGCGAGAAGTGGGGGGAACCTTGAAGGAAAAGCCAGGCGACCGAAAAAAAAGCGCTTAAAAATCGGCAGTCGGACCGGCTGGAGACCCCTAACTAAAAATGTGGGAAATCCAGCCCGCGGTTGAGAAGAATGTGGGCATATCAGGTGATGGTGTTGCAAAAAATTAAAGTGAAAAAGGGGTCGTTGAAAATCGAACCAACCAAAGAAGAAGGACAGGGAAGCGCATGAGATTTCGAAGGGGCGACCAAAAAAAACTAGAATATCGGGGGGGGGTCAGGGGAGAAAAAAAGCAAAATCGTTTCACAAAAACAGTTGCAGTTCAATGGGGGGGGGGGGGGGGGGGGGGGGGGGGGGGGGGGGGGGGGGGGGGGGGGGGGGGTGGGGGGGGGGGTGGGTAATCTCAGATAAAGAGAAAATCAAAATCGTTTCGCTGCATGCAGGACAGGAAGGAAAGAACCGGAGAGGCCAATTAGATCAAGAATCTCCACCAGAGTTTTATTCCCAAGAACCCCGCACAATGGCGGGTCTTCGGCAAGAGGCTTTTCTTTCCATCGCTGGCAGGAGAGAGGAAAGAAGAACCGAAGGAAAAGAGAGCATTAAAAACGGACTGAACAACAGTCCTGCGCCGAAGAACTTTTGCTGAAAACGTGTCAAGGAAAGATCTGGGACGGAGGATTATTTGAAGAAGGATCAGCCTGTGCTTATATTAAAGCAAAAAAAATTCCAGGAAAACCGCAACGAAGTACGGGGTTGCATAGGGGGCCTCGTCAGTCGAAGTGCAATGGGGGAAAAGCAAAAGGGAAAACGCGAAGGGCTTGTGGTTCAAAAACGAAGAGACCCCTTCGCTGCTCGATGCGAGAGAGTTGAATGGGTTAGAAAAGGGGAAAGGTCAATCATTTGCTCTGAGAAGCAGTGCTGTCACTAGACTGGGGAGTTTCACTTTGCACAAAACATGCAAAAGTGACTGCAAAAAACATGATAGAGAGAAAACCCCAATCAATTTTCGTTACGGACCACCGCCGAGGAACTAAATTGAAGGGTGTCAAAAAAAAAAAAAGACCTTTAAAAAGTAAGGGGAAGCGCTGCCCGGGGGCGCGCTTCGGCTAAATAGAAAAAAAGAAGGAACCGGCAAGCAACCTCGAGTTCGTCAATGGGACCAGCATGTCGAAGCACGCACTCCGGAAAAAAACACGCCGGAGGAACTATGCTAAAAAGGGTGCTATCGGGATCTAATTGCCGGGTTTCTGGACGGAAAATGTTCGGAATGAGCGAACACTTTTACGAAAAATGAGATCAGGGCGGCAGAGCATCGCCCGCAAGCAAGGACGAGAAAAAGCGACTGCTGTCGTGAAGACCGGAAAGATGCCGAGAAGCTGGGCATAAAGCTGGTGTGAGGTGAGCGCGAAAAACAATTGCTCAAAAAAGGGAAGGTGGGGGAACGATGGGAACGCGCTCCTTCAGAGTTGGTTCCGAGTTGTTGAAAAAAAACAGAGAACTCAAAATCGCGGATCTTGAAGCTGAGTGGTTTCACGAGAGTGAAAAGCCTGAAAAAAAAGCGAAAAAGGACTGCCTACATTGCCAAGAAAGCAACCGGGGGTCACTGATGATATGTGGAGCGAACGTCAGCCGACAGCAATGTTATAAGATCGTCGTGAATCGCCCAAGGGGAAGACGATGAGCCTTGCAAGCACCGCGCAGGAATGGGCGTTCCATTAAGAAAGAAGGAGTCCATCAGAGATGTGGGGACGATATAGGGAGAAAAAAAGCAAGAGGATATGCCTGCAAGCCGAAAAAATCATACCGGGCTGAACGTGGGGAAAATAACGGGGTCAAAGTGGAAAGGGGAAAGGAAACTGTCCGAATCGGGGGAAGCCTGTCACTCGGAGAAATCCGGGGTTGCCGATGGACGTATCAATTGGTGGAAAGTGGTTGGCAACAGGGGGGGGGGGGGGGGGGGTTGGAACCGTGCGGTCGCGAACCCTTTCATCGAAATGAACCGAGAATAAAGTCCGTGAACAAGTCATCAGTGGGGAAGGGACGCACAGGATAAGGGGTAAGGTCATACCACAACTTTGTCGGCAAAGAAAAATCTTGGGGCACGTTTATCCGCAATAGGGGGGGTCAAAAGAAAAAGCTAATGGTAATCATCTTCCTAAGAAAGCTAAGAACGGAAAAAAAAAAAACACAACTATGCGATAGCGGAAAAAGGACAGGCGCTTGGCAATCATAAAAACGTTCAGATTTGTGGGGGGGAGAGAGGAACCGTCACCGACGGAATGGGGGTGATCAAAAGGGATAAAGAAATGAGGCCACACGCCGAATGATTTTGCATTTGGCAGACCACGAAGTTAGACCACGAGAAGGACAGAAAGCTTCGAGCAGAGTCTTACTCTCGATAAAACGAATTGGGGTCTCAAAAACGGAGGTCGAGCATGCCTTGGCCAAGAAGTCGACTTCGGACTGAGAGACAAAGGGGGAGAATTGGGTCACGCGCAACGACCCGTGCAGCGTGGAGAAGAACACACAATTGGGAAGAAAGGCGTCATCATTCCGATTAAAGTCAACCGACATAAGGGAATGAACGACCCTTGGTATCCCCAAGTAGAGAGGTCTCCAGGGGGAAAAAGACGAACTCCGAGAGTCGGGAAAAGAAGCGATCGGACGTTCCAACCTCATCGGAAAAAAGCGGCGGGAGGGACAAAAAGGGATCGAGGCTGTCAAAACGGCTCGATCAAGGGCGAGGAGTCCAGAAGGAGAAGTAATGCTCACGAAATGAACAGCGTTGCCGATGAAAAGCTGTCCACATGTCAGGACTCCATAAATTCAATCGAGCATGAAAAGAAGGAAACCGTCCATTTCGGGAAAAGACGAAAAATCGATAGGGGACAAAGGCGCATCTGCAAGGAAAAGCAAGTAAAAAAGGCGTCAGAAATGAAACCCCAAGGCAATCACAAGAGATAACCAATAACGCGAAAATGGACTCCAACCTGCTGCTTGCAAAGAGGTCGATTCGTGAAAACCTAAAAAATCAAAGAAGAAATGCTCAGTGGGAGAAGGGAAGGGGGACCATTGCATCAACATTTTAAGGTAAAAAGGGAAGTCACTAGAGAAGGCTTTTTGTAAATCAATCGGAGGGTTTCCTCAACGGATAACGCCAGGAGGGGAAGTTGAAGTGAAACCAAGGCCGACAGAACAAAAAAAACGCGGGGAAAGAAAGCCTAGGGGTGAAGCAAGAAAAAACTGGGTGCAGAGAGAATTCAACCAAGGAAAACAGCCGCTTTGTGACCGGGCGGGGTTGATTGGAAAAGTTTCGGCTTTAAAAGAACGCCCGATGCGAAGTTGCCGTAACAAAACAAAGGTCACTAAGAAACAAAATGGTAATGAAAAGATAGAGTGGAATTTGGGGGTCTTTAAGGAGGTAGCACATCAAATGAAACGGTTACAAAACCAATCAAAAGGGGTGCCGCCCGGACGACAAAACAGAGGGCATCGCGAAAAGACTGCAAAATGCCCACTAAGGGATTCCAACCCGGAAGTTCGGGCCGAAGAAAGCCCAAGAACGAGGGGTAAAGGTCCAGACCGCTTACTGTTGGCGGACATCTCGAGTGGACTCCAAACATGCTTTGAACGAAAAACCGTGAGCTCAAGGGGCGATCGCACAAATGTGTTTTCACTCGAAATATAAAGGAGCAGCAAAGCGGGATCAAACGCAAGGGTCGGAAAAAGCAAAAGGGGAGACAGAGGAAGAATAGCAAGCAGTTCCTGGCAAGAAAAGAGAAACCTATTGCCGCTGCGTTTACAGTGCGCAAGTTGTCGAAAATTCAAGAAACCGGGTTTTGCGCATGAGAGTCACGTGACGAGCCGGAGGTTCATGAGGGGGGAAGGTTTCGCTCTTCCTACCGGCAAAATTCATGAATAAATTGTCTGAGGGGATGTGACGGGAGGCCCCATCGGAACCTGTGGTGCCGCGTGAGAGACTTCGACTCAAGCGAGGAAGTGACCGGGGCAGTGGAAAAAAAAACGGGGCAAAAAAAAGTGAGTGGAAAAAACCACGGAAAAGAAGGGGGAAAGCATTGCTCGAAGCGGCAACGTGGGGACGAAGCTCAAATTCCTGGTGGAAAGGAGACGTAATCGTCGGATAGTGACTAAGGGGAAAATCGGCCACTTGTGAAAACTGGGGAAAATCAGCAAGACAAATCGAAACGAGAAACATCGCACAGAGTCGGAAGTACAGGACAACCATGAAAAAACCGCGTTGCAGGGGGGGACTCAGACAGGCGAGGAAAGGGGGAAGGGGAATACGACCTCTGGAAAAGCGGAGAACACCAGGGAGGTGCTAATGCTAGTGGTTGATCGCCAACAAAAAGAATTTCGGCGAATGGACGATGGTTTTCAAGGAAAGGGATGCCAACGTCTTTCCCCGTAATGACAAGTACACATACTGAACGTCGCCGACGCACCGCCAAAGAATGAACTCTCGATGGTGTTGGGTTTTTTCATTTGATTCGCAGATCATGAAAGAGAGAATGTCGCGAAGGTTGCAAATCAAAAATAGCAAAAGGAAATTCAAGCTGAAGAAAAACGATGAAAGGACAATGTGCCGTCCAAGCCTGAAAGATCGGGAAACGTCCCGTGGAGGAGGCAGGCGACAAGAAAGGGAAAACAAGGGTCGCTTCTGCCCAAATACCCCGACACCAATCAGAGATCATCGAAAGGGATTACGAGGGGAAAAATAAAAAAAACCACGAGCACAAGGCGGACAACTTTCAACAGAAAAGAAAACTTCCAAACAAGGGAAAGAATAAGGAACCGGGCCCATTCTCAGGATAGACCGGCCCAGTCGCAAAGCGGTCGAACCATGAACGAAAGGGGAAGAAAAAGAAGGGTCACAAAAGGCCTTGTCAAATGCGGGACAGTAGCGCAAAGGCCAAGTTCAAAATCATTGGGGCAGAGGCAAACGAAAAGGGAAAACATTGCGAAAACTGGTACGGCCTAAGCGCAAAAATACCCATATGTAAGGACGGTGACGATCGTGTGAAATGTCGCGGAATTTCTTTCATGAAAACGTTTCATAGGATTTCAGCAAAAAGGAGTAGAAAAGAGCCGACTCCACTTCTCCTGCTGGGCAAAGCTGTTGACGAACCCAGGAGGGAGCAGGGCGGTCAAGGAAAAAGAAGGGTTCTGAGAAGGTCGGGAGGCAAAAAAAATCAAAACAAACGCATCATTCACGACGCTGGCGGACCAAAGTCTTAAGGACGGTCTTCACGACCACAATAGTCGTTTTCGCGGGGGGGGGGGGGGGGGGAAATGCTTGCGGATTTGGAAAAACTCCAGATCGCCGGGTTGGGAAACTTGGGCATCATGCTTTCTTGATAATGGGGTAACTGAGCATATCACGCTCAAGTCTAAGACAGAAACACTAACCAGGGAGAGATAGTAGCCGAAGGCGTCTAGGGGAAAGCAGTGCCCCAGAAGTCTCTCCATCTGGGAGTGCTGCGTAGAGTTTTAAAACTGGCAAATAGTGTCACGCAAGACGCGCCAAGAATACGCAGAAAAAAAAAGATCGCGGAAAGCGGCGAAGGAAGGTCATCGATACAAAGACCAGGAGCGCAAGATCAACGTAGGGGGAACACCTAAAAAGACTTTTGGTCAAAGATTGGAGAACTAGCAGGGGGGGGGGGGGTGA
>Ga0179591_1196634_pt1 | contig 26910 bp, 26 predicted proteins | sample CZOMad2_1_08_16f_FD_182891 | JGI IMG/M metagenome (GOLD analysis project Ga0179591, IMG submission 182891) | Vadose zone soil fungal communities from Angelo Coast Range Reserve, California, USA - CZOMad2_1_08_16fungal (PacBio error correction) | ecosystem: Environmental > Terrestrial > Soil >...
AAAGAACTGAACTAGGGGGGGGAAACGAATAACTATTTTTTCGAGGGAAAGCCATACGAGAATTTGGGGGAAACACTGGGGGACCAGAAAAAAATTGCGCAGATACTAAGGCTACAGATTAAGACAGGAGCCAACGGTGAGAGGCTAACTTCTATGGAGAGAAGAGCCCTCATGGTTAGTTTGAGGTGCACAATACATATAATCAGAGATGACACCGACAAAGGACGGAAAACCGGCAACGAATAAAACAAATTCTTATGTGGTTAGAGACGGTTAAGGAAAGACGACGAGGTCATAAATACTTGCCAAAAAAGGCCAGCTTGGGGAATGGAAACATCCTCCGTCGGGAGCAATTCAAAGACAGTGTTGGCTTGAGGGCAAAAGTTGGGTACGAGGGGGTATATTCGATCCGATGGGGGAAAGACGCTAAACTTTAAGAAAACATGAAGGATCGGGCGGTTATTTCTTGAAACAGCTTCAACTTGCCGGTGAATCAGGCTCTCATCATTGATGAGCCCGAGCGAAGACAGAGATTCTAGGTTGGCATGTTAAGGGGGGCCTACTACTTGGGTCTTTCGTATCGTTGCGCCAAGAGGGAACCGATTCATCAGGGGAATTACGATCCTCATTGATAGGATGTGAATGGGAAAAAAAGGGAATTCTGGATTTATGGTCTACTAATCTACTATCTGAAACGGTGAAGTTATGCAGTCCATAGCTCTCCTACATCACGTTTTGGAAAGTTTACGGTTGAGGAGGGAGCCAGTTCTATTATACTAGAAAACCAAAAAATAGCAAGAGGAAACACGGGTTTTCCAGAGAACTAACTCAGAAAAGGGAAGAAAATAGCTTGAACCCGTACGGGGGTAGGGTTCAGACAGAGAAGAGAGGCAGGACGGTATTTCTGTAGAAATATCACGTGGTAGGTGGGGAACCGGAACGCACCATTATGAAAGGTAAGAGAAAAGAGAGGAAAGGAATTAAAAGTCTAATCATATAACGGATCACTTTAAGGGAACCCCCCCGGGATAGAAAGTGAGAAAAGGAGAAATGAACTATGCGATAGAGAAGAGAGCTCTGAGTACCCTACCTAAAAGAGAGAAAAAGAAATTCAAAAGCAAATATACTAGATATAAGTAAATACGAGTCTATAAAAGAGGTTGGTCCAACCGGGAGAGAAATCTAAAAGGTAAAAAAAAGGGGTTTGATAGAGGCGAAAAGAGAGGTATTTGGGTAAGGAGATAGTGAATCTTATGGGAAGAAGCAGGGAAAGAATACCACTTATCCATATATTGAAAGTCCCGTTAATCTCGAATGAGGAGACTAGGTAGCGGGGGAAAGTAAAAGAGGGAGGACCAGAGATTAAAATGCGAAAGGGGAAGGAAGTCGGGGATTTACTTGATAATTGGGGGAGGGGTACGAAGGAATTTGAAAAAAACTCCTATCATCCTTCGGGAGTATCGCGAGGGGGGGGATCAGCGAGAAAGAATAGAAGGGGGGAGGATTATTGAACACAAAGATTAAGAGGAAGTAATAATTAGGAAAGGGGGTAGAAGGAACGGTAGAATGAATATGAGGAGAATGATGCTAACAGGCAAGTAGAAGGCAGGGAGAGAACTAAGATAACGACGTAGCTCGAGTAGAAGGGAGTACGGAGGAAACTTAAGGACAAATATTAACTATGACTAGTTGAGAAGGGGGAGGGGGATCTAGAGGACAGGAAAGCCTAGTAAGGGAAAGACGGTAAAAAAAGGGGTTGAGGGGGGGGGTACTGGGGGGGGAAAAGATTGCAAGTCGACGCTAACGAAATTAGGACTCTCAGATCCTTCGAAAAGAGAGCTTAGGAGGGGAGGGGGTGTAAGAGGAGACGAGGCGCCCAAAAGAAGGGGGAAGAGAAGGATACTGCCTCAGAGGAAAAAGGAATAACCGTCAAGGGAGACTAGTCTCAGAAGAAGACGATTATTGAGAACTATAAGGTTAAGGTAAGAAGAGAGGGAAGAGAGCAAAGGGGAGGGAATTAGATATGCAGAAAGGAAGAAGAGGAGAGAAAGGGGGGGAGAAAGTAGAAATGAGTGAAGAATCAAATCCACGAAGGAATGTAGAAGAGCAGGAAGGAAATAGAAAGGAAATATAGAATAATAGGATAACGAAGAGGCAAAGTAAAAGAAGGGGAGGAAGGTAGAAGGCTAAGCAAAGGGTATAAGGGGGCTACTGGAATTGGGTTCGAAGGGGCAAGGAGGGGTAGGGGACGGGAGGGGGGACTTTATGAGGAATCCCATAGGAGTTACCGATGATAAAAATATAAAATCTATCCTAAGTATACAGAGAGAACACTAAAAGGGAGGGTCAGGGATAAATATATATATGGAAACTAAGGCCTTTAGAAGGACTACTAGGTTGGAGCAATGGATAAGGAGCTAATTGGAAATTAGTGCCGTGAGTATAATGGTTGAATTTCTACCCGAGGGGACTTACAGACTAAGTAGGCAAAGGAGAAAGACGACCAGGAGGATTATATAATATAAAGGGGGGAGAATAAGAAGAAGAAGGATATAAGGCGTTAAAACCACGAAGAATAGCCATTCCTATATATAGAATGTTGATAAAATAAACATAGAACTTCCCGCGCATACGGGGGGGAGTAGAAAAGAAGGTAAATAGAGGCAGGTAATAGATACCTAGATACGAGGAATAGAGAATAGCTACTTTAGGCGCTAGAGTGCAAGCTCTCACTTAGCGCTATATGCCTAGCTTCTAGAAGCTACAACATAGGACTTCGCTACTAGAAGAAAGAGTTAGACTAGACTTTTTTATGAGCCCAGAAGAGGGAAGGAGAACGCACACCAGAAAGAATAACTACACCGAAACCTTAGTACTTTAAGTTACTTAAGCAGAGACTAGAAGATAGCTTAATGAGGGATATCGCATAGAACATGAATAAAGCTGAACAGAGAGGTAACCTATAGAAACTCGAAGCCTCAGGACTAGTTAAAGGAAGTTAATGGGGATGAAGATCACGGGAAACGAAAGAGAATAACACTATTGGAATAGGAAAAGAGGAACAGTTGGAGAAGAAGGTCTAACCCGAAGTTCTTAAAAAAATCGGCTACGTATAATGAGTGAGAGAGGAAACATAAATAGAACGGTAAACCATTAATAATATAGAAGAGACTATTAGTTTAGCCAAGGCTAGAGGGAAAGACCTAATACTGAAATATGAACAAACGGCGTCTCTACTCTATACGGGCACTATAGCTAATGAAGAAAGATATAAAAGACGATTATCAGAGGAAGTTTACCGGATAATACTCGATAACAACACGGACTATAGTCCCTGAAAGAAAGAAGCCATAACTAAACGGGACTTGAGATAGAAGGTTATCTCTTGAAAAAGGAACTAGAAGATTGAATTAAAGGAAGTCTTCTATGGGGTGGGTATAGAGGATTATGGGCACAAAGTTCAGACTACAAGGATTAATTGACGGGTTGGGAAAATCTATATAGGAAGATAAGACGAAGAGGAACTATTCGTTCTAGATACGAACGATCGAGTATTGAAGAGCCAGAGCCTGGGGGGAGAATTAGGAAGATCCTTGGCGGGGGGGGTACCTTAGAGATTACCTTAACTAAGAATCTACCGATCAGGCGAGAGTTCGGTTGACCATGTTCAATGAAGTCCTAGAGAGACTATAAGAAATATAGGTATATGGTATAGAGGAGACATACGCTTCTAGAGCAAAAAACTGGGGGTACTGATTAAGGTGCCTTTAGTGATTAGGAAACGAAGTGTAGGTTAGATAACTAGCAAAGAACGGGACAGAAGTTGAGACGGTCTCCGGAGAAGGAAAAATAGGGAGCCGCAGTATAGGGGGACTCATAGAGACACGTCTTCTAGGGAAGTCTTAGGAGGGAAGGGATTAGGCAAAGACCAGATCACTAACGTGAGCTTCTACTAGAGGAATCGTACTGGAGGGGACAAAATGACAGGGGAATAGAAACTAAAGTAAGGTCCAGAGAATAAATGGCAGGGAGTCGATAATACTTATTCGAATATAGACTCCTAGAAAGTTTAGAACTCTATATATTAATAGCTCGTTGTCTAAATATAGGTGAAATTTTCTTAGAGGGTCTGAGCGAGGACCAGTTTTCTATAGAGGGGGAGCTCGACTTAAAAAGACTACTCAGGTATTATTCTTGGGTAAAGTACATAAGGTTTATGTTGGCCTAGTGAGGGGGAAACTGTATGCAGGGGGGAGGCTATATACAAAAGGGGGAGGGACTTGGAACTAATGATGTGGAGGGGGGAGTAAGAAGGTGAACTCTTAGAGCCGATCGGCTATATAGATAGAGTAAGATAAACAAAATATTAATATAGGTAATATGTGTGAAAAGAGGGTCTAAACTCTATAAACCCCAGAGATAGGGAAGGGGGGGAAAAAGTATGGGGGGAGATTACCTAGCTGAGGGTATCTAGACTAGAGAGTATGTGGGCTTTCTATAGGGCAAATATAGGCGGAAGATGACTTCTTTTCGGTATAATCTGAAGAATTACTTTAGGATAGTAGGTGGATAGGGTCTTAGAAGGCAAGAATGGGGAAAATCGGCTTAAAGATAGGTAGAAGTTCAGTATAGGGGTCAGATAACTGAAGACGGCAATAATAGGGGACGTAGATGAGTTAAATGGGGAAGGGAGTAGGGAGTTGGGGAGAGAAAACTCATGGAAGAAAGGGTTCGGGGGAAAAGGGAAACTGGGCTCGGAAAGGCATCTTCTAGTCCAAGCCTTCTACTAGGATGGGGAGGCAATTTTGTGACAGAGGCCGGGGTAAAGGGGGGAGGAAATCTATAGGGGTCACTTGAAGATCAGAATAGTATTACTCATGTAACGCAGAGGTTACTCGCGGGTATTACGGCGTATGAACTAATTAATCGAGAGGAGGAGGGACGGGTGTATAAGTCTATAGTTATCGGAGTAGTACCGGTAGGTAAGGAGGGGGGGTTTAATTCAGGTGGTAGGCTGTAGATGGAGAGGGGCGGGAAAAATCATAGTAGCACACTAGTAAGAGGATACTCACGCGGAGAGGGTATCTCGTTCTAGCGAGGAATAGTAAATCATACTAGGAGAGAATCGATCTATCTAGTATGGAGGGAGATCTCAGTGTCGCTCGTCAGATAGGAAAGGATAGAAATATATCATAGGACCTGTAGAGGCCCGAGTCGATAAAGGGGGACTAGCGCCCGGGGGAGAGGGTCTAGGGTAATTGGGGGAGTGATGAGTCTTCACGATATCCTGAAGGATATGCAGGGATATTCAAGGAGAGTGTAAAGGGAACGGTGTTGCAATTACTGAGTTACTTGATGCCTTCTAGTATATGTGCCTTCCTGGGTCGAAGGAACTTTTCAGGGAGAGAGTTAGTATACCTTGTGGGTAAGGGTACAAAATTACCAGAGAATTATGACAAGAACGACTATTTAATTAGATAATCATTGCATAAGATTATATATCTTGGCTCTATTAGGATAAGAAGGGCGGAGGGGAGAGTACTGACATATAGCGTATAAGAAAGGGATACAGTGAAGGGGGGTGTGTTTTTTTTGGGGAGGGGGGGTGTAAAACTAGGGGAGCAAGGCCTTTAGAGGACGGATAAAGTAGGGGGAAAAAAGAAGGGGGATATATTAAGGATAGGGGGGGGGAAAGTCGCCGTAAGAACACGGGATCGTAAAGGAAAAAGGTAAGAAGGAGTAGTGGGAGAATTAGTAAGTATTAGCCAGGTAGAAAAGGTCCTAAGAACTCAATAGTAATATGCCTCTTCGGAGGACTTATATCGATATTAGCAAAATGTGGATATGGAAGGCGGCTAGGAGTAGAAAGAGAGAGTGGATTCATTAGGGAACCTTATCTACTTCTCATATCCGGAGAATGATAGTAATTTAAGCGGTTAAGGCCGCGGGAGGTTAAGGATATTAAAAAGGAGAGGGAGACATTTAACGGAAAGGGGGTGCAAGAAGGAGGACTTTATTGTAAGATAGGCAGTCCTATCCGAAGAGTTTGAAGAGTATCGGTCGGGTGGCGTAGGAAGATAATATTAAACGAAATTAATATGAATAGCCGTCTGAAAGGAGATGGTACTGGGGGGGAAGATCTTTTATGGTAAGGATACAGGGGAATATCTTAATAGTAGTAAAAATCCTTCTATAGTTTAGGGAATAGTTATGGATTTGAGGAGGGCACGAGATATGGAAAATATAAAAGAGGGGGGACTTCTTGGTGGGTAGGAGTGTATCCTTGAGGACGGAGTGAGGTCTAAAGTAGAGCGAGAAGGGGTGCGTTAGAAATTGAAGAAGTTCTACAGGGGAAGGTATCTAGAAGGTGATAAACCCTTTATTATACTTAATATATCTGAACAGATTTATACGTATTGGGGGGGAATAATCCCGAACAAAGGGGGAGCATTAACAGGGGAAGATAAAGTTACTACCGGGCAGAGGAAATAAGGGAAGGAAAAAAGAGAGGGAGGACATAAGGATTTTAAGAACTACGGATAACATTAGTATAAGGAATGCTCACTAACCTGAATTTCGTATAAAAAAGGGGAGGATTAAGAGGTAGATTAGTGGGAAGGAGGGTAATAGGGAGGAGGAGATTAGCTAGAGAAATAACAGGTGCCGTACTAATAATAGTTGGATAAGGTTCTTTACTGAAAAGTCTCACTTAGTATAGAGAGGGGGGTTTATACAAAGGAAAAAGGAGTAGCTATACACTAATAGTCGGACTTATTTAGATGGTTTAGAGGAGGGGGGAATAAAGCTATATTAAGACGGGGAGGGAGGAGATACACTCTCTATCTATAGCGGAGAGTTTTTCGTAGGGCGAAGAGGATTTATTAGGCGGGTTTATTATAAGGATAGAAGTGAGAGGAAAATGTGAGATCTCCTAAGTGGAAGGGGAGGGGGGAATATTAAGAAGAATAGACTAAGGGGAAGACTTATGAAAGAGTAAATTAGGAAGGGGGTAGGAAGGTAATCTATTACGGTATTATAGGGGCGGAAGGAAGGTTTAAAAGAACGGAGAGGGATCCTAAGACTGGAAGGGAAAAGGATAGCTGAGAGGGAAAGAAAGTGAAAAGGGGGAACAGAAGGTGGATAAATATTAGGACTCGAGGCAAACTTTGGGTAAGGCGTCGCAAGATAGTTAGCGGCGGGGGGGGGGGAAAAACGTAGAATGAATATCGAAGGATACGGCAAAAAAAAAAGAAAATGTGAAAAAATAGTGGGTGTCACTGAACTTAGAAGCGATCATGAAAGCCCCAGGAGCAGGGAAGTCACGTCCTGTACTAGACAATAAAATTTGGGGAAAGGGAAAAGACATTCTGAAAGCGTGCGAGGAAGACATGGGGAGAAAGGACGAAGGAGGGAGGAAAAACAAGGGGAAGGAATATCGGCTACAGGTCCGGGCCTTACCTCATGAATGAAGAAGAGAAGTCGGAAAAAAAGCAAGAACAATGCCATAGTGAGTTCGGGAGAAGGTGGTATCGCTTGTTGCGTCTCAAAGCGGAGAGAAGAGCCGAGGAAAACAAGGTTGGCCATTTGAATCCTCAACACGGCAAGCAGACGGGCGTACTCCACGACAGGGTCTGGGGTACAGACAGTCAAGCCCACGGGAAGCTCGTGCAAGTAGGGAGGGGGGATGGGGGCGTCTGGACAAAGGAGCAGCAAAAAAGAAAAAAGGGTGCTGCGAGGAGTGAGATTTCCATCTCGAATTTGTAAATGGGGGGTAGGAAGTTAGGGGGGAGAATCAAGTTTTGATGGGGCTTTGAACGAATACATTATGTGATTTATTAAGAGAAAAAGGGGGATAAGAAAAAGGGGATTGGTCAGCCGAGGAAAAGATCTCTTATAGGGTCCGGGGCAAAGAAAGGGGACAACACAGCAAATGGGGGGCGGAAGAAAACTTGATCGATGGCGGGAAGAGGAGAGCGGAGTAGAAACGTTTACATCGTAGCAACCGGTTTTGGGGGTGCTATAAGTAGTCTGCGACGAAAAACACTGATCATCGAAAACAAACCCGGGGGGAGGGGATCCTCGTCAGAGAAATATAGCATCGAGTGAAGGGAAAAAAGGGGGTCAGATATTGGGGGAAGGAGGAGATATAGTTCATGATCATGTATACATCCACGGGCGGTTTTGGGCGAGGTCACGCTAAAAGACTTTTAAGGGGGAAGCACTACGGGGTGGGGGAGAAAGAGATCTCACAAAAAGGGGGAGGAGGAGGAGAAGAGAGCAACGAGAGGGGAAAAGAAGGTCCCTTATGGCTCAAATAGAAGCCTCAATCGATGAATTGGATTAGACATGCTACCAAAAGAGAACTATCAAGATGAAAGGCAGAGCGGACAAGAAGCGCAAAGAGACGTGATAAGTCACAGGAAAAGAAGGGATCAAATCAAGGGGAAGAGAAGGGTACTGGGATTATCATGGGAGTCAAAAAGAGGAGCCCAAACAGGGGGGTAGAGGGGAGGACAGCGTTTCCTAAGGAGGTTTCGAGAAGACAGAAGAAGTTGAGAGAAGAAAAGAATTGGCAAATGAAGGCGAAGTGATAACTACTTCAATCGATTGGGGAAACTGAGGAAAGGAGTGAGGAGAAAAAAAGAGATGTGTATATAAGTAGAAAAGGTCTTTTCTTGAAAGAAGCTAAAGGGAGGGGAAAAAGCAAATAAAAATTTAAAAAAAAAATTCGGGGAGAGGGGGAATCCTGCAAGCTATTGACAGAAACCAGTTCGGCGTGTGCGGGACTGGGAAATACCACCGCTTGACCTACATACTTGAAAGGAGCATGTTCAACTGCGTGGTGAAAATGGGAGTAAAGGAAAAGGAGGGTAGAAGTGCATTTCTGTGTAGAACCGGTGGGCGGAGGGGTGGACCGGTTGGTGTAAGAGGGACGGCGTAGATCCGGGGGGGGGAAAAACGCGGACGGTCTCTCAATAAATGACTGATGGCATGGCTAGTGCGAATTTCGTGAGAGCAAAAAGAAATGACTAGAAGTAAAGGATTGTAAAAGGCACGGACACTGGGGGGGGGGAAAAGAGTGGAGGGGGAGGGGTTCATTGGGGAACGCAAGAAGTGGTTCTTTGCAGGGGGAAATCGTTTTTGGGGAAAGGAATTAAAGATATCTGCACGAGGACAGAACCTGAAAGGAAAAAGCTCCGAAAGTGAGGGAAAGGATGTATATTTAATCTAGGAGGGGACTGAAGCTACAAGATCGGTCTATGTGAGGTCTGATCAAAGAGCTGCGCCTAGGAAACTCAGGGGTGGGGGGGGACAGGTTAAGGTCGCCGATACAGAAGAAAGGAACTTAACTTCCACAACCTAAGGATCTATCTTCAACGACGCAATTTACGCAGGGGGACAAGATGAACAAAAGACGAGAAGAAAAGGGGACCTGAGGTAGGGGTAAAAAAGAAAACGTAAGGGGGGTCATCGAGCGCTAAGCTTCGGCTGAACTTAATTTAGGGAAGATAACAGGGCTGGAAAGAAACTGAGAAAAAGGAAGAAACGTATATCCCGTAATAAAAAGGGGAAATTCAAACTCTATTAAAGTACTCACTCCGAACTAGAGGACCCCAGGAGAGAAAGGGGGTCTTAGAGGTCTTATCTATCTATAATAAGAAAGAGAAGCGTAGACAGAAAGTACTCTCGCTAAGGAAACAAGGAAAAGAGAGGAGAAGAGGGTAATAATATATTAAGAAGGAGGAGGGGGGGAAGATAAGACAGGGAGAAAACAAAAACTCGGACCCCTATCATAATAGAAGAAACTATTGTTTTAGATAAAAGGATTTGGGATAGGGAAGGAGAATAACTCTAGAGGAAAACGAAGGTAAAGAATACCACTGGCCAAAGAAGAGATAGTAGGGAGAAGGGGATCGGACTATCTATGGAGATCCTACTATATATGACTATATCTAACTAAAGGTAAAATCGGAATCCCTAACTCAATTAATAGGGAGAGGAAGTTCTAGAGGGGGTATAGAACTATAAGGGTAGTTCACGGAAGAAAGGGGGGAGAAACTAAGGGAGGCAGAGGGAGGAAGAAGTCTATTAATCTTAAAAAAAGGCCCTCTAGTGTAAAAGGGGTAGTGCGTGGAACAAAAATAAGGTAGAGGGGGAGGAAAAGCTCGGAGGATATTAATAAATGAGGCGTCAAAGGAGGGGAGAAATAGGGCTAAAGGCCAGTGAAAACGGCAGGGTATATTTTAAGAGAACGATTAAAGCTACGACTGGTTGTGTTTGTGTGGGGGGGGGGGTGGGGGGGAGAAGTTACCTAAGACAGAGGGAAGAACTAGTATAAACAAAAGGGGGGGAGATAACCGTCTTTTCATGGGATGTCGGATACCCCCGACTAATCCATAATTATAAAGTAAGAAAAAAAAAACTGTGCAAATAAAGGGTGACGAAAGGATATGGATGGAGAAGTATATAATCTAACTAAAGGGAGAATCCTAACGAGAGTAGACCCTCGGAAAAGGCTATTCTATTATGGAGGGGGGTTAGGGACTGTACCCCGAAAGACTTTAGGGGAGAGGACGACTGGAGGAGGGACACGGAGGGGAGAGGGATAGAAGGTCAAAACTAGGAAAAGGGAAAGGAAGGAAGGAAAAAAACGTGAAAAGTAGAAAGATATTCTAGAAAGGGGAGAGTGTTTAGATAAGACCTAAGATAAAGGGGAGGAAGAAAAGGATAAAAGAGAAAAAGGAGTATAAACAAAACCGACTCTGTCATTCATCCGAATAGAAATAGCAGAACCGCTATAAGAGCAAAAAGCTAATCGGAGAGGTAAGAAGAAAAAGGAGCGGGAGGTCAGAGGAAACGGGAGACGCTAAACGGAAGATAAGGGAGACTACTACTAGGAATAGAACGAAGAAGCTCTGCAGAGTGGGGGGGTACGGGGATATGAGGGGAGGCTATAGAAAAGAGGGGGGAGGGACGAATGGAATAAGAATATAAAAAGAGAATAGTTAGAAGAGATACACTATAACTATTAACCAGATAGAATAGGGGTCTTGGAGATATAGTAAAAAACTAAGAAATTTGAAGAGGTATAAAGAAGGAGAGGAGAGAAGGATAAGATATGGATCTAAGGGGGAATTGGGTTGGGAGGGAGTCGGGGAGAGCTAACTAAGGGACAACAAGTTGAAATAGAATCGAATAGGAAAAGAAGGGAAAATTAAGGGGGGGGAGACTAGAGGGAGAAAAGAAAAGGGGAATCCGTAAGGGTAAAATAGTAACCCCGAGAGAAAACTATCCCTGACTGTATAGAGAAGGATTCGGCTGGGATATGAATTCTACGAACGAAAAAAAGGTAAGAGCACGGGAGAGATAAGTGGGTACTATAAGAGGGAAGAGAGGACTAGAAGACATGACTTTACGGGCTGGAAGGCGCATATGAACGGGACTAGCGGCGGATACTAGAAAAGTGATACTGGGAAAGAGGCTGAAGTACTATAAGTCGATGAAAGGAGGAGAAGGGGGATAAGGGGGAAAAGAGAACCTATAGGAGGGATGACGAAGAGGACACAGGGAGAAGGAAAACCTTAGTCTTACTTATGGGAGAATAATGGTAAGAAAGGGGATCTAAGTAAATAAAGGAGAAGCTTCGAAGAGAGATAAGGGGAGAGGGGGGTACACCGAGTAAATGTAGGAGAATAATCGAGACAATCTTCCTAAGGGAAGGTAATAAAGGAGGAAGAACCGGTAACCGAAAGGGGGGGGAAAAGAGAGATCTAGGGAATATAGGGGGGGGGGGGAGGAAGAAGAGAATTACGGAGAGAATGAATTAGAGGTGAGAACAACCGACTAGCGACGGGGATAAATGAGTGTATCAGGAAAGATCGGACTCATTAGGGAATAGGGGGGTCAAAGGGGATAGAAAAGTCACTGAGGGAGGAAACGATACGGAAAATGAAAAAACTATGAGAATAGGGAGCGTAGATGCTGGTGCTTGGTCTACTAGATAGCTAAAGAAATATAATAGAAGATATATATGGGACCTTGAAAAGAAGTTACTAAAGAAGAAAGAAGGGAGCTCATCCTACTAGTCTGCCGGGTACTCAAGGGGCAATCAAAACTGGTATAGAAAAAAGGGGAAAGTGGAGCAAGTAGCGGGACAACACTATAATGAAGGACTTTTAGGTTGGGAGAGAGGATAAGACCCGGGAGGGGAAAGCACATGGAAAATAATATTCATATGACGGGTGTAGATTAAAGGAGAGCCTAGAGGGACCAAAAATGGTAGGGGGGGGTAAGTAATTAGTTCTACGAACTACTAAGGGGACCAAGACGGGGGAGAGGGAAGAGGACCTTGGAATAAAAGGAAAAACCCTAAAGAGGGACAATAAAAGATTAAAGGGACTAATAGATCCCGAATAATACGGAAGTATACTTGGAGGGCCCAGAGGGAAGGCTAATAAATGGCATAGAGAAGAACGAGAATAAACCTGTAAAAGGAATGGGGGAGATAGAGCTAATTAATAGAAGCGTTTTTCTAAAAGTATGAGGGGGAGTGATGAATTTCCTTAGGAGGTCAGGAAAAGTATTAGTCAAGAGGGAGTGGTATAGTAACTAGAGGGAAAAAACGGGGATGCCATGCAATTTAGTATCAAGTAACTTCGCTTAACTATAAAGAGGAACCGCCGGGTTAGGTAAAAAAGGAGAACCTCTTCTGTTGAGTAAGGGGCCTATCGATGATTGGAAATAACAAGATAAGGTAGAGAAAAAACAGAGGACTAGGAGGGAGGCGAAATGAATAGTAATCGAAGTACCTTATAAGATCACGTTGGGGACAGTAAATAGTATTTTTACTTATAAACTTAGGGGGGACAATGCAATGAGGCGGGGAAGTATGGAGAAAAATGATAGGCCTAATGCCTTGGGAGAACGAGAGAGTTAGGACGAGGAGAGGAAAAGTATAGTGAAGTTATGTAGTTATTAGAGAAAGCTTGTGTCTTATTTGCCCTGGGGTAGTGCCGACTTCAAGGGGGACTATGGGTAGGAAGAACGGGGGGGGGATAAATAGTGTAGGGGGGGGGAGATGAAGAGAGGAGGAAAGGGATCTAAAGAATCTCCCAAAGGTTCTTGGTTTGAAAAATACTGGATAGTTAGGATAGAAAATTAAAAGGTACTCAGGGAAGGCCGACTTATCAGATTAAACAGAGAAGGGTGTTCTGGGTGGGGAGTGAAAAAAAAAGGGGGGTCGAAAGAGAGATAAAACCCCAGAATAAGAGTTCCTTTTTTTGAATGGGATAGGTTCTAGTCCAACAATTGCTTCGCGGGGCAAAAGGAAGGATAAGAGGGAAGGGACTTAGGGGGAAGAAAGGGAGGCGATGAGATATATTTTCTTCTTGTGGATAAAGACTATAAATGAACTGTATAAATAATTTAATTATAGGTCTTTTATTCTGGAGGGAGAGAGAGAGCTGACTCTTAGGAAGAGGGGTGGGGGGAGATATTGAGAGAGGCTCCTAAATAGACTGGGGCAACAGCAAGGGCAATAAGTGTGGACGATATTGTTAATGCAAGTGATTTAGTGAAATAGACGGAAGGGAGGAAACGAGTTTACGCTATTCGGGGTAGACTTACCGCTCATAGGGAGGAAGGAAAAGGAGGGAAATCCGAGATAGATCTCTAGATATGGCATTATTCGCTTTTTATGACCGGGCTGGTCGGTTCCGGGGGAGAGGAGCTATTAACGTCCTTAGGGAAAAAGAGGGGGCTCAAAGATGAAAAGGGGAGAGAGGGGAGGGGGGAAGAGAGGGAGAAAAGGACTTATACGAGAAGGACGGAGATACAGATTAGGCAGTATGTAATAAGGGAGGTCAAGCGGCTGTTGAGGAATTTAAAAGGGGCTAAGTAGTTAGAATTCGGTGGGCGAGGAGGGAGGAGGACGGGGGGAGAAGAAAGGGTCAGTGTACCACGATTATCTATACTCCCGTCTAGTGTTAGCCTAGGGGCCTAGTAATATCTAGGTAGAGTGACGCCTATAGCTGGGGAGAGAGCCTGAAGAAGTGTCTAGGTACTAGTAGAGGGGATCGGGGGAACTAGGAAAACGAAAGGAGCGGGAAAAAAGGATCAGCACCGGTAGCTAGGGGCTTAGTTCCGGAGGTTGAAGGAAGGAGTCGATCAATACGTCTCCTATATGGGCGGAGAATGGAGAAGGGGGGTAGAACGGTATTGAAATGAAGATGGGAGGGGGTGGGGTAGGGGGAGGAATGGAGGGGAATATCAGGGAAAGGGAGAATGAGCCGGTCGCTGAGAGTGGCCCTTGGGTCAACCGTCAATGGGGGCATAAATCCTGAATCCTCCCTGGGAGAAGGTAAAAGTCGTTAGAATGCTAAGGGTCTAGTGGAGGGCATCTAGGGGAGAGGGATCTGAGAAGAGGGAAAGGAAAAAAGGGCGATACTGTTACAGAGGGTAAGTGGTAGGGAAAGGATAGCGTCGATGGAAGAGGATATTGGGGAACGGACCCCTATAGGAGAGGGGGGGTAATTATAGGGGGGAGAAATAAATAAACTCCGGCATATAGTATTGCCGTAAGAAAAAAGGGTAGAGGTAATTTCAAAATAGAATATATACCTAGAAAAGCTTTAGATAAAAAAAGTAGGGGGAATTATGCAATATAGGGGAGGACGACCAAGTAAAAGGGGGGGGGAGGTATTCACGGCATTCAGTAGGGGGAGATAATATCGTATTCAGTGGAAGAGTATTATAAGACCTTCTTCTACTTCTATCGGAGGAGATTAAATTTGGGGGGGGGACCGAGTTGGGAATATATTAACGTATCTTTAGAAGTGGAAAAGGGAGAAGGAGGGAAGGAAGAAGGAAGGACGGAAGTTATATTTTAATATAGGAGAGTCAATCTAGCCGCGAAGCGGTAATAATAAGGAAGTATCTAGGAGGTAAAAGGTGTGTCAGGGGAATAGTCAACTAAGTACCTAAAAAGGGAATGAATAGCCGTCCGTGAGAAAAAGGGGGGCTATGGAGGAGGAGAGAAGGACTCAAGGGAGTTAGAGTATATACTGCGGAGCGTATCATTTGGTAACTATCACAGTTCAGTATTATACTTAAAAGGGGGGAGGTTTGGGAAGAAAGAATGGTGATAAACGAAGTATGGAAAATCTGTAAGGGGGGGGTGTAGGAAAGAGTGGGAGGAAGGCCCTTAGTAATTCTGAATTTTCTAAGTCAGCTTAGAAAGAAAAAAGAAATGGGGCGTAGACATAAGCAAGGGGTCTACTTAACTAGAAGGGATAATATCTGGGAAAACGAGGATTAGAGGGAAAAGAATTGAGATTACTTTTCAAGGGGGGGAAAGCGGGAAAGGAGGTCTTGGGTAAAAGAAGGAAAACGTAAAAAAAGTATTAACATTAGATATAGGGAAGGAGACAGAGGAGGGAAGAAGAGATTTAGATAGTCGGGGAGTCCTATTCGCTAGTGGGAACAGGCCTCTTAAGATTAGAAGGAAAAGGAAGACCCGACTACCTTAAGGAATATCAGAAGCGATGGGAGGTAGTTGAGAGTGAAGGAAGGGAGTATGTAAGGCATGTGAGTATCCTTCATAGATAAGATAAAAGGGGGACTTGAAGACTATCTTCTTGGTGATAGTGGGGATTCTTTGTCTGAGAGGGAGAAATATAAAGGTTGAGTCTTATATGTTATTGATCCAAAAGTGCTGGGGGGGGTTGCTCTAAGGGGGTAGGAAGAGGGGGGGGAGGAGGAGGGAAAAAGGGAGTTATAGCGACAGGAGGAGGTAGGATAAAGGGGTAAAGACTTGACCACATGATAGAGCGGAGGGGATCTTAAGAGGGGGGAGAAGGGTAGGTTAAAACAAAAAAAAAAGGAAGTAGATGGGAAAAGGTAAGGGACTAGAGAAAGGGGAGAGCGGGGGTATATTACTAGTAGGATGAAAAGGTGAAGCTTATTAGAGGTTAAAGATGAAGGGTAATAATTAGGATATTAAGGGGAAAGGAAAAGAGTTGTCGGAGTCCGGTCTGGGGAATCTTGTCAAGAAGACATGGAAAAGAAAAAAGAAGCTGGACGGGAAAAAGAAAGGTAAGGTAAGAGATGTCACCTTTATCTGCGCTTGGTGAGATGGAACGGTGGTAATGGGAGCTTCAGAAGTGAAGCTTACGGTTGGGGGATAAAATTAATCAGGAAGGGGCGACAAGAGGTAAACAATAGTGATTGACTAGAGCGCATGGGACGCTGGAGAGGACTAAAGTAAAAGATAGGACTGCGTCGAAAGGGGTCAAGAGTGTCTTCATCCATGGCAAGAAGGAGGGGGAAAGAGTCATGTGATGAAGGGGGGGGAAGTTAAGAATTGGGCGGAAAAAAATATACCGCAAAAAGAAAAGGATTCATACAAAGGAATGGAAAGCAAATATAGAGAGATCCGGAAAAAACAGGTTGCTTATCAAAACAAATTAAGAAGAACGCAAGGACGGGAGATGTCAAGAAAACCTCAAGAGCATTCCAGCATACAGTGATTGGGGGAAAGGGAAATGGATCGAATTGGTGCGTCGGGGAATCGGAAGGGAGGACCGATCACTCACCCCCAAAAACATAAACAAGACAGAAAAAACCAAAGAACCCAACAAACCCCCGGGACCAAAAAAATGGGGCAAAATTGGAAGAAGACACACAAGGGGGCAAACAAAAATGCACGGCTACACAAGGGTTGTGAAAAAGAAAAAGCAAAAAGGGGAAAAGGGATTCGGGCGAAATTGGGGGGGGGGGGGGGGGGGGGGTGTGTGGGTGTGGTGGTTGTCTGGGTTGGGGGTGCGTGGTGCCGAGGGGGGGGGGGTGTGGCTGAACCCCACAAGGGGAGATTAACAATCAATTGACGGGGGGAAGAGAGGGAAGGGAAAGGGGTAGGAGGGGAGGGTCTGCAAAAGGGATTAAGGTTGGGTAGGGAAAAAGAACATGAGTGGATGAAAAAATAGGAGGGAATAAAGGAACCGGGAAAGCAGCACAAAGGGAAGCAGATGGAATTAGTGGATCCTGGGCGCGAGGGAAGGAACAGAAAGGGTGGAGGGACCAGGAAAAACCGGGATCGTACTGTCTTCATACAGATTCGATTAGCAAAAAAGTGCAGGTCATGGACAGAAACAAATCTGGGGGGGGGGGGGAAAAGGGGTAGGCTAGTCGGCCTGACAAAAAACATCATAACAAAAGGGGAAGGAATGGGCGTGATAATCGTACCGCTGATATAAGGTTAGATTGCGCTTCGGGGAATCTGATGCTAGGGGAGTCAAGAGGAGCATGGGGGGATCAAAAGGGGCATCGATTTGAGCAAACTAAGGAAGGAGGGATGCCGCGATCGAGCGTTGCAGGAAAAATCAGATACAGAACACCGGGGAGGAGGGAAAAGAAGAGAGAAAAGAGAAACTCGGACGCAAAAAAAAAGTAGCTCGTTGGGGGAATAGCAAGGGAAACGCTGAATTGGGGGGGGAAAGAGGGAAAACCAGAAAGTTAGCACACGCTGGCAAGATCGCACGAACCAAGTAACGTGACTATATCACGTACGGATTACTAAACCCCCAAAAAGGACAAAGGAGACCGGGGGGTGTTAAAAAGTGGTTCAGACAGGAAGAGGGAAAAGGAAAAAGGGAGAGGAAGGAAGGAATCGTGAGAATAACGAATTGCAAAAACCGGATTGGAAAAGGGCCCACGAGAAGTGGGAGTCAATGAACGCAAAAGTTGTAAGTGAATGCTTAGGAAGCACCAAAAGCAAAATTGAGGCTGACTGAGGAAAGAGGTGGAGGGATGATAAAGATAGGGGGGGATAGAATAATCCATAATGTTATGGGCTTTCATACAAGATCCATGAGAAAAGACCGAAAGGGGGGGGAATAAAGTAAAAGGGTCCTAAAAGTCGAGGGACGAGACAAAGTCTTCTCTTGTGGAGAAACTGGTTCCGGCAAGGAAAAAAATAAATACTTGCACGAGCATGTGAACTTCTTGTGTTTTTAAGGGGCAAGAAAAGCGGGAACTAGGAGGATGACCGTGGGGTGAGGAGGAACTGGCACCAAAGGTGGTACAAAGGTGCGGCTAGAGAATCGTGGGAAAAAGGGAAACAAAGGATAAAACTGCCTCAAAAAAACTTACTTGTGCAGAGAGTGCGGGATTTCGAAATACCGGGGAAGGGGAAGCAGGAAGAATCATTGGGGAGTAAGCCCAACAAAAAAGGTTCCTCTTTGTCAAAATTGGTTAATAAACGTTGAAATGGAAGCTAGGAAAGGGGTAGGAAGAGGAGAGAGGCAATGAGGTGGAGAAAGGGAGGGAGGTGGGGGGGGAAGGGATTGGGAAAAAAGTTAAGTGGGGGGGTGGGACGGGAGGGAAGGGGGGTTGAGGAATAGGGTGTGGAGTAGGAGGAAGGGGGGAGGAGGTGGGGATGGTCGGGATGAGTGGTGGGGGGGGGTCCCCGGTCAATCAAGGGGTTGCTGGGTAGTTTTGGGGTAACGGACAAATTTAAAAGATGATACGACCTTCATGACCTGAAACTGACTCTAAAAGGCAGTTATAGTGCAACGTATTGATTCAAAAGGGGCAGCGAGTAATGAGCTGAGAAAGGGTTTGAGGGGAAATATTCGAAAACAGAGCGAGAAAGGGGACGAGACTTATTGGTTTACAGTTCCTAGGCAAAAAAGGACAGGAGTATGATTATACCACAGAGACGAGAGAGAAAAAGAAACAAGGGTGAAAGGAAACGAAGAAGACGAAGGTGGAAATTCCAATATGGGGGAAAGCGTACTGTTATTTCATCGAGCAATAGAGCTACGAGTAACCGTTATGGTCTTTAGTGAGATCACGCCTTTTAAAAGGGACTGACTACGCCAAAAAATAAGTAAGACCCTTATCATGGAGGATAATGAGAAGAAAAAGAAGGAAGGGCGAACTCCTAAAGGGTTACCAACCGATTCAGAAAACTTAGGAGAATCAGAGGTCGAGGAAAGGAGGAATAAGGATGAGAGAGGATACCTAACGTCGCGAAAAATCCGACTCCGCTATATAAGAGAGGTAAAGGAAGAAGATGAAAGAGAAGGAGGAATATAGACGACATACTCCGCCATCTAAAACTATATAAGAAAGACTTAGGAGGGTAAAGCTAATAGAAGAAGGGTGGATAATCTATATAAGACTAAGGGAAGAATATTGGGAGAAAACTAATTCAAAAAAAGGTTAAGAATGAAAAAGAGAAGCTATTAGGGGAAAAAGGGGGATCTCTATATAATAAGAATACTACGGAGTAGAAGCAAACTCGTAGATAACCGGGGGGGGGCCAAATAAGAAGATTCGAAGATGCATGGTGAAGTATTGGAGTAATTGACTTGGGATAGATAAATGGTACGTCGGAATATAGGAGATGGGGTAGACAGAAGAATTCTATTCACGATGTATTACTCTCCTCGGATTCTCGAGAAACCGCGATTATGTGAAAAGGTACGGGAAGGGGTGGGAACACAAAGAATCGCGAACGGCCAAAGGGAATCAGTTTAAAGTTATAATCGACAGAGGGAGGGATAGACATATCGCGTATCACAGGCCGGAAATTCTGGCTAACTAAAGGAAAGCGCGAACTCGACTAGAGAGAAAGGTACCGGAGATCACTTAAGATATTTAAAAGAAGGATAGATCAAGCGGGCATGATAATCGAGTCGAGGCCAAGAAGAAAAGAACGGAATTAGAACTTGAAAAGGGGTAGGAGGGAGTCTTAGAGATGCGAAGTCGAGACGCTAAAGAAAGTGAGAAATAAAGAGAAAATAGTAGCCCCTAGAAGAAAGCTGTCGAGGAGTAATTTAGTTTAAGGTAGAATATTCCCCGAAAATACTGTTAGGACTCCACTCCAGGAAGGGTCCGCAGAAATGAGGAAAGAGATAGAAGGGAAGGAGGACTATAAAAGAGAAGAGAGTTAAAGGAGAAAGAAAAGGGAATCGTAGAAATCTTGAGAGATTCGGGGACAGGGACTGTATCTAATAATAAAAGTAAGATGGCACACGGAGGAGTAGCTCAAGGGCCACGAGAAGAATATATATCCAGGAGGAATGATATAAGAGAGTCTAGAGGAGAATAACTAAGGGAGGTGGTAGGGCACAGGAGATGTAGGGAATTAGACTATCAAATTATTAACGGAAAGGGAAGCCCGGAGGGGATAGGTACGGGAGAAGTCCAAAATAGGTAAGGTAATAGATCCAACAGAGGTGGGGGGGGGGGGGGTGTAAATACTACTCGATAAAAAGTCATCGGGAGAAGAAAGACACGAGGACCGGGGGTAAACCTAGGAGAAAATAGGGGGGGGGGTATTTATAAGCTATGTCTGACATAACTAAGCCTTTGGGGAGATAAAAGAGAGTATAGAGAGTAACGAAAATAGTGCTATTAAGGGGGAAGGGAAGGGAGGAAGAGGGGAGGTGCCATGTTATGACGAGAAACGGGAGAGAATATAGTCAACTAATGAGGGAAAGTCTGAGACCAATGAAGGATGTATAAGAGAAAACAAAAAAAAGGAATCACGTTCGAGGAAACTTAGAGGAAAACTGCTGCAGGATAAGAAGGATAGCGGCCGGATAGAATAACTAAAAGTAAGGTAGACAAAGAATACCCGGAAGGATACTTGGTGGCAGTAGTACTCGTGTCTAAGGGCTAGGTCTAGAGAAAGACTAATACCTAGAATAAAGAAGAAGTAGGCGCTAGATGCTAGAGAAAGAAAGATACTTAGGCCGCTAGAGCATAGATAAGATATAGGGGGGAGGTACTCTAATACTATAGACCGGGAAAGGAAAAAAAGTTAGAAGACTTTTTTATATACCCTCAAATAGAGGAGCTAATAGAGAGAAAAGAATATAAATACCCGGAGTAACTTTGGACTTAATTGAGTAAAATACTAAGAAATACATAGAGAGGGGAAAGAAAAGAATAAGAATAAGGATCGAGAGTCCTGAACAGAGGGGGGCGAGAGTAGGATCGAGCAACGGGAACTATTAATTAATAGGGGAAAAAGAAAATACCCGGTAACCGGAAAATGAAAGAGAGCGAATTCTAGGGATCTAGCGGGTAGGTTAAGGAAGAGTTATATAAAAAGGAGGCCCCATATAGCTAACCGCTAGATTATAAATGAGTCCCATAGAAAATTAACTACCTAATAACTACTACTATAAGGCGCCGTAGGCCCCAGGGCGGGGGTAGAAAACAATGCGCCAGCGAGAACCGGCCAAAACGATTAGGAAGGATACTCTATATCTAGGAGGGCTACTACTATAAGGACCTAGTAGAAATCCTATAGGGCATTAAGAGAGGACCAGAAGAAGAGATCGCGAAAGAATACTTAGGCCATATCAAACAAAATCTACTAACTTTAGTAGAGACTTGAAGAGGGAAAGGAGAAGGGACGAGATAAAAAAGGAATGGGGGTGTGATATCTCGTCTTATAGAATAGTTGACACGCACAGAGCACATAGGTTAGGGAGGGGTTTGGGGTATTAAACGATAGTATTAGCCGATCGGATCAGGGAAGAGAGAAAAACTAAGTAAGTAGTTCAACTCCAAGAAACCGGGGGAGATGTAAGAGAAATTGGGAGAGTGTCCCGTGAGGCCAAAAGCCTATTGCCTTAATAAGAAAATATATAGTCACCGCGACGTTAACGAGTACCCAGGGCTGAAGATAAGATAAACTGTGCAAAAAAACCGAAAAGAACCGGGCATTCTGGAGTAACAGGGGCGAATGAAATATTGGAGTGCTAAGAGGGAGGGGTTAATATGCCGCTAGGACTGATGATAATTAATGGGCATGGATTATGTAAAAGAATTAGGTTATGTAAACTAGCAGAGGGGAAACCGGCCTTTCTGAAAGAGGGAACCTTCGAGTACGAGGATGAGCCCGAGAGGAGAGTTTTACACTCCTAGACGGTAGAGTTAGTCTTATTTGAAGGGGATATGAGAGAAAAAAAGATCCTTAGAGAAAAAGAGGAGACGGGCGGATACTTAGGACTGCAGGGTAAAGGATGGAAAAGGCAAGCCGTGGGAACTAGCTGGGGGACTGTCATGAGTTGCCTAATCAGAAAATCAATATGTCACTCATAAGAGACTCTGGCGAAGAATACTAATTAATTATTAGGAAATAACTAATGAGCCGTTAAAGAAAATTATAGGGAAAAGGGTATGTATTAGTGACGGGGGAATCTGCTGAGATTCCTGTTAATTCAAAGGACCTTCAAAAGAAAAAAGAGGGACGAGGGATTTTGTCAGGGGAATTGTGAAGGTGAATTGGGTTGTGTTGGGCGTTACGGTAACTAATAGGACAAAGGGTCATAAGATCCCACCCAAGGTTTAGGGGGGGGATAACGACTTATAAAAGAAGGTAGAAAGAACTAGGGTTCACTATGAGAGCCGAGAGGAGAGGGATATAGGAAGAGAAAGAGAGATTAATATATTGGTTATGCTTGAAAAGATAGCTAAGAGATATATAAACACAAAAGGACTGGCGTTGGGTCATGGGACCTCGGTCTGATGAAAGAGCCTACTTGCGTAAGCTATAGGGAGCTTAGTACTTGCCGGTAGGAGATGGAAAGAGTGAAGGGTAGAGGAGGATTGGATTGGGATTCTACTCTAAAAAGAACTCATTAGGATGTATAGGGAAGGAAGAGGATAGGGCAAGGAGCTATATACAAAAATAGGATATAGAAGCGAGGCGAAGAATTGGGGGGGGGGGTATATATGACGAGGGATTCTAGAATAGAAGAGGGAAATTAACATGGAATACGTGGGATAGGAGGGTTAAATGGGCCCGAAATGAATGGTAAGTTTAATCTATGACGACATTTTATAAGATAAACTAGGGGGAAGGCTGGGCTTGGATAACTATAAGACAGATACTATTTAAGTAATTAGTATTACTACCAAAAAAAAAACCAAAAAAAAAAAAGAAAAAAAACTTAGAGTACTAGTATATTAAGGTTAAGAGAGGGGGGGGTAACGCGTGCCGTTACAGTAGAGTAATACGATTACCCGGGCTTTGAAAAAGGCTCGAGAGGAGACGTAGGTACTCAGAGGGGAAGAGCAAGGGTCATTGGACGGGCGAGTATGCGTAGCTCGGAGGTAGCCGGAACTAGAGTTCAGGGGTAAAACGTGAAGCTGAAAAAAAAGGAGTAAAGAGGGGGGAGTTATTCCGGTGAGGGGGGCTGAAGATTAGGGGAAGTAACTAATGTTCAAAGTCAAACCAAAAGTTCAGGACTAGGAATATGGGGCTAGTAGATAAAGCCGCTTAGTACTTATATCAGATCTAGGAGCTAGGAATAGGCGGGCGAAGTATCTTATCGAAGCATAGCACCTCAGGAGAGAAGCGAGGGAGAGAGGAACTGGAAGAGTACCGCGTAGAGAGACAAGTATACTAGCGCCAGGGGAGAGGAGAGCAGGAGGGGGAAAATCTGAGTTAAGCTCGAAGGAAAACTGATATATGGCAGGGGAAAAAAAAAAAGTCAGGGGGAGTGGGAAAGAACGGAGGACTAAAATTAAGGAGTGTACTGTTTGAGGTTAGAAAACGTTCAGAGAAATAGAAGTCCGGGAGGAGTTAGACTGGTATGGTTCAAGTTCACGGAAACATTCAGAATAAGCCATTCCCGCCAAGGAGGGGGTCGGGAAAGAAAAAGTAACTTCTTAGATGATAGATCTATACACTGTGAGAGAGAGAAAAGGAGTGAAGTTATCGTAATACTACGCGTATAAGAAACACAATATTGACTACCTGTTCCTAGGGGAATATGGCGCTAGGCTAATAGGAGAAGGCGGTGATGACTTATAATAAGATTGGGGACGCCCCGAGATTGTATCAGGGAAGAGACGTCAAACGGTGAAACGCCTGAGATAATGCTTGCAAGGTAAGAATAGGAAGGAAATAGCTATTCAAAAAACCAATGTCAGGGTATTAGAACTAAAAGCGTGACGAGACTAAAAGTAATTATAATAGTGCGGGAGTACTAAAAAGAGATATAGATTAGGAAAAGTGTGGGATATTCAGATTCGCAAACCTGGAGAGAGAAGTGAGAATCATAGGAAACGTGGATATCAGACGACGGTCTTCTACTTTCGACAGAACATTAGATGCTTATAATTTAAGGGGGGGGAAGAGATACGTAACATAAAAAGAGGGGAGGTAAGTATGAATTAAGGGGTCAGCGAGGGACTGTTCATATAAGGATGTATTATTGGTCATGGGGGGGGGGTACGAGAAGTCTACGCCTAGAGAGAGGGGGGCGGGTTATAAGTAGAAGGGGATAGTACGTATAAAGGGAGTGTCTGGGGGAATATATTAAAATAGAAAAATACTGAAGAGACTCGTCTAGCGGAAGCGTGAGGGGCCATTCCTCAAAAGGAGGTAGGAGGATAGACTTCGCATATGTGAGGCTTTAGCCCAATACGGTTGTGAAAGTAATGTTAGGGGGGGATGGATTGAGGGGGCCGAGATAGAGAAAAAGTATGTAGAACAGAATGTATCAATCCTTGATAGTTTTAGATTAGAGGGAGGGGGACTGATTCGACGGAGTGAACTCACTTATAATTTGCTAGGGGCGAGCGAGAGGGAGGGAGGGGCGTTAGACAGAGAAGCCTTGGGCGACGTTGGCCTTGAGCTAGAAAATATTAAGTAGAGACCTCGTGAGATTATAGACGGAAAAAGTACTGTTCAACGCTCTGGGGGAGTAGTGCTGGGTGAGTCAAAAGAATTCACGTACAAAATTTTCACATAATTACGGGTAGAGAGAAGATACCTAGGGAGGACTAAAGAGTATATTAAGGGTCTATTCTGAGGGGAAAAGACATAAGAAACCGGTGAATCAAGTACTCGAGCTGAAAAGAACTTGCATCATCTACAGCGCGGGGGGTAGGGAATACGAGGTTAGGATTAGTTGATGATCTGGTAAGATATGTGGACTCTGAGCTCTAGAAGCAAAAGCCAGTACTAAAGGAAAAAGGCGACGTGGGGGGGGGGGGAAAAAGGGAACCTGAGAAGGTAGGCTCATAGGCAGTGTAAAGTAGGCGTAGATAGTGTGTCATCCAAATTACGTGATATTAAAAAGCTATAAACTAATAGGCTGAGTAGGGATAGGGAGTTTAGAATGGAGGTAAGGAGTATTCAGACAGGAGTCTGTAATATACTATTATTAGCTAACGCGCGATAGTTATTATTAGGCAGGGAGGGGGAAGGGGGAACGAGGTAATGTAAGGTGAAGTAAGCTAATTGCTTGATTGGATCTGATCGAGGTCTAAGAGGAGAAGAAGTTAGAGGAGGGGGGGCAATCTTAATAGAGGGAGTGAGAACTGGACTTATTAGAGGGAGAAATTATTACGGTGTCCGAGGGTCTTTAATGGGATCGTCCGGGCGGGTGCAGGAGGTGGAACAAGGCCACTTGAGCTTTAGTTCTCCTAAGAAGGAAAGGTATCCAGAAGCGGAGAAGAGAACAAGAACTACGTAGAGGGGAGGGGCAGCTGAAAGGGGGTGAAGACGGGACAACGGTGTGGGAATTTTGCGAGGGGCGTGCAGATAGTGGCTCAGGGGTGGGGCGTATAAATTAAGGAAGGAGACCAGAACTGTCAGATGTCAAATAGGAGCGAATACTGTGCGCGATGGAAATAACCCCAGAGAAGAAGAGAGCGTCTTCGAACTACGAGGATAGGCTCTGCTACATCGTTGTGAGACTTCAGTGGAAGTCTGAAGGGACGATCAAGAATTGGCAAAAAGAAGACGAACAAGGCCTTAAAATGGGCGAGGAATATCTGGAGCAGGCCGCCCTCATGGGCTTCAAATGATGACTAGAATGACCGGCCAAGTACTGACTTAATAAAGAAGAGCAGGACATTCATTCTTGGGACACAGTTTGTTGGGGGGTTGACTGCTCAAATCAGGGGAAGAACCGCGGGAAAAACTTGGGCCAAGTTTCCTCGGACAGGGAAGCAAACAGACATTTGCGGCTACAAGAGTTAAGAAAACCGTCCATGAAAAAAACAGCAGTGTAAAGAGGAGTCTAGAGCTGTGTCATCTGACATTCAACAGACGTAAGAAAATTGGGGGGGGAAGAATAAATGCGCAGTGCAGATTTAATCTCGGAATTGGTAAATGGTTGGGAGGAAAAAAAACTAGGATGGTACTTTGTATTGGGAACAGAACATGAGTGGAATATAAGGGAGAGAAGAACTAACATCTACAAAGTAAGACTCTGGAAGGTATTTATTCCTTGCGACAAAGGGACTTCAACCGTCAAGAGGTCCATACAAAAGGAAAGAGTCGGAGTAGACGGGGAAAGAAAATATTCTGACAAGAGTTTAAGAGATTGGTAAAGAGACCGTTTTGGGAGGTGCAAGGTTAGATGGACTCAATCCCACTGGATACATCATGAAAAAACGACCCCCGTACTGTCTGGGGAATCGTATACCAGGATATAGCACGTTCTATGGTGTAAGAGGAGTGTCGATCTGGCTTACTAGGGAGAGAGTATAGAAGGAGAATGGGGACATCCCACTGGTAAACGTGGTGAGGCGCTCTTAAAAGGAAAGGAATATTGTCTTGCGAGAAAAGTCGAGCTCATGGGGGCTAGCGAGAGAAAAAAAACAACATATTAAGGAATATCGGGCGAGGGGCAAAAAGGGGGATCGAGCGAATAAAGAGACTTAGGCTCGTTGAAGAGCGGGGCCTCAAAAAGTCGTGGGATATACATGAACCTGAGGACTATATCAAACCGAGAATACAAGAAGCGAAATAGAGGACGATTCAAGCGGTACGGGAGAAGGCACCAAGAGTTGGTTGAAAGGAGGCAGTGGGCGAGTCAAGAAGAACATAGAAGTAAAACCGGGCTCTGGAAAAAACAGTGGGGACGGAATAGT
>Ga0179591_1346113_pt1 | contig 26896 bp, 31 predicted proteins | sample CZOMad2_1_08_16f_FD_182891 | JGI IMG/M metagenome (GOLD analysis project Ga0179591, IMG submission 182891) | Vadose zone soil fungal communities from Angelo Coast Range Reserve, California, USA - CZOMad2_1_08_16fungal (PacBio error correction) | ecosystem: Environmental > Terrestrial > Soil >...
TCAAGGTTAAAAAACTTGCTCCGGGGGGGCCCAGAGAAAGGACAGCGCCCGGATCCAGCAAAGGGGAATCGGTGTGTTCATGACCGAGGGAAAAAAACCTTTGTTGTACGTGGGCAGGGGGCGACATTGACGCTCACCAGAACCACGGACCGCCTCCTGTGGGGAAAACTTTGCACCAACGCACAGAAGCAAAAACAGTGTCAAAAGGAACCTTGGACAGCAGCAAATCAAAAAAGTCACTCGCATAGAGGGAAAGGTCGTAGAAAGGGAGGGGAAAATTTTGGTTTTCACAGGAAGGTTTTGGGGTGACTTCAGTGACGTACCTGAGGGGTCGCCCAGGGTTCGTTCCCAACGTGGGGGAGGACTGGAAAAAAGACGATGGGTTCGTTCTCGATCTCTAAAACGGCCCAAAAAAAGGAAAGAAACTGGGGGGGTGGTAAAAGTCGGATTCGACGGAAATTATTTGTGAAAAAAAGATGAAAACCTCTGAGGGGGGGAGAGGGGCAGATCTCATTCATGGAGAGGAATTGATCGATTTGCCCAGAGGGAGAAGGCATGACATTAATAGAAGAGAACTTCAAAAAAAACAAGAAGAGACCAACAGAGAAATAGAAAAAAAAAGCAGGTTTTAAAAGGGACATTTTTCAAAATCATCGGGGGACAATAGAAAGGACAGGGAAACGAAGAGCTTCCAAACATGGGGGGAAAGGCATGGTTCACCAGGAGCAATAGTATTACCGGGGGGGAAGGGAGCACGATTTGGGGGTAAGGAAAACTCTCAAAGAAAAACGACGAACTAAAGCCATTAGACAGAAAAAAAAAATGAAGACATCCAGGAGGAAAAAAAAAAAAACACACCGAAAGGGGTCCAGAAGCACTGCAAACCAAGTAAAAATCAAGGCGGAGAAAAACAAGGAGAAAAAAACAACAAAACATTAAACGGAAAAACGGGGTCCACACGGCCGGCAAAAAAGCAGGAGGGTCAAAACAATGTGAAAAAAAGTTCAGCCGACATAATGCAAGAAGGAAAAAAAAGTGACTATCCGGAGGAATTAAAAGAAACTTGGCAAAACTTGAATAGAGAGCGGCAAAAAGGATTACCGTAAATGGCCAGTGAAGCCAAGAGGAACGCCAAAAATGGAATGGGTTAGGGAAAGGCCAGAAGGGGGGAACACTTGAGGACCTCCCAGGCGGTCCCACAGCACTTGGGTTAAATCGGAAAATCGTGGATGCTCAAACTAGGGACCGACCAGGGAACACAAATTTCCGAAAAGAAAAAAGAACGCTCTCAGCAAACCGGACTCTTGATTTGACTGCTTGCACAGTAAGAGGCGACAGAAACAAGGCAAAAACCCAGGGAAAGCTGCAATCGCTCAAAAAAGGTCCACAGACTCGCAGGTGGGGAAAGAAATCCTGGGCGTATCCCGGGGAGGGGGAAAGGGATTCCATTCCCAACCCGGATCGTGATCGCAAGGCGAAGGGAAGAAGCGAAGTGTTGGAAAAAACGTGGAAAAAAGATCCAAAACTAAATGGAAGTTCCGGTCCCACCGTGGGCCCTGGGGAAGTGGTCTTATCCATGGGGGGAAGGGACGCGTCCAGGGGGAAAAGGGAAGGAACACCTGAAATGGCTTTGTCCCAGTTTGGTCCACTTGACACTTTCGATGTTTCAACCAAGAAAAAGCACACCAATCGGGGGGGGGGGGGGGGGGGGGGGGGAAGCTTCGGAGCTTACCGAAGAGGAAGACTTCTATGCAGAAAAAGAGAGGAGAAAAAATAAGGAGAATAAGGCATAGTCTCTTAAACAAAACGCGAAGGGGGGGGTGGGCTTTGCGCTGCCACCCACGAAGGGTGAGACCAGCTTTGGATAAGAAGAATGGAACTGGCCCTTCTGCTTAAAGAATATAGCACAGGGGGTGGGGGGGGGGGGGGGGGGGGGGTCTGAAGGGATAAGTCATAAAAAAAGAAGGGTCCAGAAGCTATGCTCTTCTTTCTCAAACAGGTTGGAAAATCTCTTAGAAAGGCCCCATCAGAACCAGCGGTGTTCCACTGCTTGTGTAGAAAGGAAAGCTTGGGGGGGGGGGGCCCATAAAAATTGGGAAAACACCTATCTTGCACGACGCAGTGAAAAGGGTTCTGGAGGAAGGGGGGGGAATTCGAGCATTATGGTGAGAATGGAGTGAAACATGAGAATTTCCCGGAAACGGTTCTCACAAGCATTGAATAAAACTTGTAAAGGGGGGGGAGGCCCCCCTTCCCCTCGACAAAGTTTGCCCAAAATGAATGGACATCCAGGGAACAAGTCATGCCCGACGAAGTTGAACACAATGTTGTCATAGGAAAGAAGCGCGGGGGGGTACAGCTTCCGAGACAGGAAGGGGAACACTAGGGTCAGGAGCGACTTTTAATCTGAGAGACACAACCCCAGAAATTGGCGCTGGAGGCTTTAGTAGGAATCTAATGGAGGATCCACATGAACGAAAAAAAATACTGATCACAACCATGAAAGTTAAAGACAATGCAGCGGTTGAATCAAAAGTTAAAACTTTCAGAGGGGATAAAAGGTGTACACCAAGGAGACATGGGCATCCACTGAAAAAAAAGAACTTAGAGAGTACCATAACAGGGGCAGGAAACATGGAAACGCCTGGGAGGCTTACAACGGTTGCCTTCTCTTTCAAAAAGGGGAGAGAGGGGTGGAAAGCCATGTCTGACTTATTAAAACTGTGGCCAGTGAATATATATGGGAAAGCCTTCAGAGAAGGGTGACCAAAGTGAAAAAAAGGGGAAAATACGGGAAAATTCTCCAAGACGAAGTAATCCAGGGGGGGAAAATGACGAGCAGGGGTTACGGGTTTTAGCTAAAAAGAATGCCCCTGGAAGGGGGAAGGGGGTGACCGATCAGGCCAAAAAAGTGGGTGTTGGGGGCGAGGAAACGAGTTGGTCAGGAGGGACTTTCGTGGTCATGGGACACCCAAAAAGACAGTCGAGTTCAGGGGAACAAAAACACGCACAACTGGGCTGTCCCTTGACATTTTAACCAAACCACACCGGGAGGGTGGTTCACATGGCTGGGTAAGAATGGGGTTTCTGGATCAGAAGGGGGGGGGGATTAGTTCTTAAAAAGAAGAGGAGAACAAAAGTAAAAAATGAGGCGCCCACCCGGGTCTCAGGCATATCAGGGAAAAAAAAAATCAACAAATGGTGGTGAAGAACTGAAAACATGCAGGAGAAAGGGGGGACCATCCTGGACAACTATGGTGAAAAAAATCCTCCTGAAGCGGGGGCGACAAGGGTCAAGGGTCACAGCGCCGGCTTGAAAAAGTGAAATAACAACCGCTCCAGGGGCTAATGAAAACGGGGATCGCAAGCTAACGGAACATAAGAAAAAACTGATACGTGTTCCGTTCTGACACGCTCGACCTGAGTATCCAGCGGTAAGGTGAAAAAGGTAGAGAAAAAAAAGGGGCCCCGCCGGGGAAGAAGCCCAAAAAACCAACACCCCAAAGGTGATACTGTGACGTTGGGATGCCGACCGAGAAAAACAATGAGTGCTTCAATCAATAAATTACCAAACAGTGGGAAAAAGGGCGAGCGGAAAGTACGAACTACCGGGGGAACGTACAAAACAAAGAAAAAGATCAGCCCAAAACACAACCAATTTAAACAAACCAGGAAAGAAAAAAAGTGGAAAAAAACTCGAATGAGGGAAAAGGCGGGCGCTCTTCTGTGGAAGGAGGGGTGTTAGGGCGGCCAGTGGGGACCAAACGCGTCGGGAAAAAAAACAAAACTGGACTGCCCAGGAAACGCGGAATCAAACAAATAGCCATCAAAAAAAAAACCAACCCCCCTGTTAAAAATTGAAAACATTGCTGAAAAGGCAAAAATCACCGGGGCGGAAGAAAGGGGCGAGTAATTCACGTTCTTGGAATGGGGGGGGTCCGCACAAAACACGGGGGGTTTACTTCACATTGGATAGTGAAAAGTGAGCACCGTGGAAGGGAAACGCAAAAAGGAAAAAGCAAGGCGGGTACCGAAACTGAACGGGGCGCTCTGGGGCTAAAAAAGATTTGTGCAAAAGATTTGTCCAAGAAAAAAGTTCCGGTGGGGGGAAAAAGGGATAATGTGTTGGTGCCGGGGGGGCCGGGGTTGCTCGGCAGGAAAGGAACAGGGAAATGTGAAAGAAGGGGTCAAAAATTGTCGAGGTGACGGTTTACACACCTAAAAGTTAGGGATGTCTCCCCTTGTGTCAATATTTTTGGTCGAAGGGTTCAAATGCAAAAAACTTCGGGGGACGGGGGAAGAGCAGGGGTGTCAAAAGAAAACGCACCTGAAACGAGGCGCGACGCGGAGGGTTAGGGGAAAGAGAAAAAGGGGAAACTGCTGGCAAATCCTCGCCATTGAAGCTTCTTGGAGTCAAAGACGGAAGAAAAAAGAGTCAAATCTAACAAAAAAAACAAAAGGTCAAAAAAAGAAGAAGGTAGAAACAAGACAGTAAGGGGGGAATGTCTTGGGTTAGAGCTTGTTGGCACGCGATCCTCAAACGTCCGGGGTTCACGGGGCAAAATGTCACAAAAAAATCGAGGGAAAGACACTCAGGGGGGGGGTGAACCCAGGTGAAAGGCTGAAGTTTCACCACAAAAAGACAGACTGCAAAAGCATGGAAAATACAACAAGAATCTCCCTTGGGAGAGGGGGGGGGGCTGGAGAGGAAACCGAAGCGAAATCCATCCATCGGAAAGAGAATGGAGATCAATGAACAAACTTCTGGGTGGAACGAGGGGGGTTAAATGGAAGGGGCGGAGGTGCCACCGCGACCGTGGGGGGAAAATTGTGGGGGGAAGAAGAGCGCGGGCAAATCTTTGAAAAACAGGGGGGGGGAGAAGGAAAGACGGCGACCGGAGGGCTGGCATCAAAATACCTTTCACAAGAGGGCTCCCAATAACACGGGAGAAGTCAATGGACGAGCAATACCTTGGGGAAAGAAAAAGGAGGGATTCAATACGGGACCAAAAAACAACTTTGTTCCAAAGGGGTCAAAAGAGGCAGGCAGGGGAGGTTCACCAGATCTCCTGAATTGGGGGAAAGAAGCCGTAGCGGCCATGGAGAATTTGACAAAACCAAAAACGCGGTCGGAACGGGGATCATGGAGTAAGGGGGGGGGTTACTGCTGGCAATGAATACGTAAAAGGGTTCGAGGACAGGAGCCTTGGGGGGTAATTTCGAGTCAGAGAGAAAAGAAAGATGCCATCGAAGAAGAAAAGTCCGCCTTAAAAACGAAGGGAAAACCGGAAGATCTACATTGTGGGTGGAGAGTGGAGGAGCATTGTCCGGCCATTATATTAGAAGGGGGGGGGGGGAAATTAAAAAGAGGAATAAATCGGGTTTGAGGATTTAACAGAACTAACCAGATAGGAGAGGGAATACCACGGAGAAATGTTAAGGGGGGGGGGACGTATAAACAACGTCGTGATGGGGGGAAGAGATTTAAAAAACAAAAAATATCCTCAAGAGGTTGGGGGGAGGGGGGTGGTGGAAAATCAGAGGGGGAATCTAGATTAAACACGCAAAGAGGGGGAAAATGAAGAGCAAGAGGGATTTTTACAAAAACACAAAGGGATGCATGTAGGTCAGGTTGGAGGGGGGAAAATGATGGAAACAGGACGAGAAAACTGGCACAACATTGAAGTGGAAAAAAAACGGGGAAAACAGTGGGGGGGGGTTATCCCTTAAATAAGAAAATTATAAAGAGGCCGGTCAAGAAAAGTCCTCAAATAGACTTGGAACCAAAAAATGAAGTCAGAAAAAGGTCAGCCGGTGGCAGCCTTTGGGGCCTGCCAGAAAAAAGGGAGGCAGGCGAAAAACGGAGACTTTGCAATGCATCAAGCCGACATCCACAAAAACAAGAAAGGAAATCCCCTAAACGGAAATGGAACTGGAAAATGGTCACCCAGCCGGAAAAGAGGGGGGACTAACGGGAGAGGAAAAAAGTCAGAGGAAAACACGCGGCAAAAAACTGATGGGGGGTGTTCGGGGGGGGGGGTCTCTGGGGTTAGCGAGAAACCGCGGGGGAGGTTTTGAAAACTAACCCATTCAGGGGGGAAAGAAAGAGGGAACGGTCAAGGTGTTACCAACATCTGAACGTCCCTGCCGCTGCCAAACTTGTCACCTTGGCGTCGGGAAAAAACCCTTTAGGGGTTGTCGCAACTCCAGAGGAGCGATCAGGAAGAAAGAAATTGGGGCAAAGGACGCCCGCTCCCGGAAGCCACATCAACGAGGCTTTAAAGCGCACCAAAGTTCAAACTTCTCCGTCCAAGGAGATGATGGGACAGTCCAAAGGAGACGAGTTATTCCCTTATGCAGGGGGGGGGGGGGGGGGGGGGGGCTATACAGCAAAAGCAGTGCATTGAGGTTTTTTAATGATGAGATCCTAAAAGGAAGATTTCAAACTGGGGGGGGCCAAAAAAAGCAGTCGATCTCCGGGCCAAGGGGGGGAAGAAAAACGACGCCCGCTCGGGAGAAACAAGCCAACCCACAAATTAAATAAGCAAGTGAGTCCTCTAGGAAGGCAAAAAGGCGCTTGCAAGGGGGGGTCGAAAGCGGCCTTCCGCAGAAACGAAGGGGGGGGGTCGATGGGCGGTCTCCAGATGGACCGTCAACTCTAAACCAGAGATGGTGGCAAAAACACGGAAACAGGTCCCGACGGGCGTCTTCTCGTCAAGAAGCGAAAGGGAATCCCCCAACAGTGAAGACCTAAAAAATGAAAAGGGACTTAATCACGGAGAGTGCGCAGATCAACAAAAACTGCCCTATGTGAACTGAAAAAGAACTGAACCAAAAGAATGCCTTTCCCGTTAGATAAGGCAAAACTAGTCCAAACAAGAAAAAGCAAGGAACAAACATCCCATTTCCAAACGGGAGTCCAACCTAAAGGGTAAGAGAGGTTTAACTAGGCCGTCCATAAACAAGGAAAATTTGAGTTGAAATAGTACTTCCCTCTTGATTTGGGGAAGCACTTGAACGGACGCCTAACAGAACTCATTTAAAGAAAAAAACAGGGAGAGGCCACCCATTCAATCAAAAAGGCGCATTAACAAGGGAGCCTTGTTCCGCATCAAGGGTTGGGCCTGCCGTCAAAAGGGGGGAAGGTTAGATTTGGGGACTTCCATTTTAAGGATGGAATTCAGGAGAAAGAGCCAAGGTTAAGGGTGGGTGAACCTTCCTCTCAAGGGAAGTGTCCACAACTAAGGAAACACGCCTGTTGAGGGCATTTTCATAGAAGGAAGAATTTTGGGGGGGGGGCAATGGGGCTTGTGGACTCTCCCGTTGTGAAAGGAAAAAGGGTCGCTAGGGCTTTACCCCAAAGTTTCTGAATGGACTACGAAATTTGATGGTAGAGCCGTAAGAAAGACCAGGGAGACGTATCACCTGGTGTTGAGAAGCTCCCATCTCATTCAAGCATTGGGGAACCTGGAAACAGAGGTAGACGTAGGGGGCGAGACGGCGGAATCAGTCCTCGGGGGGACCGTATCGACAGGTCTAAAGCAGGGGGCCTTTTCATAGGGAAGAGACCACCTTCACGGGAAAGGAATAGGATACAAAAACAAACGCGACCGTTAAGCACAACTAGCTGGTTTACTCGAAAAGTGGGAAAAAAAACCACTGTTGGAATGGAAAAAAAATTGACTCCGTGGAAAAAAGACGAACTTTTAAACAAAGGGGTCATAAAGGTTCACCGGGAAAGCTCCCAAATTGGAGCGGGGGGGCGCTCCTTAGGGGGTGTTAAGGAACGATCTCGAAAAACCGCACCTTTATAGCAGAACAATGAGTACCACGCACAAAGGGGATACCCCTAGGACAGAGCAAGGCGCTCGGGGTCAACGGGAAAGAAGTCTCTGAAGAAAAAAGAAAAGGGGGACCACAAATTGGAAGAGAGCTTTCAATGAAAACCTTCCCACAGCAATCCGGAGGACAATACAAACAAGTTTTACAGCGCAAACAATTTTCCTGCGATTCTCGGGGAAGAAAGGATTTACGCCTCGGGGAAAGTACAACAAAGGTGGAAACTTCTAGATGAAATATAAAGGGCTACGTAAGTCCTGCCGAATGGGGGGGTGAAGCCAGGAAGTACTCAAAGGGTTAGGGGTAAACCCTTTTCATGTCACCTGAAGGAGAACCCTTGGGAAGGACTCCTTAAAAAGGAGGAGCTCACAGTTACACTCAACGATGTCAAGGGGGGGGCATACGTGTGTGGCGACAAATACTAGGTGTCTCCACACCTTGTGCAACACAAGGAGCAAATTCCTCAGACTGGTCGCCAAACGCTGCAATGGGGGGGGAAATTGTAATCCCAGAGGAGGGTCATGGTTAGAAAAATGGGTCCCAAGTGGGAGCTTGAAAAATTCGTCTTTCATCCTAAAAAAGAAGAATAGAAGATTATCAAGAAACTAAGGGGGGAAGACCGGTCAATACATGGGGGAAGAGGGGCAATCGCAACAAGGGAAAGAATTCCTGGAAATACGGCACAGCGAAGAGAGAAACTCTAAACAAGTAACCAAAGAAATCAACTGCTGAAAGGAACGTACTGGGAATTAAAAACGGGGCACCGGGTAAGGGGCTGGCATGAAAGGGGTCCTTTCTGCACACGGGGAGGACACAAAAAAATTCGGTGATGGTGAAGACGTTTCCCTTTAAACGTCCAAGGCGGGGTTCATGGCAAGGGAGGAAAAAAACAAGAAAAGAGGAAGGGAAAGGCAAAGGCCTCCCGAATCCCTACGGTCGAGTGGAAGAAAGATGACAGTTAAGAAATGAAGAAAAGAAAAAACAAATCTTCATCGGGAAATAACAATCTCACGAGAAAAGTCGAAGGTGGGTGGATTAAAGGATCTCAATCAATGGGGAGCCCATCGAGGGGGAGGGGACAGCATCCTCTTAACAGGGGAGACGGGAGAAGAAAGGCTGTCGCTAAAAAAAAAACAAGAAACAGAGGAGGAAAAGAATATATTATTATCATACAGAAAAGGTCAAGACCAGCGACTGAAAGGGGTGAAATAGCGACCTCTGTAAGAAAAACCGCAGGCACAAAGCTTTATTAGAGGAGCTTTGTTGAGAAAAGAGCCTTGGGGGGCAAATCTCATTATTTCGAGGGAAGGAAGGGGATCACAATCGGGGGAAGTAGGCTTCCAGGGGGGAGATCCATGCCCTCAACGTAAGAACCAGATTTCAGGGGGGGCAAGTAAAAAAGCCCCCCTGAAGTTAACACGGAGGCAAACCACCAGCTAATTGTGCACGTTAGGGGGGAGGGCAACATCCCCGAAGAGTGTCCCCATTGAAAGAACCTTAAGGGACCAACACGTTTGGGGGGGAAGAAGGGAATCGTTCACCAGCACAAAAAAGGGGAGAGGGAAAGGTACTACCAGAGAAAAAATGTTATTTCCTTACAAGGGAAGAAATAAATCATGGGTTTGGCGAATTTACTCGAAAAAATCTTGTGAAGAAAACTCTCCAATGGAGGGATGAAAATCTGAAGTACCGGTTACGGGATCTCCGAAGGGGGGAACATTGCACCAACGCATTGGGGGGGAAGAACTGCGACCAACTGCCAATGTTCAATCATGAACTAAGGACAGCGGTTGAAGCTCACAGACAGGGGACAGGGGAAATTGGTTGATTGAAAAGCGGGCTGGGGAAGGTTAACGAGGACCTCAAGTTCATAGTCCCAAGAAAACACCCAATCGGGAGCTTACGGACGCGATGTAAAACGTCCGAGAGGGAAAAAAAAAAAAAACCCCCACCTGCAAGGCGTTGATTACAACAGCAAGAATACATCAGGTTGGAAAAAAAAAATGGGTCGGGTACTTAAGAGTTCACACCTTTGGGCCAGAACGTTGAAGACGGGGGAACAGCCGCCACAGAAGTTTCCAAGGAGGGAAATGAACTTTTGGGGCAGGGGCGCGGTAATCTCGAGGGGCGGTCCTTACGCGGCAAATGGCGCTCTGGAACTGGGGGGGGGTTGGGGGGCCGTCACCAACTCACTCTCTGAACAAGAAAAAGGTGCCATTGTGGGAAAAGCAAAGCCTCCGAGGCAAAAAAAGGGGGGGAAGTCTGAAGAAATCCCTGGGGGGGGAGATAAAACCCGAGGTGACACATCTCCGAACCCCCAGGGGGGGGGAGATTGATTGGGGGGGGGCTGTTTTTTTTCCAGAAGGGATTGTGTAAGAATGTTTCTGGGGAAGATTTTTCTGGGGTGTAGTTATCTGTAGAGGAGGGGGAAAACAACAATGGAGGCGAAGGGCCAAATCCTGTGGACGAAAGGAACTGACAGGTGAAAAAAGAAATTGAACCATTTGTAATCGGTGAGGTCTTACAAAAACGTAAGGAAGGTGGGGTGTTGGGTTTTTCACACTCCTGGAAGGTTGAAAAACTTGTCAGGGGAAGGGGAGCGAGTGTGATCAGGTCAATTTAGGAAGAGACGCTTCCTTTGGGAAATAGTGCCTCTATGAAACGGCGAGTTATGAAATGCAACCGAAGATACCGACAAGCAAACATAATTCGACTGCACTCCTACATCAGGGTAAAATTACAACAGAGGTAAGTAGTCAGAATCACGTTCTGCGAAAAAAACCAAAAAGTGAGACTGGCATTGTTCCGATTAAGAGCGAAAGGAAAAAAACAAAAGAGTAGGTCATCAAAATAAAAAAATGTAAAACAGGGAGAACTAAACGTTAAGCACTGAAGAGGCGTAAGAAGGTCCAAACCACAGCACCAAAATCCCAAGAGGCACCCAAAAATGTAAACCGGGAGCGATGCGGACAAGTCGTTCGGAACCTTTCAAGGGGAGGGAGGGAACGGTCATTAGGGACAAAAGATTTTTGCAAGACAAGGGGGGGGCCAAAAAGAATAGTGCGGAGAGACCCCTGAACGCCCCGACAATCACGGGGAAGGGGTCATTGGACACCAGGTGGCCTTCAAATCCATTAGCCAAAAAAAACGGGGGAAATAAGTCACACAGAGATGAACTTGAGAAATGGAAGGAATTGGCCGCGACCAAGGGGGGGGGGGGGGACAGGCACCTTGTGTGTGGGGGAAAAAAAAGGTTTCCAAGAAAGGGAAGGGTGGACGGAAGAAAAACACAGATTTCTTTTGAAGGTCACGGGCAGGGGGGGAACCGGTCGGCGGCAGGTTAACCAGGGAGAAAAAAAAAAAAGAGTTGGCACAAGAGAATGTTCCGGAAGACAGGTTTACGAAAGTGGGGGAAAGTTTTTTCAGCGGAGGCCGGTTGGGAGCGAAAAAGGTGATAAGACTCCCTGAGAAAGAGGTGGAAATCGGGGGACAGTTGTACTTTTCCAACATCGGGAGAGTACACAAATGACCCGTTTTTGGAGTGAAGATTTATTGCGGCACTCGCAGGGGGGGAGAGTGGGTTCAGCGTTCTGTACGACTTATGGAAGAAAGGGGAACGCAGCACCTCGGAATTTTCTTTTTTTCCCCCCGATCGCGCCTTGTCCCTGTTCTTTCCGGGTGGGGGAAGAAAAACAAAAGAAAGAAAGAAAATGTCCACGAGAGTAAGTCGGAAGCCCATTGAGAAAACATCTCAGTGGGGGGGAACTTTCGAAGTCGAACCAAAGAAGACGGGATCCTGAGTTAGGTGTTGTATGAGGTGTTTCTCCCTCAGGGAAGAGCCAAAGGATGTGTTTTAAAAGGGCCCGGCGACGGCCGAGGGAGACAACTTCCTGGGGAAGAAAAAAGGTTGCGAAAGCACCCTGGGAGCCAGGGGGCAAGCCAAAGAGGACGAATCAGGGGCCCTTGGTCTAGGGAATTAGGAAAGTCAAGCCATAAAGAACTTCGAATGGGGATCTGGGTACACCAGGCACAGCTTTATTGTAAGGGGTCGAAAGGGGGAATGAAGAGGAATGAACCTGGTTTATGTGGGGGGCCGGGGGGGGCGGCAAAAGTCGGAAAGGAAAAGGGCTTATAGGTGGGAGCAGTTCTCCACAACAGGTCATCCACTGCAAAAGAAAAAACTGCAAAAAGGGGTACAGTACCAGAAGTCAGAGAAAGGGGTAACCGGAAAAAGGGGTAAAAACCTCTTTTCAATGGGGTTGTTTACGGGGTAGGACTAGGACGTCATGCCTCAGAAATGGGACAAAATATAAGAAGGGCGCGGGAAAATGGGGTTTCTCTAGTCCCGCACTAATTCAAACTGGGGTTACCACGTTATTTGTCTTATACAGGGAGAGACCAGGTCCAGGGCAGGGTACTTTGAGGGGGGTCCAGGGACTACCGCGCGAGAAGAAAAGGGGACGAAAGGTCGAGACGAAAATAGAAAGCCGTCTAAAGGATTAAAAACCAGGAAAAGGTGTAGGAGGGCATTTGGGCCAATATTAGATGGAGAAAAAGGGTTGGAAAGGAGGAGGTAAAGACTTGTTCTTTCCCAGGGGAGAAAAAAATGAGAGTAGAAACCAAAATTGCCACACGAAAAAATGGGGTTCATTTCTCGTACCAACGGGAGTTGTTGAGTCGACGTGGAAAAACAAATAAACAATTAAATTGGGACCACTGGTGGGGGTTGGGGATAAAAAGAGTGTATCTGCAAAAAACACCAAGGAAGGAGCTGCTCTCCACGGGAAAAGGGATGTAGACAAAAAAAAAAAAAAACAGTGTGGGAAAGCTGTTTCTGGTAATAGATGATCAAAAAAAACGTGGACCGAGAACGGTTAAAGGAATAGGAAGGGGGGAGATTGGGGGAACTACTATACTTGTGACAATGACCAACGAACCAACGGGGTATCGAAAATTGGGGGGGAATTGGGAAAAAAAAAAAAAAAAAAAAAAATAGACCAGAGATGGTGAACGAAACCCCAGGACAGGAGAACAGGGCGACAGGGAAAAAAAGCCCCATTTTGTGCATCCGGGCGAGTCGTGGGATGGCGAAGGACAGGGGATCGACGAGAAATAAAAAGGAATCCGAAATCTAAGGGACAAGGTGAGAAAGAGGACCCAATAATTTCAATGAGGCGTCTCTAAACCCACGTCCACAGAGGTCGCACTCGCGGGAAGTGGGGATTTATTACTGACATGAACACCCCTACAAGGGGTATGTGAAGCCGAAACAGTCTCCCCTATGGGACGACACGGACCGGTGGGTGACCCCGTTACGGGGGGGAGAAGTGAAAAAAATGAAAGAGTTACCCTTGTGAAATATGATGGCGAAAAGTGTGGGGGCGCGACACGCAATCGTCTCTAAAAAGGGCCCAACAGTTTCCAAATCAAACGACGTAAAAAAAAAGACTGGGATAAAGGATCCAAAATAAATGAGCGGGGAACAGAAACTCACCAAAAAATCTCCTTCATACACAGTCCTCAAAAATGCGAAAAACAAGGTGATGAGGATTCTTTGGCTAGAACTCCGGCGCCCACCAAAGGGAAGGGAGTCAGCCGTATTTGATGCCAGCACGCAAGCGGCGAAATCGAGGCAATCAAATGGGGCAATCATATATCTGTCAAGAAGGGACAAAAGTGAAACAAGACGTCCGCTCACTGCTGCAAAAACACAAACTACAGTCATTAGAAGTCCCGCTCCGGGAGAAAGTCAGGAATCAGTCTGGGGCACTAGGGAAATTGGAAAAGAGGTTCCTCACCAGTACCCGACGGATGAAGACCCTAGTCCTCGTTCCACAAAAGAAAAAACACCTGACAGAAAGCAAGATGGTGGGTTGGAACACGAAAGAAGGAGAGACTGAAAGACGTCAGAAATCCCAGAGTCCTTCCAGAGGCCGCAACAATCAAATGAATCGTGAATCAACAAGGGGAGAAATATGAACGAGGCCAAAGATGAAAAAGGCTACCCGCCTATTCCAATGGTTCAAAGGAAGCAAACTCGTCCAACTTTAGCGAAAAATACCCAAGAACCGACACGAGAAACAATGGCATCAAACAGGAAAAAAGTACTTAAAACAATGGAATCGCGGATCCAGCCGGAAGGTCCGGCGGTAGAAAGAAAGACCAGAAGTGATTTTCAGCTTAAAGGGGAAACACACCAACCCGGGGGAACACTTTGTCAAAGTCAAAGTGGTGAAGCACCCAAGTCGCTTCCAAACAAACCAATTCCAAAACACGTAACCGTGAGCAAGAGAATGGGAGTAACTCATTAATAAAGTTTTCAAACCGAAGGGACATTATTTGGTTGGGGTGCAATCAGGAAAAAGTGCGGCGAGTGCCGTAAAAACCAGGAAACCTGAAAAGAAAAAAAGAGTATGGTAAAAAGGCCGAGAAGGAAAAACCTGGGGAAGAAGAAGTCGCCGACAAAACGTGGGCGCAAATCAAGGGGGATGTTCGGATCCGGCTGGGAATTGGTGGGGAAAGAGTTGCTGGTGGGGGGATATAACTGGAAAGGTGAGGTAAGGGGAACTGACAATGGGGAGGGACCCAGGGGGGGAGCCTGGGGGATTGACTGAAAAAGGTTAGTTCTCTCAAGGGGGGAACACAATTACACTCAACAAAGGTTTTTTGTTGAGATCAGGACCGGTAGAAGAAGAAAAAAGGATTCGGTGCACTCTTGAAACTTGGGATGCTTATTGCTAGCTAACTAATAGGCTCCAACGCAAAAATGGGGATACGGTAGGAGAGCAAGACGCCGTAAGGAAGAGAAAGGACTCCGCACCGGAAAGAAACCCGCCCCTAATCTTTATCAAAACACAAAACGTTCCTGTTGCAAAAGGGGGGAAAGATTGGAGAAAAAAGAAAAATACACGTACTCCTTAAAGAGAAAAAAAAAAGACCCACGATTAACCCAAGGGGGGGGAGGCCATATTATTAGCGGCGATTTACCAGGGGCGCAAAAACTTTTTCAGAGAAACCCGAGGAACAAGCCAAGGAGAATAAGCACAACTTCTGACACCCACGACCATGGAAAAGAGCCAGGGGGGAACCCAGAAGCGGTCAAGCAACGTCACAGCTCCGAAAAACTCCTTACAGAAAAAAAACTGGGACTCGAAGAGGTAACAACAATGGAAATGGTTCCCATAGAAGAGGACAACTCAAAAGTGGAAAAGAGCCGCCATTGCCAAGTTAATCACGAGAGTTACCTCGCACATGTTCAAATGCATGGGGTTAACTTTGGTAAACTAACTGGAAGAAAAAAGATGAAAAAGTGAACTGACAGTGAACTCAAAAGAAAAAAAGAGAAAAGGGCGGTTACCTGGGGACTTCACCTGTAACTACAGCGACTGGAATGACCGCAAATCCCAGTTCCCATTACAGTCAAAAAAAACTGTAAGTATGGGAGGAAATAAGGGGTATGACTCCCACCTCGATAGGGGGGAAACTTCCACAGGGTACGCCAGGAGGATTCCAGTTGGACAGACCAACAAAGGGCCTGAGTAAAGGGTAAAAATTGGAAAAAAGGGAACAAGGCCGGTGGGCGCTGAAGAGGGCTACTTCATCCCGGAAAAGAAGCGGAAGATTGGAAGAAAACCATGGTCGTAACATAAAGAATTTCCTTAAGAGGCCGATTCAAAACTGGTGAAAGAAAAGTTCACTGAAGGGAAAGAACTGAGGAAAATTTTGTCTCTATGCTCCAAGAGAAAAGTGCAAAGACAGCGGTGAAACTGATCCCCAAGTAAGGCCTCATAAACCCAAAAAAGGCGCGGCCGGTAGCGGGCAAAAAAAAAGAAAAGCAATGGATGCCACAGGGAAAAGGGGTAGACGCAGTTACGAATGGGAAAAGCAGGGGGGGGGGTGCAGGACAAACTTGCGCACACAGAAATCGGTTGGTACCCTCCGACAAAAACCTAGAAAAAAAAAAAATGCTGGGGGGCGCAATCTGCGAAAGGCCAAACACAAAAGAGGAATAGTGGGAGAAGAACCAAGACCGAACTGTAAAAACCAAACTAGGGGGTGCCGCGGTGGCAGTCTAGTCTCCCCCACTCAAGGGTGAGCAGAGAGAAGGCTCAGACTCAGGACAAGTTCTCGGCACTCATCGCGGCTAAAAAAAAACAACAAAAAAAAAAAAAAAAAAAAAAAAAAAAAAAAAAAAAGAGGGGGGAAAAAAGAAAAAAGAAAATAGGAAGCAAAAGCCATGTTACATCGAAGGAAGTCAGGGCGGGGCACCCCTGATGAAAAACGCGCAAATCATAAACCAAAAGGAAAGAACAGCAGTGGAGTGGCCGGGGAAGAGTTCCTCTCCGAATGCCCGATTTTGTTGGCGAGGATTGGACAAGCACTAGCAAACCCGGAAGGCCATCGGAGTCAAAAAAAAGAATAATTCCCAGAAATGGTGCATGCAGGTTGACAAGAAGGATACTTTTCCGCTTAACTGTCATAAAAAACAAGAAAAAACAATTGAAAGAGAAGCCCTCCACCAAAGGCCCCCATGATGGCCAGCCCAAAGCCAGCCCACGGTGGGGGAATGGGGAACGAAGCAGCCGAATGGCTCACAGGAGTGAAAAGAACTCGGATCACTTAAAAAGGGGGGAAGGTGCCCCAGGGGCCGGATCAGGAAAAAGGTTGGAGACGAAACTTTACAGAATCGATGAAAGCCAAAAAACAGTGGGGTTTCCTTTAAAAGATAAATTAAAAAGGGGACCGTCTTAGGGGGAAAAGTTACCAGAGTATTTCAAGCGCAACGTACGAAAAAGCAACTCCTCATGGCAGAATTCAACTCCAGGCAAAAGGGCAATCAAAAAAGTGGGGACATGAACAGCAGAGGGGACTTGGGGGGGAAAAAATCCAGGGGGGAGAAAAGGGGGTGAACACAGTACCGGATGTGAACATCAAAAAGGCGAAAGACTGGAAAGGGTACAATTAGACGAATGAAAAAATGGGGAGGGAACTCCAAAAGGTTGCAAAAAAGGCCGAAAAGTTGCCATCAAGGCAAAGGGAAAAAAACAGCCAAAGCGCTTTGCGGCTTCACAACTGGGCCATGAGAGTAGAAGAGGGTTGCAGGGGACACAACCAAACCAACTGGAAGAGTTTTATTCGAACCTAATGTGCCCAATAAAAACTGACCACGAGGGAAAATTCATGAGAGGGCCAAGATGGACCTTCCAAAGGGTGAAAAGGTTGGGGGAAGGTTCAATCCCTCTCGCGGGTGCCGGCCAATCATGTTGGAACAAGGAACTCAGCAGGGGACCAAAAGGTGGTTTTTTTGGCATCCGGAAAGTGGGGGGGGTCTTTCCTTGGGGGTGGGTATCCCCAGCAAACATAAAATTGTCAGAGAACGGGGTGGAAGGACGCCGGGGACAGGAAGATAAAGGGGGTGGGGGGGGGCAACATGAGGTAATCAATTGTTTCTGAGAACCTGAAGGTGTTCATGGAGAAAAAAGAGAGACGTAAAAAACCAGGGCGCCGACCAAAAGTAATCACGGAGCAACCAGTGAACTTAAAATAAACAAACCCAGGGGGAAAAAAGAGGGTCGGAGGGTCCCAGGCTGGTGGGAAGGGTGGTTGGGGGAACAACCCCACGGATGGATGGTGAAAAGGGGCCTCCAGGGGGGGGACTCGTGTGCTCACGGGAAAAAAAAATAAGAGCGCGGCTGCACTTCATTCCGATGGGAAAGTGAACTAGGGAAGGGAGAGGAATTCCCCGGAGATGACAAAGTTGTCAAAAAAGAACGTAGGGAACGTTAGAGAATCGGCCTCCACAACCAAGGAAAGCGTAAGCGTCAAAACAGGGAAGGTCAGTTCGGAATGCACGGCCAAGGGAGCCCAAACAACCCATGTGGGAAATGGGTGGAGGTGTGTGCAACGCAGAAAAGGAAAAACCAAAATCGTAAGGCAAAAAGAGCAAACTCAACGTGGGGGTGAAAAATAAGGTGTCCACCAGTCCAGACCAACCGAAACGGGAAGCTAGAACAACCAGCCATCCTTCAAAAACTACAAAAGTGTCCACCAACAAAGGGGGGTCCAAAGGGCCAAAAAAAAAACAAAATGGAACAAGAAAATTCTCCTCGAAAAAAACAGGAGGAGGTCAACCTTCAAGGAGGGGGGGGGGGACCAATTTGCCCGGGCAGGGGGCGTCAGGTTTCCAACTACCAAAGCTGGTGCTACCTCCGAAAAAAAACCCGCCATGCCAGCCAAGCAGCTAAGGGGAAGCCTTCAAAACTACCACCCTGGAAAAAGGCGGTCAAAGTGGACCTCGGTAGAGGGAGAGACCAAGGGAGGGGTCAGAAGCGCCTGAAGGGGGAGACTGGGGCTTAAGCCTCATCGGAAAAAGATGTGTGGTTGGCTTAACATGATAGTAAGTTGCGCCTGACCGCTTTGTATAAGGGGCAAGGTGTGATAAAGGAAGCGGTATTAAACCAAAAGTAAAAAAACAGGCGTCGCGAAGGAAGCGGGTTGCAAAAGATTTGAAGAGTTCTGGGGGTCGGTCAAGGGGAGCCTGGTGGCAACGGCGGGGACGGGGGGTGGGCGAAATACAGGAGAAGGGATGAAAAAGTGTAGCAGTGAGGTGAACGGAGTTGGGCCTTGGGCCAAGCCGAAAAAAACCGAATTAAAAGAACAAATGTGTTACAATATTTTCAGAGGGGGGAAGTGCACTAACTGCCTCAATGAAACCTAAAGAAAATCGTACGTGCGTCCCTCTTAACTAAAAGCAGAGGGGAGGAGTTTGCCACACAAAGCGGCTAAAACCCGGGTGGGAGAAGCTCTCCAAGGTGTACACAAAAATAGTCGGTAGAAGCCCGTGAGAAAAGGAGGGAGACAACCCCGCGCACATTGAATTTCGAGAGCAGACACTTGATAGTGGTAATGGGTGTGGCCTGGGGTTCAGAAACGGGCTAGCTCATCTTAAACCAGGCGCCGGAATCAGGGAGTAAAGCGGTTCGGCCCGGTAAAGCATTCCAAAAACAAAAGTCCGAATAGAAGCAAGAAATGTGTTCTCCAGTAGAGGAACGCAAAAATAAGGACGCCTGGAGAAAAAAAACGCCAACAATTCTGACGCGGATTTTAAAGAGGGCTGCTTAAGCAGAACCCGGGGTTAAAAGGGGGGCGGGAAAAATCCAAAAAACGCCCACGGGCAAAGGGAAAAACCTGGGAACGAAGAGAGTCAGGAAAAGTTGGCGCCAAAAAAAGAACCGGTCGCAACGAAAAAATGAGCAAACTGTAACAGGACCAACATACCGTGAAAAAACCGGAACTGAAAACGGGTGAAGACTGGGTCGTTTCAAATAAGGCCGCCGCAGGGGGGGAAGACTCAGAAAAATTGAAAAAGAACAAGACAGCCCGCACGGTCCTTTACTAAAAAGCTTGTGGTGACGATCTGGATCCATCTGCGGGAAAACATGTATGTGTCAGCTCCTAAACTTTGACATGCCTGAGTCGAAAAAAAAAAAAAACCTGTGCGAAAAGTGGGGACAATTAGATCGGCCGACAGAATTCTCAAAAAGGGGAAGCCAGGGACGACTCGGAAATCAGTTTTGGTAAAAGAAAAAAAAGGTTCAAAGAACAACAAAAGGACATGTTTTTCGAGGATGGCCAGTTTTCCCGAGGAAAAAAAAAAGGGGGGGAAAAGTTTGTGGGGGAACTGCATATATAGTCGTGGGGGAGACACGGGACAGAACAAAGGAGAAAGAACCAAATTATTATTGTTAAAGTTCATCAGGGGGAAAAAACATTGGGAAGAAGGGGTAAAAAATGAGACAAAACACCGAAGAAATTTGCTCAAAAAATGGGGTGGGGCAAAGGGGGGTTTTGAGGTAAAAATATCTGGGGGGAAAGAACTTCTCTCCAAAACAAAAAAGGGATAAGGTATGAAGAGGGGAAGAGATGATGGGAGAAAAAAAACGCAAAAGGGGTAGCAATGGGATTTGCGGGGTAGTTTTAACTAAGAGAAAAAAAACGATGGGGGGACGAAGGGGTAAGGGATAGGAGGGCTATCCAGTTTTGGGGGGGGGGATACATCATCCTTGGGGGAAAAGAATGGTCTGGTCTACCAACTATTTAGAAAAGAGAATAGTAATGGTTGTTCAACAAAAAATTCTAACTGGTGGCAAAAAGGAAAAAGTCCGGAAAAACCTGTCCTCTGGACGGAAGGAATTAACTCCGAAGTGATAAACGAAAACCGGCACGTTCGTCTCGCTCGAGAAAAAACCAAAAACGCTGCAGCGACTTCAGGAGTTTAAGAAAAACAAATAGTCAAAAGCCTGGATGCGAAGCGAGACGCTACGTCACAGTTCACAAGACGAGGGGGGTAAAAAATGTGCATGGTCAACGCAAGGCGAGGATGTTTAAACCGAAACAAATGCCCCAAAAAGAAAAAGAAAAAAAAATGCAGGGTTTTAACGCCCCGTCCTTAAAGGGGGACCGGGCCGGGAGTGCAGGGGTCCAAAACGAACTGGCCCGGGGGCAACAAGGTATGTGGTCAAAAAAAGGCGCATCCGGCAAACTCTCACAAGGCCACAGGTAAAGAACGAAAGGGAAAAGGGAGCCGCAACGTAAAACGTCCTAGGTTAAAACTCAGGAACAAAGTAGAAAAACTCGCCGGACAGGGAAAGGTCTGCTGTGAATAGGAACAAAAAGACAAGGAAAAAAAAAAAACGATTGAAAGGCCACAAAAAGAAACTGGGTGCGATACCGCAAAAGGGCCCGAGGGACAATCGCGAAAATTTTGTTGGGGAATTCTAGACACCGCGGCTTCAAAACGGGGGTAAAAACCTTGGGAAAAAAAAAAAAAATCAGGAATCGCGCGAATCCCCTTGGAAACGAAAAAAAAACCGGGACTGCACAGAGAAAACACCTACGCTATCAGTCTGGGAGGAAGGACAAAAAAGAAGGCATGCAGCTAGAGAAAGTGGAAAGGCCTTTCGCAGGAAGCTCTAGTTGAAAGGAGTCCCACCGACACCTTCCAGCCAGAATGGGGTGGTAACCCAAAGCAAATACGCGGCTCGGGGGTCTAAAGGTAACAAAACAAAAAAAAAAAAAAAAGATGTCAGTCCAGGTCAAACGCCCGAGAGGGCACAAGCCTCGATCTAGGGAAAATTGGGGACAATTCGGCTGGGGCAAAAACGAGGTGGGGGGAAACTGAAAGCTGACCCACCCCAAGGGATACATTGGAAAAAATCTCTCACGGGCGCCGGAAAAAAAAAACAAAGACCGCAGGCCCACAGCTCAAAAAAAAAAAAAAACAAATTTCAGTAAAAGGGAACAAAGCAAGAGGGGAAAAAATCGTCTGGACCGCAGAGTCAAAAAGGGGCCATGGGGAATAAACGAATTTCAAAAACCTCCGGATGGGGTGCAAAAAAAGGAACGACAATGGTTTTTCAAAAAAAGAAAGCACAGGAAAACGCCCAAAACTAGGAGAAACACCGCAAGAAAGTCGCAAAGCAGTTTTATTCAAAAGCATTCAAAAAGCGGGACCCGAAAAAAGTTTTGAATGGACCGTTGGCTCGCCAGGGAACGGGGGAATAACGGGGGAGGCCAAAGGGACGCCAAGCAAGAGGCATACCAGGCAAAAAAAAGAAACGTGTCAAAAGACCGCCGGCAAAAACAAACAAAAGGACAAGAAGTGGAACCGCATAGAGAGTGGCAGGGGAGGAAAAGGGGGGTACAGGGGGGTGGCAAATGGGATTGGAGTGACCGTCCGGCGTGCGTTGAAAAACGTTTGATCTAATGGTTCGGGGTTCCCACCGGGGGGGAGCGGGGAGGACTACGATTTGGGGATGAAAAAAATAAGCGCGAAATAAAAACTCGGGGGGAGAAACCTGGGGGGGGGGGGGGGGGTGGGGGGGGTGCGAAGGGAGTGGACGAGTGAAAGGTAAAAAAAATGCCCGGGGGTTGCAAATTACCGCTTGTTAGTCGTCGCAAAGAGAAGTCAGGCTATTCCACCGTTAACTCAGGGGGGCGTTAGAGCAAAAATACGGTAACTCGAAACGAAAGGAAAAGCTAGACCAATCAAAACGAAAGCCCCAAAAACAAAACCTCCTCCAGGGACAAGGTTAACGGGGTTACTGACGAAAACAGTGTCAAAAAATCATTCGTGGATAACAATCAGAAAAGTGACAAAGAAACTCGGTAAAACATCAATGAATTAACCGGGCGTCAAGCGGGCCAAAAAAAAAAAAAACACGTGATTGGTAGAGCAAAAAGTCCCTAGAAAAGGAACTAAAGCACAGTAATAGGACAAAAGGACTCACAAAAAACACCCGCCAGGTTCCAGGAAGAAGACGAAACTGAACAAATAACGGTTAAAACGCCGGGATCTCAAACCCACCCTAACGATACACCTGCAAAAAAGGGGCGGCAAGAAGGTCGGACGGAAAGGGGAACATCAAAGTTAAGGGAACGCATGAAGCAAATGAAGCCTACGACCAACGAGTGGAAAAAAAAGGGGGGGCACAATTCCCAAAAAAACTTGAAAATGGGGGACAACTCAAAGGAGTCGGGGCAAAAAAGCAGAAAATTAATGGGGGGGAACAAGGGGGAACCAAAAGGGGGACGCCCTGGGCTGGGTGGGTAAAACGCTGCCCTGGAACTAGCCTAAAAGGGGGGAGACTCAGTCCCAGGAGTTCCCCATCCGACTGTACCAAAAAGGGGGGGGATGAAAAAAGCAGGGGTTATTAAACAAATCCCGGCCTCAAAATGTAAAACCACCCCGCAAATGAGGAACCCCATTAATAAACCGGGTAAAAGTCAAAAAACGCAGTGGGGGCACTGGAGTAGCCAGGAGTTGGCACAGTTCGAAAACAAAAGACCGTGAGTGCTTCCGCATAACGGTCCAGGCAAACAAGCCCTCGAATTTTGGGTGGAAAAGACCGAGGAGGGTAATATCGATCGCCAACCGGAGGAGGGGGAAGCAGGGCCGATAAGAAAAGGGGGAAAGCGGGGGACGCGAGTAACTCCTATCCACCATGAATACTTAAAGTCAGGGTCACAACCAGGGGACATGGGGGGGGGGTCCTTTGCAAAAAAAGAACTGCCGCAGGAAAGGGGAGATTCACAACCCCAGTCTGCAAGGGAATGTGAACGAAACCGTTCCTGGGGAAACTCAAAAAAAAAAAATGGGTGTTCAACCAGTTGAAAAGAAAAAACCAGAAAAAGAGGGGAATGAGGAGAGCCCTTCACCGACGAGCCCGAAGGGGAGTGCCATAAATGAATGAAAAAAAAAAGCAGGAAAAATGCAGCAAAACAAAAGCTGCATCGTGCCACACACAGTAAAAAAAAACACCGCGGGGGGTGAGATAAGGAGGAGAAAGAAAAGGGGTAGCCCCCCTATCCTGGTACAGCTGAGAGGAACATCTGCGACAAGAACTCTCTCAAAAACACGAAGAGATATTAAGGTAGCCAGAGAAATGTTAAAACATATCCAGCCGCTTTAATTTGAGTCGCCGAGTCGGGGTAAGGCCACCGCAACAAGACGGTGTCCCGGTTCGCGCCAAGAAATGCCGAGGTGGGGGGGGGTACCGCGATTGCAGAACACAAAATAGGATGCACGATCCGGGGGGTGGGCGGGGGGTGGGGGTGATGGGGGGGGGGGGGGGGGGGGGGAAACAGTGGGCGTAGTGGGAATGGGTAGGGGGAAGAGGTTTCATTTGGAGAAGTACAACGTGGAAACTTTCCAAGTGTCAAGGACGGAGCATCCACAAAATTGACTGTAGGGCAGCTAACCTGGAAAAAAAAAACGAACGCATGAAAGAGCCACCATGGGAAACAGCCACTGTGGAAGGAGACGGACTCAGTTTCCAGCAGGGGTTCAGAAGATTAGTACTTGAGCTCAAAAAAAAAGGTAAGGGCCTTCTAGACCATGGGCATTGGGTACCCGATCAGGAGGCTTGGAGAAAAAAGTCTCATAAAACGGGATGTTGACCCTAACGAAATTCAAAAAGATGAATGAGAAATATGTTGGAGGAAAAAAGGTTGCTTCTTCAGGGATGAAAGCGATGCAAAAAAAAAAAAAACCACGGCCCTGGCCAAAACGGGCCCTAAAAACCATCAATTGTCAAAGCATTGACAAAAAAAAGCATCGGTGGGGGGTTAGCTGTAACAGCCACGTTGATTGGGGGAACTCAAGATGGGCGAAGGGGGGTACACCAAGGGGGGAGACGTGCAGAAAAAAAAGTAACCCAAACCGCAGGATGCTACAGAAAGAAGAAAAGTGCGTCGCCAAGAAAAACCCAACGGGAAAGGGTCTATTTCCACAGGCAAGAAAAAAAATAAACAAGCCGGACGTACTGCGGAGGGGAAAGAACATAAAACAACAAAAAAATAAAAACTTCACCCTTTTGGACGGACTCCCGAAGTTGAAAAGGTTTAACGAACTCCCCCATGGAAACGGTAAATCTCTCCGAGGCGTGTGGGAAAAAAAGCAAGCCATGGGTGACCCGACTACTGGGGTTGGGGGGAGGGCCGGAAACTCGCCTCCCGTGGGGTACTCCAAGGGGGAGGGGGGGGGTGGGAAACTCTAGGAATCAAAAAAACCATGTGGGGGGGTTTCTATCCGAAAGGGTTGGGGAACAACTTTAGAAAAGAAACTAGGGGGGGCGTGCAGCCATCCAAAGCAGGCTAAAGGGGACCTTGGCAAAAAAAAGTGGTCTCGTGGAAAGAGGATTTTGGACGGAAAAAAAGGACTCCCATTGGACGGGTTCGTTACCTTGGAAGAGAAGCCATAACACCATAAAAAATTCAGCAACCCGTGGAATGCAACCTATGCAAAAAAAAAAAAACCCGGGTTACTGACCAGGGGAAAGTGGACGTCCCAAATGGGAGGCGGGGGGGGGTGGGGCAATCAAAAATGAGGTGAAACTTGGTCAAACGAAAGGCTGTGGGTGACTATGAGGGAAAATGGGGGCGGAAGGGCAGGAGTTTGCCCGTAACCCGAGGGGGGGAAGAGCGATGGGGACCGGCTGGAAGTAAACTCTGCTAAAAACGAAGGAAGTGAGCAAGCTAAAGGAGGGAATACCTACTCAGAAGAACCGCCTAGCAGGGTAAGAAGGGAAACCAATGGGAGAAGTAAAACGAATCCTCCGCCTCAAGAGACACCCCAACCCGTGAGTAACTGGTGGCGGGGTTCTAATGTGTACGGCAGCCAGAGAAAATCCAAAGAGGGGGTAGGGGAAAGGGTCAGCAGGAACAAAACATAGGACGAACGAGAAAAACACGTAAACAAGCAGGCGACGTGGCCAAAAAAAAAAAAAAAAAAAAAAAAGAAACAATCAAGCCTTTTGCAAAAAAACAAACATTTTCAAAACTGCGGGGCACGAAAATGGCGAAGAAAAAAGTCGGCGGAACCACAGCCAAAAAAAGAGGAGCATGCGGACAGAGGGTTCGAAAGGGCAGGCCAAAAAGCAACGGGGCACGCGCCAAAGTCGCCAAACCGGAAGCCTGCAGCGGCACCACAATAAAAGGAAAAGGGAACAAAATTAGGAAACCTCCTGAAAAGGGAAAAGCGAAGGAAAGGGGCGAACGGACGGAGGGTCCAGGGCATTGGGGGTTGCGGCAAAGTTGAAGGGGAAAATGGGCTCCTGTACGTCGGCAAAGAACCGGAGACGGCGGGGATTTAAAAGGAAAATGTCCCCCTTCCGCGCGGGCCGAGCGTTACACGATAATGTCAGTGATGGGGAGGTGGTGGGCTCTTGGGAGACGGGTTGTGGTGGACGGCCGGGTTCCACTGGTGATAGCCTTGCTAAGGAAAGGTGATCGGGAGTGTCTCTGGTCAAAACGTGGTTGGCCACAAAAGAAAAGGGGGTAAGAGTGAATAAGGAAGTGGAGGCCATTTGGTTGAAAGGAAAGGTGAAGATTTGGTTAAAAATGCAACTCGGCAGGGGAAGAGGTGCCGTGACCCTTACCGCCCGCGAGTGCCTTGGACAAAAAACCGTGGAGACAGGGACATTGCCGGGGGGGTGGATAACACACCCAACAACCCAGCCAAAAAACAATGTAAAAGGCATGTACGGCGGGAATCATTCATTCCCAATGACGAGAAAACCCCAGAAAACAGGCATGCCGGTAAAACCGGTAAATGAAATATGTTTATCTTTTGGAACCAAAAAAACGACGGGACACGTCGTAGAGGTTTGAAAAAAACAAGGCAAGGAAACACGACGATCGCGTGGTACCAGGGGTAAATTACTGAGGGGGCTCGGGCACTTAAAAGGTTCTCACGCTTCTCCAAAAGTAAAAAAGCAAAGTCAAAAGGACCCGGGGTGGGGCTGGGAGTTAATTATCCCCAAACTCAAAAATAAGCAAAAGGGGGACTCCTTTGAGTAGAGCCAACCATCCCAGCTCGGGTAGTTCTAAGTGGAATTGGTCGATCAGCGGACAACGTTTAGGGGGGGGGATAGGGGGGGGGGAAGGGCCGGACTCCAACGGGGACTTTAGGAAAAACGGAAAAAAACTGATAACCTTGCAAAATCCTCGGTTTGCGACCATAAACCGGGGGCCGGAACTACTCCATACAACGGGAAGAAGCGGATAGCGGAATTTTAAAAAAAAAACGTAAGTCCAACCTAAGTGTGGGGCAGCCCTTGGGGGTTGTATTTTCAAAAGAAAAAAGAAATCGAGGGTTTCCCCCAACTGCGCCAACGATTTCAAAACAAACAAAAAGCAATCGCGGGGAAGCGGGGCGAAAAATGGGAGAAAAAACGGTTTTCAGAGCGTTAGATGGGAATCAGGCCAAAAGGTACCAAGTAGTGGGAGTCTGTGAGTTCAAAAAAAGGTACACCAACAGTAACGAATGAGTAAAGCCAAAGGTGTGCTTGGGGGAAAAGAAGGGTATACGGCGGGCGGGGAAGACAGTAAAGGAAAGGTGCGACCGCGACTCCATAAAGGTCAGTAACCACCGCAAGACCAAGAGGAAAAAAACGGGTAGCGGATCTCATTGCCAAAAAAAAACATTGAAAGTGTTTGGATTACTAAATCTTGGTAGTATTCCAGAACCAAGGGTGAGATAAACCCATAATGTAAAGTT
>Ga0179591_1262478_pt1 | contig 26835 bp, 30 predicted proteins | sample CZOMad2_1_08_16f_FD_182891 | JGI IMG/M metagenome (GOLD analysis project Ga0179591, IMG submission 182891) | Vadose zone soil fungal communities from Angelo Coast Range Reserve, California, USA - CZOMad2_1_08_16fungal (PacBio error correction) | ecosystem: Environmental > Terrestrial > Soil >...
GAAGTAGGGCCGTTGGTTGGAGTCAAATATGGTAGAATGATCGGTCAATTGTGAAGGTAGGGATTTCCGGAGTAATAGGGTTATGAACGCACGGGCGGCCCTAATAACAAGGGTCATCACTTTGCGGGACCAATTCCAATTCAGACAAGGGAAAGAAAAGGTGCGTAGAGGGAAATCCCCAGGGAGGGAGGCAACTCATCCGACCCAATGGGCTGCATAAAGTAGGGCACACCGAACCGTTAAATCGTGGCAGAATTGGGCTATGCACACACAAGATAACTAGCCAGAGAGGGCAGCGTATAATTCAAGCAAGTGTCGAAGTTTACTGGGGCCCTCGGGGAAAAAAGCTAAAAAAATCCGAAAGCGCAGTTTAAATTCAACGAAATCTAAAGGGGGTTCCTCAAGCTTCTCAGCCGTAGGTGTTAGATGAGTCTCGGACGAAAGGGCAAAACTTTTCCCTCACCAACTCATGTAAGGCGACGTCAAAAGATCACCTAGGACCAGACGGCTGGGTCGAAAGTCCTTCTACAGTGAGGTATTGAAAGGTATTCAAACAACAATAACCTAAAAAAAAAATGAGATGGGGGAACAGCTTTTGAAAGGGAGGAGCTCTGACGAAAATGAAGGAAGATTCCAGGGGCTTGGGTCTAAGGGGGGCTGAGTTGGGCACATGTACAGAAAATCATTGTTGGGGAACAAAGACTCGAATGGAAGTTGGAAAAGACAAAATCGGCACACCACAAAAAAAAACCCCACCCCCCCCCACCCACCAAACCCCACCCCACAACACCACCCCCCAAAAAACCCCACCCCCCCCACCCCCCAACCCCCCCCACCCCACCCCCCCCCCCCCCACACCCCCCCCCCCAACCCCCCACCCCCCCCACCCCCCAACAAAAAACCCCCCAGAACACCCCCAACCCCAAAAACACCCAACACCACCCCACCCCCCCCACAACCAAAAAAAAATGCCAGGGATTGGGGGGGGTATTGGGAATGTGGTATAGTTTGGGGGGAGTAGGAGGTGGGGAATGGTGAGGGACTTGGGAGGGTTGGGTTGAGGGTGAGGGGAGGGTGTTGTACGTGCCTCCGTCGCGGGGATGGAACAAAGTTTGAATAGGATGAATGTTGTCAAAACGCACCACGGGGACCCTGGGAGTTAAGGGCTGCGCACTCCCATCGAAGAAGAGTGGCGGGGGGAAGTCAGCGAGTTGGAGAAAAGGCTTTTGGCCGCCGCGCTACTCTTCGGAGAAAGCCGGGTTAGGGGAAAGACGCACAAAGATCGATGCCTTACTTGAGACGGACCATTCTCTCTAAAAACAAGCCGGGCGGATCATTCTATTAGGCAAGGGGAAACGTCCTGGGGATCTCTGCAGAATTCCGGGAAAAAATCTGGGGGGAGAAGAAAAGAGCCGGGTAATCGGGGGGGGGACACACGAACTTAGGATGTTACCATCAGAGCGAACCGTTCCTGTCAAGGGCACGTCTATCTGGAGACGAGCATCACTTGGGCAGTCACCGGGGAAAAGGAATGTCATTAGGTGAGACATGTCCAGAGGAAGGGAAAAATTTGAGGGGAAACGGAAAAAAGGGGGGGAAGAAAGTGAAATGGACAGAAATCCACGGAGGAAATAGGATGTATCTGATGAGTATCTAGGAGACGAAGCTCCAGAGCCTTGTGAAAAGCGTCAACGGGCCTCGAGCGGTCGCACCAAGGGGGGTGGTAGCACCGGGTTCTCCGCCGTTTACGGATGAGGAAGGCGCTACCATAATACGTATGAATAGGAAGTGAGCAATGGGGGGGGAGCGTTTAACAGCCGGGCATCTAGGCGGAGAATGCGCTCTGGGAAGGGGGTTTTTTATTTCGAAGAACAACACGTGTCCGCCGGTTAAGGATTGCGGGGGGCTTTCATTCCGGGGGGGGGGGAAGATGGGGAGCCCGTGGGGGGGGGAAGGATTGCCGATCGCCGGAGGTTGTAGGGGGCCCGAAAAAGGAGAAGTCGAGGTCGGGCTTAAGGGTGAAAGGACGTGGAGAGGTCGGGGGTCACAAAAAACGCACTCAAACACATTTTGCGGCAGCCTTCGTAGCGAAAAGGTGGGATCGGAGATGGGGGCGGAAAAAAAGCTGGGCCGCTGGGAGGGTTGAGGAAACTGAGGACCAAGCTTCTGCAAAAATTCAGAGAAAACGCGCGCGGGAACGGACGGCTAGAAAAGGATCTTCTACTAGGAATCCGTAGAGGGTCGAAACTTTTTGCGGCAGAAAGAAAAGTGACAAGCTTGAGGGATAATCTCAGAACTCAGCGGCCGCTAAAAATCTCCGCGGCAAGGGGGACGTGGGTTTCCACCTTTAATGACACGGGGTGACTCATGTGGATAGCGTCATCGCGAGTCTCACAAAGGAGAGAGAGTTATGATTGTGGAGGGAGGCAGGGAGGGAAAAGAAGGTACAGACGCAGCCTATTAAAGGGGGCAACCACTTCTCCAAGGGAGACTCTAGCGGCGTAATAAGAGGTCTCTAAGCGGGAGAGAGGTGCATCGATTTTTGGTATCAAAGTTTGGTACCGGATAGCAGGGAACTGACCCCTTTCAGGTCCTCACGAGTGAGAGATCATAATCCGAAGAGACGACAGTTCCTAGAAAAGAACACATAAATCTAGGCGCCTGGGAGATACTTGAAGGTATTGCGAGATCTGTTCCATTCTCCGGTGGCCCCCACGATTGCTGAAGGTAGTGTTCTCTCAATATGGGGTTAAAACTTTTTGGCGAGACAAGCCGCGTATCGGAGGCTTCTAGAACGAATCAGGGAAAGTTCTTGGGGGGAGTTGTCCTTTCAAATGAAAAGGAGCCGAATTGACTTTTCTCGAAGAAGGAAATTAAAAAGAATGCCAACAAGGAATCATTGACCAACCATGAGCGCCGGTGATTCCTTGACGACCGCGAGTTGGTCGCATGATTGGAAAAAGGGGGGACTGAGCGTCTCTGATAAGAATGGAGCTAGCTCGTCATAGCGTTGAGCAAGTAGGAAAAAAAAAGAGATCATATAGGGGGGCAGTTGTGAAAGCATGTCCGGCACTAAAAAGGGGGGGGCAACTTTCTCTCAAAAAATCATGGGAAAGTTTGGAAAGGCGGCGAGGATAAACCCTGCAAAACGAATAGTCAAAAGGAAAATTTATGTCGTCGACAAGGATGCCACAGGTTCAATCGGGGTCAGGAAAAGGAGGGAAAAAAAACAGATAAGGACTGGCTGATTAAAAAACAAACATGGGCAAAAGCTGGAGAAATTTTTGAAGAATACTCTCAGAGGCGGAGTCAGGCAGTAGAAAGAGGAAATCAGTGGCGGGCTCTTGGGGAAGTGATCAAAGACGAAGTAGTCAGGATGAAACGCCACTACTCAAGCGGGAAGCGTGCAGTGACAGAGGGAAAAACTTGCATTAGATACGATAAGGAAGGGCCTAGGAGGGGGAATCAAGCTGAAAAAAAGGTGGAAAGAGCGGGGATGGGGTGTTGGCTTTCCGAAGACGAAGGGGGAAAAGAGACCGTTGAAAAAATATCCAAAGAGGGGGAATGGTTTAATTTCAAATGTTCTAACGGTTCGATTTGTCTGACTTAGGGCAAGAGGGGAAGATCTAGATATGTGGAATCTCATCAAACAAAAGGGGAGCTAGGGAAACGGGGGGGGGGGGGAAAATTAAATAAGTTACTAGAGAAGACTCTATCCCACCATCACGGACCGACTTCTGGAAAACGAAAACCCTTTCAAAAATTCAAGGAAGGACCGGCACAACTCGAAACAAAAAACAGCGCAGCAAGAGTTGAACTAACCTACATGGGGGAAAGAAGATGCGATACGGAGGGTGAAAAGAAGGAAATGTTTTCGTCTCCAAAAAGAGGAGGGGGAGTGGAAGTGTGAGGGGGATAAAAGGCATGAGGACAGCTGAGGAGGAAAACTTAGCAGCGTTAGAGAAACAAGGAAAAAAACTATTGAACCAAGTCCAAAAGTTCTCTTGGGCGAAACTCCGGAAAGGGCCGGTACCCGGTGGGGGACGCCCAAGAGGTGGCCCAATCTCGGCTAATGAACGGGGGGGTGATTGGTGATATTTCACGCTAGGGACACGACTGGTCTCTTAGGGGCAAAGTCGACAAGGAAAAGAAAAGAGACGGCACCGGCCTGAAGGGGGAAGACAGGAGTTCTACAGAAGAGAGGGGTGGAGGAAAAAAAAAACTAAGGGGGTGCTGGCAAAAATAAAGGGTCCAAAGGGGTAAATGGATCGCACGGAGGGCAGGAGGATCTCGCTGCCACAGGAAGGAAAAAAACAAGGGGCGGGAGAGTAACATAAAAACAAACGATTGGCAAGGGACGCTTCGATTTCAACCTTCGTATTGCCGGAAGATCTCAAACATATGGGCAGGCACGCATCTAGACCGAAAGCTGAGAACAGGGGGAGACGGGATGGACGCTAAGGAAAACTTTTATTCGGGTGAAGAGAGAGAGCAGAGGACATCTCTGGGTGCGCTAAAAAGATAACGGAAGCGGCCAAAAACCCCACCATTAGAAAAAGGAGGGTCCACCAAGAAAAGAGAGAGACGGAAATAGACTTAGGAGAAGGGGAGAGGTTCAGCCAGGAGTATGCAGAGAACGCCGAACTGACCTTAATCAAAAGGAGGCTAAAAGTTTGGGGATCTAAAAACCAATCAAGGAAGGTGGGACATTTTAAAACAGGTGGGGGCTAAAGGAAAAATGACAAAGAACGTGTTGCAAACTACCTTCGAATTCGAAAGAAGATTCGTTTCCGGGCGGAGAAAAAAGCAGGAGGGGGGAGAAACCCCGTCTCGCTCAGGTCGGGGAGGGTCAAAAAATTGGAAAAAAAATAGATTGGATTTGACCAAGAAGAGCAAACAAAGACCACTGGGTAGGTGAACGTTGAAAGGCGCTGCAAGGGCAAAGAAAATGGGCCGAGTTGTGCCTGGGGGGTCAATGGACAAGGAGAAAAAGGAAAAGTCCTGCAGTGGAGGAGGAGGGGGAGGATGGGGCGATATTTCCGTGCATAAATCACATTCGCGGTTACAAGAGAACATGATCGGTAGCAATACCGCGCAGGGGGAAAGAGGGCAAAAAGGGACAAAGGAAAAAAGGCCGGGTGCCCTATGTCAAAGGGTTAAGGCCAACGCCGGGCTCGCTAGAGAACTACCCCAAATCCCCGCAAGAAAGGGTAACGGGTTTATAAGGAAAAAAAAAAATTCGCCTGACAGGCAGGAATCTATTATAGACTGGGGCCGTTCTCTTCCAGAGAACTCTCTTCATATGGGTCCGCAGGGGGAGGGGGGGAAGTCAACGTCGGCAAGGATCAATAAAGAGGAAAAGAGCCGGCCAGAGCGGGTTAACTCGAAGAGCGACTCTCTATTACGACGCCAAAAATTGATCCGACTGGCAAACGGGTCTAAAAAAAACCGGGACAAAAAAGGAAGGAGGGGGGGGGTGACAAGGTTTCAACAGGCGATTTAACACTTATCTAAGAGCAGATAAAACAAACATACACTTTCAAGGGTGGCGGGGCGGCCGGATCTAAAAAACTTTTCTACTCATTTGGTCAGCCAATTCGGTCGCGATCGAACGAAAAGGCCAAAAAAAAAGGAAGAAGTATCCACCAAAAGGGGAAAAAGCATGTGTTTCCCGCGTGGCAAACTCCAAAAACTTCAAGGGGGAAAAACGTATCTCTCTATAGGACCGATCAATGACGCAAATCAAGCACTTCAGACGAAATCTCGAGGTAAAGTTCGCAAGGACATATCTAGGGGAAACACGACGGAAAAAGACGGGACCGATCGAGGTCATCACCTTCAGAGAGCACCAGCAATTCGTATTGAGAAACCGAGGAAAGTTGAAAAAAAAAGCAAAAAACCCAGAAGAAGGACTTCACGGAGGATAGCCGACTCAGAAACCGCAAAGTGGCTCTTTCTACATTAAAAAGGCGGAGGGCGTCCGCAGATTGGGGGCGGGACCTCAGTATCTAAGGAAAAAAGACAAATTCAATAGTCCGGATAAAAGACGTCGGTGGTAAGTGAGCTTATCCACAACCTATCGGAGGTGACCAAACCTTTCTCCTAGTCAAGAGAAAGCCGTAAGGCGCCGGGGAAGATAGCATGTCGCCAAGTTGGGGAGACATCGAGAAAGGTCGAGTAATCTAAGGGGAGGAAGGAGGGACCTGGGGAAACGGGAAAAATGCAGAAAGCGGCGTGCGAGTCCGGCCGAAGCTTATCGGAAAAAAAATTCCTCAGCAAAACGGGGGCTACTCAAAATTAAACGAGGGAAGGAAAGGGGGGAGAGGGCTCCCTACGAAGCAATCAGGATATGATCACGGGAAAAAAAAAACAATAAATGAAAGATAGAAAGGCCGCCTGCAGATAGAAAGAGGCACCCCAACAGACGGGGAAATCTTCCTCACAGGTGACGAGGTGGGAAAGCAAACTCGGACGAATCCATTACTGAGAAGTTCACCGTCTGGGAGAAGAAAAAATGACCCCCCTCTCAAACGTTTGGGGGGGAGGGGAGCAGATCCACCCTCCGCTCCAGGAAACCCGAAAGGAAAAAAACTCTCCCGTGCCATACAAGAGGAAAGAACAGGGGCGCGACGGTGATCTCAAGGGTGTCGTGGAGAAAGGAGATAGGGGCTGCCACAGTCCAACAAAATCCAGCTCTATTGGAAACCGTCCGAACCCGAAAGTAAGGCGAAAAGTGGGTGAAGAACGACAGGAAACAACCACTCGGTCTGCAACGGGAAAGAAGTTGGAAACCCCACGCTCTGAAAATCGCAAAAAACACTGACCAGACACCGCAAGCAAAGGCACCAGCAAGGGACAAGTGAATCGCCAGTGGGGAACTCAAAACGAGGGGGAGCATGACACTGAACGCCAGCGGACACGACAGTGAGGTCAAGACTCACCAAGGGAACCTAAGGTAGAAGAACGACAAATTAGGTGAGAAGGGATTGAAGAAGGATAGGCCAACCAAGGAGAAAAACGGGAAAAAAGTGCCAGACTTTGCGGACAAAGAAATAGGGAAAAGTGTGCCGCAGAGGGATCCATTGTGGTGAAGTCTACTGCTGCACGAAGGAGAAGAGAAAAGTCTCCTTACTCGGGTAGAGGTCACCGAAACGGGTTCATGGGAAAGGTGGCTTTGCCGTAAAAAAGAACATTGAGAAAAGAGGAATGAGCGCCGTACACTTTACTTTGCTCAGAGGAAGAGACAGCTCAAACGCACAAGGAACGACATTTGCCATCGTCTTGGGCCAAAAAAAAAAAGGAACGACAAAGAAATGGGGGGGAGGGCTCAACACGCTTAGAATCGACGAAGGGGGTTCTTTTAGAGGGAAAAGTAGAATCGATGGGAGAGAGCCCTGGTAAATATCAAAAAACTTATGCTGGGGTGGGAGGACGGGGAAGAAGGAAGAAGGAAAAGATCCTTTTCTTGGGGGAAAGATAAGGCAGGTTAAAGCATAAAGAGGCGCATAGAATAGGTGGTCAAAATGCGCTAAGCCTCCGCACAGGGGGGAGTCAGGGACGGAAATAGTTTAGGGGACAAATCAAGAATGGTCGTGGGTCTTGCAAAGAGGGCACAGCCCAGCTGCAAAAAAACAGCCAGGAACAGAGGGTCCGGGAAAGGGGGGGACAAGTTGCAAGAGGTGAAAGGAAAACGAGTCTTGGCACTGGACAAGAACAACAAGTGCTGTTCGGGGGAAAAAAAAAAAGCAACTGAACTTGAGAGGTGGAAAAAAAAGAGAGTCAAGGTCATGGAGAACCGGCCGATCGAAAAAAAGGCACCCTAAATGTCAAAAAACGAAAGGTATTGCATCCCCAATTGAGTGGGGTGAAACAATACCCTCACGGCGAAGTCCTTGGGGAAGCGGAGGGCCCGGCCTTCGGGGCATTTAAAAGGTGCGGGGACGCACATCGGGGGGGGGACCAGCGTGTTATTTCTGGAGATAAGGAAGAAATCTGAGGCGGAATCCGCAGACTTAGGAAAAAAACTTGCTCATTGACCGGGGGTCCGGAGCGCCTTGTTTGTATGGGGCAGGGCCGGATTCAAAAAAACGCCAAGATGCAGAAAAAAGTGGTGAGCAAGGCTGTCCCAAAGTCCTTATACTCTTGGCGCCACGGCAGGGTCTTCGATGGTCGAAGGGTTGGGGGGGGAGCCAATGAGGACAAAAAAGGGGGGGAAACGGGGTTGCGCTTTGGACATCAGCTAGTAGCATAAAACAATCTGTTTCGATGAACTAAGATACGACCGGGGGGAAACCGATGGAGAGGATATCCTAATTAAAAGGACTTCGTTCCTGTTCAATAACTGGAAGAAATTGGAGAGAAACTGGGTCGGACGGTGGGCTGTACAGGAATTAGAGACAAGAAGGGGGACAGACGGGCCGACGAATCTACTACTGCAAGAGTAGTACTTGGAGGAAAACAACCAGGAGAGCACCCAGAATTGGAAGTACTCTTGTAGAGACTCCAAACATAAAAAAAATAGTTAGAAAATATATAGAGTCGCTTTCACTTCTTGGAGGACTTTATTGGGGGCTGTACGTATGACGGGGCGGTAGTGAGTGGGGGGCGTAACGGTAAATAAACACCTGGAAAGGACGCCAGTGGGGAAACAGATAAAGGGGCAACACGGTTCAGCCCCTTCGTTAGGGAGATTGCGGAACCGAAATTGAGTTAAACGTAGGGGGAAACTCGAAAAATCGGGCCAGGGGGGCAGCTAAACCAGCAAGAAAAAGGGGGATGGCTTACATCAAAGAACTGAGTGAAGACCAGGTAAAAACTAGGGGGAAAGGGCGGATGACCACCAGAGACCTAAGAAAATTCGGAAAACAGGGGCAACAAAGGTAATGAATTTGTGGAAAAGCCTGTTGCCTGGGGAACGAGGTAGAGGGAAATAAGAATCGAAGGAGAACAATTTCGGGTACCATAAGAAGAGGCTACGGTGTTCTAAAAAGAAGCGACTTACGGACCAGGATACATGAAGTGACAGTCACACAGATAAGCAAAAAAAGGGAAGGGTCAATCCACGATTTCTAGTTCGACGAGGAGCTTCAAATCGACAGGAAGAACAGGGAATCCATAAATTGGAAGTCCAAACAAGTGAGATAAGGGACCCCCGAAAGTGACCTGCATCCTACCGAAAGTGGCCCTGCAAGAAAGAAAATGGGTAAGATTTGTGGGTAGGGAAAGGGGACGATGCAACCAGGGGACACGCTCTTACCTTGCGGGGGGGGGAATACAGTTCTACTTTTAGGAACGCAAGCCTTAAAAGCATCGGGGGGTGAGGGGACAAAACTCGATTTCTTTAATGACAAAAAGAGGAACAATTGTACGAGAACACATAATGGGGCCTATGCAGGAGGGGGGGAAGTCGGTTAAAAAAAAAAAAAAAAACCGAAAGGGCGCCTTGCCTTGCAGCTGACGCAGAAGGGGAGGAAAAAGAAAGTAGGGGGCAGGAGCTCTCCAGTACGAGGGGGATTATTAAAAAAAAAAAAAAAAAATCAAATACCGTGCTTGGCGGAACAGCAGGGTATTCAGAAAAAGACCACACGGGGTCTCGGCGGAGGTTAGTTGAGGCCAATGACTCGCTCAAGGATAAGCCGGGGCGAGAAAAAGAAAGGGACTGAGAGAAAGTAACTGCTGGGAAGAGGATCAGAAGGAAAGGAGCATTAGCAAAAATCGTTACCGAAACTGGACGGGGTGGGGCGAAGACGAGGTAAGTTGTGGACCACCAAGAGGCGGAAAAAGAGGAAGGAAAGTTCGGTCAAGGGGCATCTTGTCTCGGAGCTAGAAAAGGAGCACTGAAAACGTTTTCACAGGCGATCATGGCAGATTAAAGGTATGGACCGCTGACGGCAAAGAAATGAGGGAAGGAACTGGGGGAACCGTTTGGTCGCCGGGGGGGAAAAAAGGAAAGGAAAAGGAGAGGAGGAGGTAGCTCTTCTCCAGGGGCGTAAAGGGAAGGGGGCGCTCACCTGGATGGAAACCCGACAGAGAAACAAACAAAACCGCGAGTATGGACGAAAGGGGCACTCACCGTTGCTAAAGAAGGGGGGGGGCGTAGAGGAACGGAGCACCTCTAGAAATATTCTTTATTTTACGGGGGGGGGGGGGGGGGGGGGGGGGGGGGGAAGGAGGATTTAACAATGGTGTGGACTTAGTGCAGGAAACCTCGGTGTCAATAGCTCGGAGGGAATAGCAAACTGATGGGGGTTTGTAAATTTGAAGGGCCTGCCCTCCAAAATCAGACGGGGTCAGGAAGTTTAGGCGCGTGCCGTGGTAATTTGGGGAACGGTTTCCAGATGTATAAAGGTGTGGGAAGGAATGGGGGAAAGAAAATTTAGGAAAGGAGTTTAGACCCAGGAGAGCGAGGAAAAGTGGCTGACGGGTTGAAGTCAGCTGGAAGCGGGGGAGAGCCACCTATCTCTATCGCTGGGACACCATTTGGGGAAAAAAAGTCCGTCGAAAGGCAAAAAAAAAAAAAAAGGGAAGGATCGGCGGGATTTGCTGATACGCCGGCGAGGGAGTTCTTCCGGCTGGGCCGGTGCGGCACACTTCATCATACCACGTCTCAAAAAGGCTGGAAGGAGAGCAAGACGGATGCTGAACGAATCGTAGGGGGGTGAAGACCAGAGGAGAAAGGGTGCGGCATGACGGAATGCCGATTGCACTTTGCGATCTAAATCATGCCTGAGGTGCGAGGAAAGCCTGCCGAATCTTTTGATTTTGAAAAAAGATATCAAAACCAATAAGTCCCTGGGAGACCAGGCGAGCTTGGGCCGGAATAAGGAGCTCATAGGTAAAGTGGGGGAGTTCCGAGTAAGAAGTGGACAAGAGGAAACTCAAAATCAACGCAACGCTTGTTAAAAAAGCGGGGCCGGAACCGCAATACAAGATATTGGCCGGGGAGGGAGAGGGGGTATCAAATTGGTGGTACCTGCCTCTCTCAAGATCCTTGTACGCAAAGGGAAAGAAAAAGGCAATCCTAGCCGTTGGAATACAGATCCATTACACAAAAGTATCCGGGGGAAAATATTGAAGAAAAGATGGCAAAAAAAACCTGCGGCCAACCAGAAAGAGGGGGACTCGAGGAAAACGGTGCGAAAGATGGAGCAACGGCGGTCTAAGGGAGACGCCTGAAGAATGATTGTGCGGCGTCAAATTAGCGGAATCAAAAAAAAACGGGCGATCTACTTACAGTGAAAGATCGGAAAACGGGACTGGCGCGGTTTCTCGGGAGGAAAAAGAAGGGGGCGGATGCTTTTTACAGGAGGGAGTAGCTGGGGAAAAAAGTCTACTAATTGGGGGAGAAAAACAAAGTCAGGAAAAAAAAGGCTAACAGCGACCCCTCGGGGGGAATTGTTGGACAACGGAACTCACCTGGGAGGGGAGACGTTCGAACGGCAAATCAATTGTCGAACGCTGCAGACAGAACCAAAAATCGGACTCAAAAAAAGGTGAAGGAATGGCAGGTCTTGCTCGCGGGACTGGGATCGTCCACAGCAAAATCGCGGAAAACGCGACACCCTTTGGGTATTCAAAAAAAATTTCTCGCAAACATCGGGAGCGAAAAAAAATTTGGCGCGCTACTAGAAAGACGCGGGAGGGATAGTCAGCCCGGCTACGCGGCCTTTTCTTACTTTCCGTGGGAAATCATAGGAGGCAGGCCGTGACCAGTCCTTACGAATCATGCCGCGCGAGGCTTCAGATGGTCGTAAAGGGTCGATCCTGAAACAGGGAGTGGGACCTTCAACAGAACAAGAAGTCGGGGGAATGTGGGAGTTTAGACCTCCTGCGCTCAGGGGGGCCGGAAAAAAATCTAGCAGTTACCTATTGCAACACCGGTTCTTCGTGAGGCTCGCGAAAAACTCTCTTGGGGAAGAAAGGGCGAGTCAGGTAGAGCGGGGGGAACCATCCGGGAGGGGGAACCGCTACTAATTGTAGACGGCCGTTACCGACTCCTAGCACAAGAAGCAACACCAAAGATCAAAAAGAAGGACTGGGAAAATTCTCAAGTGGGAGTCAAACGGCAATGAAAAAAGGCACAACCGCCGGGAAATGCACCCGCGCAAGGCAAAGGGAACGAAACAGGGCACCTTGGAAAGATTGGCGAATCTTCTGGAAAAAGCATGATGTGGAAAAGTTGGACTCCGAAAATCAAAAATAAAAGAAGTCGAAAAAAATTGTTCTAAATGGTAGCATGTCTTTACGTGAGGAACCCGAAAACGAAGGATAAAAAGAGAAAAAAGCGCAAGGGAGTTCTAAACTCCGCCGGGCTGCAAAGGGGACTCGCCAAAGCGGGCCACCTCTCAAAAAAAGATTTGAGGGGGAGTAGGACACAACTCTTTCCCTGTTTAGAATGGGAAGGAAAAGTGGAAATTAAATCCGGGGAAAGAAGGAGACTTAGCCGGATGCACCTTCCAGGAACGTCCTTGAGGTCGAAGCAGAGTGGGGGCAGCAATTGCCGTTCTAGGGGGGGGGTGCTTGCAAAAACGCGTTGTGGCGAGGGGAGTCATCTAAGAAAAAACGCATTGCTAGGAAAACTGGGCATCACCGCTAAACAAAGTGGGGGAGGGGCCGAGAAACACACTCAAGTACGCATTGCTCATCGGTGGATTCCAGGATAGCAAAGAGCTCTACCACACCAACTGAGGAAATAGAATAAAAAGGAAAAGCGAAGATCACCAAGCTAAAAGAAGCGGGCGTTTCCGTGCAGGGACTCGGAGAAAACAATAGGTTTTTATGCACACCCTTCGCAGCGGGCCTGAAGGAACCCATACAAAGGAAAAAAAGGCCAAAGAAGAAAGCAGAAAAAACCGGGAGCCGCACTGGAAAGAAGATGCAATAGAAATCCCGTATTCATCCGTCGCGAAAGGCACTTCTGTCAAATCGCGTAAGGACATAGAAGAGACGAAAAAAAACTGCAATACAAAAGGGGGGGCAGTCTGGGAAAAAAAAAAAACAATCAAAAGTGGAAATGAAAAGGGCTTGGGGAATCCAAAATAAGCAGGCGCGGCGGATTGTCGCCCTAACAATCCGTTTACTCAGGGGGCAGGTTCTTTGGAAAGGGAGGAGACGAAACCCTGCTGAAAAAAAGAAACGTGTGCGAGGATCAATTCTGTAGGAGACCATTTACAATGGATTTCCCTGATTCGAAAGCTGGGGGAAACAGATTTTTCAAAAACTCGGAGGGCGGAGGACTGTGGAAAAGGTGGGGAAAACTGGGCAGAAAAGCCGACAGGGAGGACCCAGGAATCCGGCATGTGGAAGATGGTCTCGCTAGGCCTCGGACGGGAGGAGGGGAAAATACCATTGTAAGTTTCCGGATGAAACCAAAACCGTGATGAAAAAAAAAGATCGCAAGGAAAAACTCAGGGAAGCGGTCCATCCACCTAGAAGCAAAACAACCCGGGGGGGGGGAAATATGTAACCTGCAGAGATATTGGGCCAGCGGGCGAAAGGGGGGAACTCGAAAACCAAAAACAGAGAAGTATCGGGTTGGGAAAAAAGAAAGGGAATAGTAGCCATGAAACTCATCGTAGCGACGGCACTTCAACGAGGAACGTCGCTAAGAGGGGGAAGAAACTGAAATTGGCATCCTCTCTTCGGAGAGCATACGCAGGGCCGCGAAGTCCGAAACGGGGAGTCCTGTTCGGGAATCGCTACGGAAAAGGAAAGGGATGTACTCAGGCAAAAAAAGAGTGATCCGAAGAAGGCACCCGCATTTAAAGGAAGAACGCCAAAAACCTTCAGGAATTTGGCCCTGGGTTGCAAACTGTGAGCGGAGGAGAAAGCGGGAATCAAAGGTCCATACGTCCACGGGGGCGACCGATCGTCGATTGTCGCGTAGGTCTAAGGGGAAAACGATTTGGAAAAAAAGGGGAACATCGAAAGGATCAACCAAGTGGACGGAAAAAGGAGAGGCCCAACCAAGTGGGAAACGCGATTGCTTCAATCTTGGGTCCAGCCAGGGGAAAAGGGAGTGTCCTCATGACGTATCGCGAGGGACCCATTGCGACAGCTCACAACGACTCAGCGACAAAAGAGAAGGGAAAGAGGCATGACAGCGGAGAGGGGACACACAGCCCGGGGACGAAAGTCGTCTTAATCCCTTCAAAAGGGAAAGAAGACGGGTTCAGGGGTGAAAAAAAAACCGCAAAAAATGATCCCGCGTAGCCGCCTCATTAAGCGGGGGGGGGGGACGAAAATACCGCAAAGGCGCGGTAGAATCGCGCTCAGGTGGGGGCAAAGGGCAATCGACTGGGGAAATGTCGTCTCCCAGGGGACTGTTGCCGGCTTATCCACTGCAAAATGCCTGCTATAAGGGGAAAGGAAAGGAAAAATGTAAAGGGGGGGCGGAAAAAAAAACAGGTAACAAAATGGATACAACAGACGAGGAAATCTTAAAGGGTCGTATCACGAGGTATTAACCGTAAAAGGACTCCGGTCTGAAAAGAAAGAAAAGGCAAAGTTCCACAAGAAGACGAAACCCCGGCCTCAAACTTTGGCGAACAGAATACCTCACGACTGACGGATTAGCGAAAGAAAAAAGAAAAAGGGGACCCACTTCGGAGCAATCATGATATTGGACGTTGATAAAGACCCTACACGAAATTAAAAAAAGAAGGGGAATATATCGGGCTAGAAGCTTAAAATTTACGGGAAGGGGAATTTCAGCTGGATCCAAACTCGCGCCGCACCCCTTAATGGAGGAGGTCTCTCCCCTCTATAAAAGGAAGCCAACACCGCTTGAGAGGAAGACCACGACGAAGGGAGGATGGGTTTGCGTAGAAGAAACAGCCCCCTCAGACAACGCGGCACGGAGGGGAACCGGAACCAGAAGATCCAATCACCTTCTTAGAAATGACCTAGAAAAGGGGTGCATCGAAAAAAGATCCAAGCTCGACGGGAACCAAGAAAAAAACATCGACGGAGAAGTTAAGAAGAAAGCGGGACCCGCCACATCTCTGAGGAAGCAGGGTCGATCTTTCCCCCACGGCTAGACATCTGGTCAAAATTAAACAGGCAGCACGCAAGGCCCCTGGACACGGGACGCGTCCAGGCCTGCCTCACAGCAAACAATGAAAAGAAGGGGACACATTCCGAAGCTTTCTAGGCTGGGAAAGGCCGACGCACCATTATAATAGAAGAAAAAAAGAACACTCAAGAAGGGTAGAAGGGAGTAGGTGACTCATCGACGGCCCTTATAGAAAAACGTTGCCAGTTGCCAAAGGCGGAACAAAGAGAGATATTGGGACGTCCGTTTTTAAAGCGCGGGGAAGTCGCGGGGAGGCGGCGTTCTAGCAGGGGATACCTCAGACTAGGGGGCGGTCATTAAAAACCAATGCGAAGGGGAAAAGTCTTCATCAGGGTCTTTTGCAGGAACACATACGGCAACAAGACGTCCATGCATCCTGACAGGGGGGAACACCAAATCGTAGCATCTCAAGCTCCAAAGAGCCGTGGCCAGGGGCGCCGAAGGGCTGGAAAACCGGCAATGAAAAGAGAATTTCGTGTCGACAACCCAAGGCCTCTCGAGATCGGAAAAAGGAGACAGTGGCTGACAGCGAAAAAAAAGAAGGGGACGGGCGAAAAGACCTGATAAAGCCCCGCTTGCGTAGGTGGGGGGAGTCTATCAACCGGGAAAAGGAACAGATCGGTCCTCTTGGACGATAACTCTGGGCAGAGAGAAGAGCGGCGGACAATGAAAGATGCAAAGGAAGAGAGCGCCTTCCTCACCGATTACCGTCGTTCGGCGCAGCAAGAAAAGGGTCCAAGGGGCTCTGTGAAAAGAAACAAGAACTCACGGGGGAAATTGCAACAACGGATTTGAGGAGGAACCTACAATTTGGGAGGGGCAGCTTAAAAAAAAGCGAAAGTCGGCCTTACTACCCAAACAGAGCTGGAAATGTGCAGCCGCAAAAAAGGGAAGAAAAAGGGGAGGGAAAGCAAAGGAAGAAGATCAAAGGGGAGCGAACCTCTGAAAAACACGCTGTGAAATAGGGATTAAGGCAGGTAACTCTTTCGGCCGCATCCACTAGGGACGAAGCATCACGAAAGGACTTTCAGGGGAAAGCGCTGCGTGAAGGCTGGAGAGGTTGGGGGGGAGAACGGCATCACGGACCCGTAATTGGGGGGTAACTTCGACGTAAGAAAGGGGAAAGCCTTCTTGATGTACGGAGCCGCTAGCATTCTCGACAAAACACTTAGCTAGGGAGGTGAGGTCAGGGGAACGAGATTTGTGCGGAGCAAAGGGGGGCAAGCACATCTGGCCCTGAAAAGGGGGGGTCAAGGGATTCAACAAAAGTATCTATTTGAGGCGCGACGCTGTAGGGACGCTTTTGGGTCCATTTAAAAATGAGGAAACTACGGGGGAAGAAAGAGAAGAATCAATCGTGTTCGGGGACTTTTATGCTCCCTCCTATGCTCAGGAAAGACGGACCCCATGTGGGGGGAACGAGGGGCTATGTTACGGCACTAACGATCCTTGTTGGGGAAATGAACGTTCTCATTATAAAAAAACAATTCTACTCAAAAGGTGATTACAAACAAACACGCATCTAAGAATAGGGGCATCGTAATTCACGAATAACCTAAATGCGCTCAAACCGTTTCCAAGGCGGGGATGAAGATCATCAAAAAAACAAGAGGAGAAAAAGGACTCAAGTGCCGCTGTTGGTGCGGAGGTTGAGCTGAAAAACATAGTTCCTGTCTGGATAATAGTAAAAAGGGGTCCTAGGGAACAACCGTGAGGAGGACGCCCTGGCGTTGGAAATAATCGACCAGTTCATCCGAAGGGGATGTTCGGGGGGCCGGCAAAGAGGAAGGAAGAGGTAACCCAGGTTCCTGCGGACCAACTGCAAAGGGCAAGAAGGACAGAGACACGATGGGATTAGAAGAAAGAGGACAAGAAAGGTGACCCTTTTTTTCGAAGGGGTAGGCCAGAAAAAATCGAAGACTGCAAAGTAAGCAAGAAAGAGACTTTGGGGGCCTTGATAAGTGGGGCCAATGTCGCGGGAAAAGAAGCCTGAGCGAGGTCTCCTCTACTAACGTGGAGAAGGGGTGTGTCGCAAGCAGCGGAGGAAGTCCTAAAGAGGGGGGACTCGAGGGTCTCGAGAAATAAATCACTCTTTGGGAAAGAAAAGAGGGGGAGAGTTAAGTCAACATTTACCTACGGGCCGGAAACTACAAGTAAACTTTCGCAAAGTTAGGGTAGGGGGAAAAAAAATAAGGGGGACGGCACAAGAACGGCAAGGCGCGCAGATGGTTCCATATTTGGCGATGAAGGGGCAGCTGCCTCGACTGCTCTGTAAATTGTGTCTGGGTTCATACCTGTGAATAATTTCTAAAAAGGGACACACAGGCACAAGGGGGTAGTAAGGGGAATACTCGCGGGAAAAGATGCAAACTCTTCCCAACGGTTTCATTGGGAAAGGAGTGAGGGGAAGGGATGAAAGGGATTAGGGGGGCAAAAGAGCAAGGGAAAGGGTGAAGGGCCTGCGGAGAAGATTATGGAAGGTGCGGGGTCTAGCATTTTCTATTCTTGAGGGGGGACCGCTCGCTGGGGACTGAACGTCAAACGTTAGGGAACTTCACAGAGCACAAGGTCCGTGGCAGTTCTTCAGGGAAAAGGATAGCCAAAATAAAGAGCCTTCCAGTAGAAGATAAGGGGTAGGAGAGGAGGTACCGAAAAACTGGGATAAAGCAGGGGGCCTGAAACAAACCCAAAAAAGAAGGATCACGATCGTTTCATGCTCTGTAATGGGTGGACGAAAAATACGGGAGGGTGGAACCAGCCGGAAGAAGGGGCAATGTCGCACGGCTCACTGGGAGGGAGGGACAGAACCGGGGGGGGGGATACGTTGGTCAAGGCAAGTCGTAAATTTTAGAAAGGTAGGCGCTGAAGCAAAAAGAAAAAGGGGGAAGTGAAGAACACCTTGTACGGAAGTTTGAATGACCTCACTTCGTAGGTAGCGGCCGACGAAAGTGCGAAGAAGTAAAGATCCGCACCTTGATTGCCCACTGCAAAAGAAAGCGAGTCGTTAGCCCAGGGAAACGTGTCACTCCCGGGTGAAAAAAAGGCAGGTGGACTAGAGGAGGAAACGGAGGAAGAAGGAAGAATTAAGGAGCAAGGGGGCAAAAAGGTCGGAGTTATCAATTTGGGTTGTCTTCGTCAAACAAATCGGTGTCAAAGAGCAAAGCTTAGAATTCGAAAACTGGCTTTTATTTTGAGGGGAGGGCCGACCTTGACGGACGGTACCGGCAGTGAAGGAGGGGAACGGGGGCTGGGTCATTTGGCAATTTGACCAGGGGAGGGAGACCGTTGTGAAGGAGGATGGCGTCGAGGGGGGGGTGGTGTCGCGCTTTAGAAAACTTCGATCTATTTCTTGGGCAAGGGGGTGGGGGGGGGGGGGGGGGGGGGGTGGTGGGCGCTCTATATGGGGGGGCGGGGAGAGGCGTCCACTATCGGCTCGAGGAGCTGAAAAAACGCGCTCAAGGGGGATGGAAAGAGGACTAAAAGAATTCCGGGGGGCGAGGTGGAACGTAGGCTCCTGTGAGTTTCGAAAAGGGAGGCAAACTTCGGTAAGGTTCTACGACGACTACTTGCATTCTTGAGAAGCAGGAATCGTCGAGGGCAAAGACCCAAGAAAAGGGGGGATGCGGAGAGGAAAGAAAGGGATTAAAGAGATCGAAATCGGCAAAAACTTCAGGGGAGGCTGATCTGAACTAAGGGAGGGGGAGTGGGTCCAGTCGAAAAAAACCTGTAAAAAATCTAATGGATAAAGCAAGCGGCACGATCAATTCTCTCGAAAAGTGAGGGAGATTAGAGGAGTAGGGCAACCAAGGAGAGGGCCGTTGTCGAATAAAAAGAGGCAGGCTTTGCAAAAGAAAGAGGGCAACTAGCATTTTGAAGTCACCAATACGGAAGGCGCGTCCGATATTCGCTGGGAATCAAGGGGACCTTCAAGGAAAACAAAAAAATTCAAGGGAAGAGAATGCAGAAAGACATCAGAAAAAGGGGGAGCAGCCCAGGAAAAAGGAATCGGCGCTTCTGACATTGGGGGTCGATGCTTGGATTAAAATCGGAAAAAAAAAAGCTGCTCGCGATTTAGGCGCAAAGTAAAAAGGAACGGGGAAAGAGACACCGTCGGTCGGGGGAGCGAGCGCCGGGAAGATCTGTGGGGGGTATTTCCAAAAGAAAACGGAATAAAGGAGAGATGTCGTGTCTCTCTGGGAAGGATAAGTCGGAAACAGGGACTGTCGCTTGAACTTAAAACGGGGAACGAGTGCAAAACGCTTTGTAACTGGAGTCGCGGGACGGATCGGAGGTGAATTTGGAAAGGAGAGGAAATGGACTCGTGCGCAAAGGCGGTACCCCATCTCGGGAAGTGTGGACCTCGTCAAGAGGAAAAAAGGGCGCGAAGAATCAAAGCTGACTGAAAAACCAAATAAATTGCTAAAATAAGGAGAAAGAGGGGAGGTCGGACCAAGGGAAGGACGGGGTATGTCGCAGGCGCATCGTCCTGTCCACAAGAAAGGAACGCTGACACGAGATTTAGGATGTCTTGGTCACCACAGAGGAGCGGCGGTCCCCTGTGGGTGTACCGCTAGGGAAAGCCGTCCTCGGCACCCGAAGATCGCAAAAGTGGCGAGGAGGGTAGGGTGATAATCTGCCGAAGAGGTCAACGAGGGCAGACTCACCGCCTCTCTTGGGCAGGCTGTTCTTCGGAAAAGTGAACGTGTGAAAAAAACAAGAAGAATTTAGGAGAGGTATTCAATACCGCCGAAACCGAGCTCTGTCGGGGTTTGGGTCTTTTCGGCCGGACAATCACGGCGCTGGCAAGGGGCAATCAATAAAAAGAAAGGTCACTATGCAACACCTCCCTTGCTGGGGAGGGGGATCGAGGGAGCCGGTAACGAGGGGAAACTGCGGGAGAGAGTGTCGATCGCGAAGAATCATCCCGCTGCAGAGGAAACCTGCAATGAAGGAGGAAAAGGAAACTAAAAGAAAACTCGACAAACACCAGAAAAATCAACATTCCGGATTGACTGCTGCCCGCTTAAGAAAGAGAGGAAGGCACCTCTCAACAAGGCATCCTGGCCAAGCCAAATGAACCCTGCACCTGTGCCAGGGGGTTGGAAAAAATGCGGACAATCGATGGGGGGTTTCCAAACGAGCCGAGGGAGGGAGGGAAATTCAGTGAGGACTCAGACGAAACGAGTGATGCAGTCTCAAAAAAAAGGTAGAACCCGCCTGAGAAGGGAGAGGGTTGGACGCGCAACAATTGTGAGTCAAAAAAACTGAGGGGGGGTGGGTGAAATATTTCAAACGAGAATCCCCATCTACGTCCTTTTCCAAAGTCCTCCGAAGAGCTGCCGCAATCTCGACGGGCGGAAGCGAGGGTCAAGCGGATATGAGGAACATGAGGGAGAAGTTGTTAGGGCACCGAGCCGCGTTGCCGCTTACGGGAGGGGGGGCATAGGGGGGTGTTGAGATGAGAGAAAAGAGCGCGCGATACAGAAGGACAAGTTGTCGATGCCCATGAAAGAAGAAAGTAGAGAGAGAAGCTTTCGGATCCGCAAACGAGTGCCATTGAAACCAAGAGAGGGAAGGGAGAAGGATGCGATAATCCGAAAGGGAGATCTTGCGAAGAGCAGAACTCAGGGCAAGCAACAAGCTGGGTACTGAGAAAAAACCGATGAGAAGGTGCCGGATTACCAAAAGAAATCACCGGTACGTGCCAAAGTCTTACATCCACCCATAGAAAACGCACTGGCCCCATATAACTATGACCTAGAACATGCATTATGCAGAAGAAAAAGGCGAAGCAGGCGCGTGAAAAGAAAGCAGAAAACTTTAAAAAAACAGGGGAAAGGACCGCAAGGGGTTCAGAGGGGTGAAAGGAGCCAGAAAACACAAGAAGGGGTGGCTTCAAGTGGTAAACTCGGGTGTGGCTCGTTGAAAGCAAAAAAACGGAGTTTCGCCCCGGAGGACGGGAAAAGGACATCACTATTCTTCCAGGGCGGGAAAGAAGGAGTTTGGTTACAGGAAACAAAAAATGTGCTGATCAGGTCTGGACGGGGGAAATTTCGCACCCGAATGAGGAAAACCCCGAAATACGATCGCTTTTGCCAAGGGGGGAAGGGAGTGAAAACGGGTCTTTCTGGCGGGGACTTCAACGGGTGGGGTGCCTGGTCATGGAAGGAAAAACAACAAAGGGGACCGGCAATGTTGGTCAAGGGGGGATCCGAGGGTCCTCGGGAGGGTCACGGACTCGTGAAAATCCCGTGCGGAACCACCTGGAATGAGGAAGGATCGATTCAAAAAGAAAAAAAAAGAAAAGGGACCGAGAAAAACCCCGAGGATAAGGCCAGAGGGGGGGCCATAGTGTTACTAAGAAAGGGACCTCTAGAGAGGGAGAGGGACACAAAGCACCCACATCCACCCGCATAATTGATCGGTTAGAGGGAAGGCATAAAGGGAAAAAATTGAAAAAGAAGTGACGATAAGCTCAAGTCCGTCACCCACGCGCGGAGGGAAGAGTTACCTTCCCTTTAGGGTGATGGGGGCAAGACTCTGAAGTAAAGGGGGCCGATCTCAAAGAAAAGCAAAGCGTCGCGGAAGACTTGCGGTATACTATTTCTCTCGCGGCACTATCTAAAAAGTGATCCTCCGCCTGAAAATGTGAGGGCGAGAAGAACACAATCAAATCAAGGAGGGGGAATAGAAGTTCACGGGGGAATTTGGCCCCTGGGGGAGGGGAGATCCGCGCGACAAGACGCCAGACCCGTCTTAACTCGACAGGAGAGAGAGGTGTCGTCGGCAGTTCTAAACAATGTCCTTTTTTGTCACAGTAGATCGAAAAGTCGACCAAAAAAGGGAGGAAAAAGAGCAGTAAAAAAAAGGGCCCCAGAGGACGGACCGTTTCCCGCCTGCGAAAGCTTCCTTCCATGCTATCCTCGCAAAATAGGGGAGAAGTCCGGCTCACGTCAAGACGGACAGCGACAAAAGGATCTCGAACTGAATCACATGACCCGGAGCGTGAAAACGAAAATCAAGGGAATAAATTTAAGAAAAATTCAGATTCACCTGGAGGGCATTGGGAAAAAAGAGGGGAACGCCGCCAAAACCATCAGTAAGCTAGGAAAAAAGAAACCGCCCGGTGGAATATGCGAAGAGAAGCCCAGGTGGACGCGGGCGAGCAAAGCGCGCTTTTGGGTTCTTGAGATCAAGGCCATCATCGAAATTGTATATTCAGAGAAAGGCGCCACGATATTTCTTTGAAGGAATTGAGCTGATCCAAAGCCGGAAGAAAAAGGAACTGGATAAGTCTCAAAAAGAAGGAAATGGGTAAAAGGGCTTCCGGCAGGAGGAGGACCAACTGTGAGAAACCGCTAAGAAAGAAACGTAGATCTAGGCACGGAAGAACAACCAGACAGGGCTGGCAAACGCGGAGGCAATCAAGAAGTCCTGATAGACACAAAACCCGGGCAACTGGGGAGCCCAATAAATCAGTGGCAAAGAGGCGGGAAGGGCTCTTGCACTATAACCGAGGGAGCAATCCAGAGAAAAGGGGGGGATATCAACGGTGAAAAGAAAACACGCTGCCGCGGCTAAGCGCGGGCAAGCCTGAAAGGAGAGAGAGAGGCCGGGCACTCTTTAAGAACAACAACACGTTCTTGCTAGGGCTAGAAAAAAAAAGAAGCAAAAAAAAACACCAGATAGAGGGGACATTCTTGACGCCGTAAGAACGTGACCACTACACTGTTGATTAAAAGGAATCTAATAGGAGGAGCCTCAAAACCAGAAAAAGAGAGAAATGTTTGGACGAAAGACGCCAGATTAAATAAAAAGGAGCGAAAAGACGGACGCAAAATTGTGAGCGATCTATCTTGAAAGCAAAGACCAGACCACCAGATAGACGGGAAACCGTCTCACCACGAACATCAAGAGGGGATGTGGCATAAAGACCAGCCCGAACACCACTCGGCGACGGAAGGATCAGAAGGGAACCTCCGGCTCTAAGAGTGGAAAAAGAAAAAAAAAGGGGGCCAAAAAAGACCATTCACCAAAACATTCACCGAAAAGAAACAAAGGAAGTCGGCAGGCGGAAGAAACTAAAAAAACAGCAAAAAGTGGGGGACATTCTCGAAATCTTTGGGGAGGAGTTAAAGAGGGGGAAGAGGTCACGACGCGAAAAAACAGGGGGAGCCGGAGAAAACTCCTAACAGAAAAATTTCTGTATAGGTATTCGAGGCATCAGACTTCAGTAGTAGAAAAGTGCGTGAAACTTTCTCGAACAAATAGAGGAGTGGGGGGGGCCGCCGCGAATCATTCGGGGAGGAGAAAAGAAAAATCTCCCGGGAGACAAGAAGCAGACCGACCCTGACTCAGGTAGTGGCGGGGCTGAAATCCACCGGCGACAAAAGTTTCATGAAAAAAAATGCAATCAATGAAAGGGTGCAAATTCAAAGAAAATACCGGAGGAATCCTGCCATCACTAAACAACGGGGGGACGTCCCCAGTTCGACTCTGGTAGCCACAAAGAGGGGAGCAGGGACCAATTGGGGCCTCTGTTCCGGCAGGAGGTCAAACGACATAAGGCGGAAAGAACAAACCGCTAAGCGCAGAAAAAATCGTGTGCCATTGATCAGTAAAGGACTGCATCGAAGGCAGAAGGTAACGGACCCTTAGCCTTCCACCCGGAGTCGTATTTGCAAGCGGAAAGAGAAGAAGCCTGAAACGGGTGAGGGTGGGAATAACGGGAGGGTAGCAATAAAAAGGCTGAGGGGGGCGCCGCCTATGCAGAAATTCTCTACGAAAAAAAAGAAACGCACCGAGGAACAAGGCGACGAGGTCGCGGCACATTCAGAACAATGTCTGGTGAAAAAAGGAAGCATCCTCCTGAAATGTGCCCCAATAACCGAGGTGCAGGAAAAATTCTGGGGGGCAGAGTGGCACCTGAAACAGAAAGCAGTCTTGTCAAGTAGCACAAAATGCTGGAAAGGGGTCGACTTAGGTTATAAGATGAACAGAGATGAAGGGCTGATGCAGAGCACGGCCAAGCTGAAAAAGCGTACCAACTGCATCAGGAAAAAAGGGGTGGCCGAATCCCCCGTCGGGGTTTCCCTCCCTCCTGTCGAAGGACTTGGTAAAAAATGGACGGCGCTGGGAGGGAAAGGTTTATAAGAGGAATCTGACCAAGACAGTTTCTTTAGGCTAGAGAGGCAGCAGGGAACCTTCGTGGAAGGCGGTCGATCCTTAGGAGGGGGACTTTCTACCCAATAGCGCTGTTGGGGAGGGGCGGAAAACGCGGAAAAGTGGGGTTCAATAAAGAATTTAAGCGGACCAAGCTGGAACCCATGCTTTTATATACCATTCAGTATACGATTCGCGCTACAATGCCTTAAGGGTGCGCGGGTGGCGCGGGACACATTCAGCCACTGGTGGGAAAAAAGAGGTTCTCTTAGGAGCCCATCGTGGACTTCTTCGGGGCTGCCAGGCAATTAAGCGAAGGAGGAGAGAAAGAAAAACATACATCCGGGACTAAGGGGGGGGAAGGTCAAGAAAGGGATCGTTAGGAACTGGGCTAACGTTAGAAAAAGAAAAGGAAAAGGAGGGCTACAAGAAGGGGGAAGGGACAGGAAGCAAAGAAATCCGAGACGGGAAATGAGAATGGGAGAACGGGCTAATCACTCAAGGACAAACAACTCCTAACGACGGTACTCTCCAACAACAAAAGGATTTGTCTAGAAAAGGAAAAAAAGGCCAGGGCGTGGGGAAGCGGAGTTAATGCTTGCCGGTCACTTCTTCGGAGTTCGGGGGAGGCATCACCTTTCCGGGGAGTGAGCTTTGGAGAAAATAAAGAAAACAGGGGGGAGACAAAGATCGTTGTCGGGACCAGGCCATGCGTACAGTTTAGGTGAATGTTCGGAGAGCGGAGAGTGGAGCCATGGGAGAACAACTCAGAAAAAAAGGGGTCATGCATCAGCGGAGGGGAACACGAAAAGGGTTCCCACGGAGGGGCGAAGTGTGCCACCCTTAAAAAAATACTGGAAATCGAAAAAAGCGGAATAGTAAAAAGGAATTTGAGGGAATGGGAAAAAGGGAACTACATAGGTGGGGACGTATTCGCAAAATCGCTCTGCAAGAAGACGCGACAGCGCTGGGTGTAGGAAAATCCAAAAAAGGTAAAGGTCCTAGAAGAAGTGACTGCCTGAATAGAGAGAAAGAAGGACCTTGGAGGCCACTTTCTAAGGGAGAGACGGCCACAGTGGCCAGCATAAAAGACCACGGCTTCTCGTCCCAAGTGGACCCAAGGAAGTGGGATTCGATGCAAATACATTGGGCAATTTTGGGGGACAAGAGGTTGGGCCAGTAGGACACTGCATCCCAGCCCTAGGATCTTCATTTGCTGGGTAAGGGCCGGTGGGTAGAGGGTGGGAGAATTGAAACATTCAGAAAAGCTATTTTCTGGCCAGACGCTTTCAGGGGGTCAAGGAAGCAAAAACTCGGAAAAGGGGTACTAAAGAATAGGGCCTGAACATGCAGAGGGGGGGAGGTTCGGTACTGTAGAAAAAAAAAGAAAAAAAAACGACAAGTTAAAATTAATAAATATGCGCCGAACGAGGGTCGGAAGGGAAATGATGCAAAGGGGAGAAGATCAACGAAGTTGGAGAGTAGTGCACCAGGGTCTCTAACGTTCTTGAGAAGGGAAGCTTCAAAGAAGAGAATGAGTTCAGGCTTTATTGCGGTGCAAAGAAAAGGCGCAACCAGGACAGAAAATGGAGGGGATGAGTGGAAAAGTAAATCCAAATTCCTGCTTGCTAGGACATAAGTTCCTGAAGAAGGAGAAAAGCGGCCCGAGCGCTGTAAGACGGTGAAGGAGGTTCTGGGAGTTGGACCAGAACTGAAAAAAAAAAGGAGGCAATGTCTTGAACGGAGAAGGTTACGTTGAGAGGAGACATCTGTGCTTAAAGTGTCTGCGTAAGCTCACGTGGAGAGGACGATTGAGTGGAAAAGAAAGGTGGTGAGACGTGTAGAACAATAAACGGATGAGGGCTGCGCTGGAGGAGTTATCGGCGGAAAAACGATCCGATTTCGAGGCCAAAGAAACGGCTTCTGGGGAACCGAAGTGGCACGCAACAATTTCAAAAAAAGGTGCGGAGGATTGGAACAGGTATAAAATCTACAGAATAGGATGTCGTGATAACTGTTCAGGACGAGGGTTGCGGTAGGGCAGGAAAACGCGTGTAATAGCAAGCGGGAAAAGCAGCCGCAAAAGACTGGGAGGGGGTTGTGGAAGGATGGTTCTTGAACTTGACGGGGCGACGGGTGACCGGGTGAAGGCTGTATCCTGTTCAATGGGGCCTTTTGTAGGAGGGGGAGCCGTTGGGAAAGGATTGTCGACACGTCTCCTATTTTTTCGGACCAAAGGGGGCCCCTGAGATAAGGAAGATACTGTTTTCAAAACGGAAACGAGCTGGTCTGGAAAAGTCAACAGCGCGCTCGAGCACACAAGGGGGAGCTAGGTCGGCTAAAGTGGTGGGAGAGGGAGGAGAACTCCTTCTCGCGGACGGCGAGTTGCTGGACTTATCTCGAAGAGGCCAACTTAAAGAAAAAAAAAGAAAAAAGTACGGTTGAAAAGGCGAGCAGTGCTGGATAACTTAAACTGAAGTCGAGAGGGAGACCCTCTACAAAGTGGAAGGGTAACAGGGCCGCTGGCACTGCTCAGAGAAAGGCAGACGGCCCAGGAATCTATCCGACCCGAAAATGTGGGGAGTGGGCAACTGATAGAA
>Ga0179591_1269243_pt1 | contig 26834 bp, 32 predicted proteins | sample CZOMad2_1_08_16f_FD_182891 | JGI IMG/M metagenome (GOLD analysis project Ga0179591, IMG submission 182891) | Vadose zone soil fungal communities from Angelo Coast Range Reserve, California, USA - CZOMad2_1_08_16fungal (PacBio error correction) | ecosystem: Environmental > Terrestrial > Soil >...
GGGTGGTTAGTGTCAGGGGAGGGGGGACAGGGGACTCCGGGCAGTTCCTGAGACGACCCTCCAGGCAGAACAGACACCAGCGACCAAAGAGGGAGGTGACTGTAGGGATTGATCACGCTCTAGGGGACGGTGCAAGAAATGAGAGCGACGCCCGCGTACAGGGGTGCTGCCAGCTCATGGCAAACATAGGAAGGAGAATAACTTCAATTCGCTTGTACTGGGGGTGAAAACTTTCCTGGGTTGTAAGGTGGGAAAAAGGGGGGGAACGTGCCGGGGCGACTGGACCGAGGACCAAGTGCCGTCTAAGAGGAAAGAGGAAGTTCCTGGTGCGCTTCATAAAGGGTCGCCTACGTTTGTGCAAAAACAGGGTGCCAGAGAGGGGAGCGATCATTCTTATCGTTCCAGGGATAACCCAAGGGGGACAAACAAGAGAGAAAGAAACAGACAAGGTTCGCTACTTATCCTCTCTACAGCCACAACTCATTGAACGGTTTCCATCGTGCGACAAGAGGGCGTTGCTGTGGACAAAACGACAGGAAGCGAACTCCAAAAGATGAACTAACAGTGCAGGTCACTAGAGGGGCATAGCATTCCTGCCCTCGGGGGAGGGGGGGAGCCCAGGAACGCGGCCTGGTTTCCAAGGATGTTCATCTGGGATAGCGGCCGTATGAAAAACCAAGGGAAAAAACGCGCCGGCGCAACGGCGGTAGGCCGCGGCCGGGATAAAGGAAAAGAAGGCTATCTGTTTCATAAGGAAGGCTATTTTCATTATATGGGGGCGCGCAGCGGGGGGCGGATGGCGTAAAGGGGTGCTCCGAAGGTAACCAATTCAGCGGACAGCCAAAGGGGGAGAAAGAAGGTGCAGCACGCCTACGAACAAAAGAGACTCAAATTAAATTAGCGAAGGGAGAAACCTACGAGGGCGGAACAACAAGCCCCCCCGCCGAGCGCGCCCAGTACCGCGCCGTCTTAAGGAGCAACCACCTTAATTGGAAGGGGGAGGAGTGGCGGCGGACTGGAGAAAGCATCGCATAAAGCAGGACAGGTGAAGAAAAAAGCTGCGGCGTCACTTGTGAAAAGGGGATCCGCAGTTTTAAGGCTTTGACACAGATGGGACTGACGTTTTAGCTGCGTCAAACTCCGATGTGCAAAAGCGTGAGCGGGACTTGCCTGCGCGCGGATTTAAAAGGAAAAAAAAAAAGCGATGATGAGGCGCGCATAGGGAAGGTGGGGGCTTCTCAGGAAGAGAATCTGAAATAGGACGATCAAAAAAATCCGTCACTTCGATGGTCGGAGGGTGCCACAAAAGGTCGCGCACGATCATGACGGAAAAAAAAGGTACGAGGTTCAAAAGGTGATTTCCTAAAAACTAAGAATACAATAGGGAACCGCAGCTCAATTTCCCAATAGGATCAACACCAGGATCAGAGAAAATAAGAAGGGGCCATCAAACTTCAAAGATCAGTTCTAGCTACCGCAACACCTGTATAAGGAAATGAACGATCTGAAGGGGGATCAAGTCCAAGCCATCGCCTCGGGGAAGAGGGAAGAAGAAGGGTTGCGGCCAGCTCGTCATAGAGCGGGCTAAGGGTTTCTAGAGAGTTTGCACAGGATAAGAAAGGTAAGAAGATCTGCAGGAGCACTGGGTATCTACCGGTATCAAGGTTCTCACCCCGCCAGCGGGTCTGAAGGAGGGGAGAGCCAAAGTAGGCGTTCTACACAGGGAGCGCACGGGGACGTGAGGATCGCCAGCTAGCATCTAAAAGGAATTGAATCAGCCGTACCTGCTCGGAAGACAAGGTTCTCGTAATTGTGACAACGATGAGGAAAAAGGATGGGTTTCAGACGCAGCGGTCTGGAAAAGGGTCACGGTTGGGAGATGCTTGAGATTATCTGACTTCGGGAGGTGAGGAGGAAAAAAAGTGTGAACCAAAAAAGATACTCAGGAATGAGAAATCGAGAGCGAACGATGAACTTAAAGGGGGGGAAAGAGGTTCGTACGGCAAAACTTCATGAGGAAATCTAAACGCATGCAAAAAACGGGGGAAGGGAAGGAGGTTCTGCCAAATCGCAATCACCGCGAAGCGGCCTGGATTGTGCAACATAAAAAAAAGGGTTTCCATCTCCACTGACATAAAGCAAACTTTTCTCGAAAAGAAAAAGGTCGGCAAAAAATCGAAAGCCCAAAAAAGGTTGCATTCAAGGCTCGAAGGAAGAAGAGATCTTGACGCTATCCACGGCGGGAAAAAAGAGAAGAGGGAAAAAGACATGCACCAGCGACACCGCCTATAAGCTGGCGCAATTCCCATGGCTGACGGAATGATAGAAACTGTTGAACAACACCACCACAGTAAAAAAACGGTTTGAAAACCGCTTAACAGGTCCGACTTTTACATGAGAGTCAAAAGCGAGCGAAAAGAAAGGAAGAAAAACCATCGTGGTGCAAAAGGCGAGGGCAAAATAACTTTCACCCATTAGGGAAGGAGAAAAAAGGCGGAAGGACCTTTGGGGCTCTCACATCGGAGGAAACATCATGAAAAAAAAAGTAGCGAGCATCAAAAAGGAAAAGTAAGCAGCCCTCTCAGAACAAAAGAAGTAGTCACATTGGTCAGGATGACGGATCTGGTCAACAGGAATAGGGGGGGGAATATCAAAAGAGGAAAGCTGAAAAAACAAGTGAGGCGTGCGCAGAGAGGAAAAAGGGGGGAAGGTGCGCAGGACGATCACCGAAACGCAAAGTTTTCCGAAAAAGAAAATAGGAGTTACGGTAAGGAGAAAAACGGACGCTTCAGAATATAAAAGAAGAGTGAAGATCTGGACGAATCTTTAGGCTCTCCAACAACCATACCAGCGCGATAAATTGAGAGAAGGGGGGGTTACTTCCAAGCGGTGTCCCAGGAATGACGGAGGGAACTCCCTCGATGGGGAAAAACGGAGATGTGGAAAGAGACTTCAACGCTCTAGCAGATCGCGCTTGGCTTACCAGATGAGGGAGAAAGGAAGGGGTCCTTGAATCGCGAAGAACTCAAAAGAAAGGAAAAGAAAAAAGGAAGGGGCGGCTTTTGCGCCCGCCGACGGGAGGTCCTTTTTAAGGAAAACTCTGGGAGGAGGCTATGCATGGTGCGTTCAATCCAAAGCAGAGAAACAACAACAAACGGATGATTAAAATATTCAAGGTATTGATTGGAGAAAGAACCAGCACGCTCGACATTAAAGTCAAAAGAAAAAAAAAGGGAAGCTTACACATGAAAAGACTAATCCCTCTCGGGCGCACATACGGCAAAGCCTATGTTACGTGAAAAAAAAAACGGAGTAGGTAAGAAAAATAAACTCCGAAACAAGATCTAAAACTCTTCACCGCGCGTGAGAGGGAAGGAGGGGAAAGGGAGAACACAATCTCCTTAAAAAATCAACCAAAAGCGGTATTTAGAAGAAGCCCTTGGCAACCAAAAAAAATTTCCGTGAAAAATTGCAATCAAATGGGAGATCAAGGGTAAGTTGAGCAAGCAAGACTTAAGAATATGAAGAGAGGAGGAGGCTATTTTATATTGATGAGAGACGAGGAATTCCCTTAACTTTCAAAGAAAAAGAAAGTTTCGGGACAAAAACGTTCTAAAAGAGGCAACGCTCTACCTCAAGAAAGAGGGGAGGGGGGGTCGAAACTTTGCTACGAAAAGAGTCTGGGAATTAGAGAATGGACTCAAGTAGTAGTTTTCAAGAAAAGGGGATGAAAAGGGGACCCGCAAAAGGAAGAGACGCGGGCCTGAACTGTGATCTGGTCCTTTGTGATTCTAAGAAAATTTTCATTGGGTCTGTGAGGCTAATGCGGGGGGCGGTGAAAGGGATGGGGGGAGTGGCGAAAAAACATGGAAGGGGAGGGGGAAAAAGGTGAATTCTTCCCAAAAAAGCAGAAAAAACCCCTTTATAGAAAGATACGGGGTTGAAAGGGAACCCTTGACGAGGGCGACATCGGCCCAGGGACTGCAATGGGCAGGATACGCGTGGGGAAGGGTAAATATTACAAAATACACTCATGTACAACTTTTAAATAGGGGTCAAACGTTCTCTAACTAGAGGTGTGCGGCGGGAAAAGTGTCTTAATCAAGGAATAAGGCATTAAAGCCAACCTCTCGGATGATAAGGAATTCAAAGAATGGTGTAATCAAAAGAGATTGAAGAGTGCGCAGCGTACGCGCGAGTCGAGAACATCGCACTAAGAGGCAACCGTCTTGGGGGGAGGTCGATCGAGGGGGGGAACTCGGGAAACGAGGTGGAGGAAAAAAAAAGGTGAAAAGTTATGTCAGATGGTCAAACTCTTTGGGAGAAAGATTACAACTACTACGAAAACGTGCTACGCTCTTGAGGGAGGGAGAGCGGTAAAAAGCCTAGCAGCCAAGCTCCAGGGAAGAGGGGAAAAAAACATGAAAACGGCTCATTTCAACATCATGAGGGGGCAGAAGGGGGAATGGAACAGGTCATTAAATTGGTTTAGAAAGAGAAAAAGGATCATCAAGGGCTGATAGGGTTTTTGTCGTTGTAAAAAAAGAAAAAAAAGGGGAACAAAAAACTGAAGAAAAGAAAGGGGAAGACAACGGCAAGAACACCCCGCTGATTATTGGAAATAGAGGAATAATCGTCAAAAAGGAGGAAGACGGGGACTGAAGAGCAGTGAAAGCGGATTGGAGAGAGGGATATTCTTGCGGAGACAAAGTCACACGCTTTGCAAAGGGGAGAAAGCGAAAAAAGTCCTTTGGAAACATTGTGAAAAAGTCATGCACGCTGGGAGGGAGGCGTGAAAGGGATTGGAAACTTTTGTAAGAGGGGGGAGACCAGGAAGATCTTGGGTACTCGACAAAGAGAAGGGGAGGAAAAAAAAACCAGGGAAGAGACTCTACTGCTGATCTTGAACGCAACGGAAAAGAGACGCACGCTTCGGCGGCTTAAAACCAGCATATCTTTGGAAATGTCAAGGAGAAAGTTTCGGGTCTCTCAGTGGAAAGGACGGACCGAACACTTTGAAGTTTGAAGGAACATATATTACCCCAAAGGCGCTATGCCCCTGTGGGTAGAAAAAAAAAAATACATGGGCTCGAGCCCGACAGGGGAAAGTGGGGGGGGGGGAGCGACTGGTTGCTTAAGTTGGAAAAAGGGGAAACGCCACGACCGGGCTAAGTCTTGCCGGAAAAAAACAAACTGGGGACAAAAAAACAAAGAAATCGGAAAGCTAGCTTAGGAGGAGAAACGATCTAGGCATCATGAATCGTGCCGGAAAAAGATAAGTAAAAAAGACCATAAGGGAATAATAGATAGGAGGGGGGTGAAGGGATACACCGCCTCGCGGGAAGAAAAGGTAATCGACCACAAACGATCAAGATGGAGAGTCGGAAAGGGGGGAGTATCAACACCGGAGAAAGAAAGGAAATCACTCAGGCCTCAACTGGCTGATCAAAAAGACGGAAATGCGCCGGAACGTGCAGAAAAAAACAACAAGTTCCTAGAGAGGGGGCAGGGGACATCCAAAGCATCCATTATCCAGAAAAAAAAGGGGTGCAACTCCGTCTCTGGGGTCAACTACTTCTCGAGAGGCAAGGGGATTTCCGGTACACTGGAGAGGACCAGCTCGAAGAATAAAGCATCAGAGGGAACTGACACTAAAAATAGAGGGGTCTTGGGTCAAGAACTCTATAGGGGAGGAAGGATGCAATTGACGCGGTGACATTCGAAAGAAAAGAAATCTAAGTTTACCAGAACGCTCCTTGTCCCATCGGAAGGAGGCAAAAAGAAGTCAACTAATGAAGGAATCTTCTAGCGCGTGGCGCGAGAGGGCGTGACGTTGGGGTGCAATATCGATCTACACCGAGAAAAAACCCAGCCTGAAGGAAAAGGGAAGGGGGACGTCGGGGCATAAAAACGAAGGACGGAGTTGTCATCAAGGGCAAGGGGGAGGAGAATAGGAGCGCGGGAAGGGTTTAAAACTTCGGGAAAAAACCCAGGTGGAGGGGAGGGGGACGTCATACTGTACGCGCGCCACATAAAGTCAAGGAGGGGGAAGCAGATCAATCAGCTGCTTCGCAGGGGCGTAATAGATCTCGGAAAAAAGGGTTCCCGCCGATAATAGGTCCTCTACCCTTCTCCTAGAGAACATCAAGGATCTTAAAGCAAAAAATTCCGGGGCTGCGCAGTGAACATTGGAACGATCATCGGAGGGGAGAAAGGATCTGCCACTGGCCCCGTCAGAAACAAACACGGGTAGTCTACAAGGGATATCGCCTTAGAATCCGTGCTTCGTAGAAACAAGCTGCGGTCCTCGCCTATTCGCCAAAGAAAGAAAAAAAGGAAACGCGGAAAATTCTCATAAAAAGTCCCAGCGACTGAATCATGGGGAGAGCGGGAGGGCAATGCGCGATGGCGATCACCACCAGGAGAGAGGACTATCAGAAGGAGGGAGAGAGGAGGACAGGGGGAACATGCATGGCGTAAACCAAAAAACCAAGACCATAGAGAGTAGGTACGACGTGATGCCTGACGGTTCGGATCCGGGGGAAGGAGGATGGCAGACCCTGTGCCCAAATCAAACCTGCCATCAATCCAACAAAACAAAGGGAGGAGGCCAAATATATACGGGGAGGTGTTCGGCAGTAAATTTCCAGACACGGGGGAAGGTTAGCAGATCATCAACGAGAATAAAGAAGAAAAATCTGAAAATCTAGATCTCGTTCTGGGGGGAGCGAGTTAGGGTAGAAGTTGGTCTGGCAGTCGCGGGTTCAGGGAAAAAGCACGAGGCGATAGAGAAGAGGTGGGGCTCCGTAACAGCTGCATGTCCCACTCAAGAAGGAGGAAAGAAGGGCATCCGCTGATGACGCTAATTGGGGGAAGCGGTTTCAGGGGGGGGACTCTATGAGCGAACTGGGCCTAGCGTTGACGGCGACGATGCACAAGAGGGAAAGGAAGGGATCTGCAACCCTTGGGGCCAGGTCCGTTTTGAGAGGGCTGACAGTGGACGATCATAATTAGGAGGAAAACGTCAAGTGTAAATGCGCACTCGCACGGAAGGTGGGGGAAGGAAAAAGAGTGATCGGCCGGGTACTCTGAAAGGATGACCTTCATAAAGAGGAGAGAGAGGACTCAAGACGGTGGCAAAGATGGGCAAAAAAATTCGGTTAGGGAACCGGCCATTGCGAAACGGAAAAGAGAGGGCGGCGCGAACGTGGAAGCGCGGGCTGGCCTTACTCACGATGGAACTGCCCGTGCCAAAAGGGAACGAGCTTTTGTTCTCTAAGCCAGGGAAAGAAGGGAAGGGGGGAAAAAAAAATCAGGTACTGATAGGAGGCGATCGTCTATGGCAAGACACCAACTGAAAGGGAAAGAAAAAATGCGCACGCGTGTCGCAGAGAGGAGCAGGGGACTATAATATAGCTGGTGCAGATTCCTGCCTGGGTCAGAGATAGGAGAGGAAAGACTGGGCTGGCGTCGATTGGAACATCTCGACTTCAGCTGAGACAGAGAGGGGATCTCCTGAAAAGAGCGACGGTGCTCAGAATTACTCCACTTGAAGAGAAACGACGAGTTTCTAAGGGAAAAAAAAGAACATAGCAAGCGACACTTCGGGGAACATCGTACTGGAAAGGACCAAACAGAGTTGTGTCAGGGGCGGAAATCTTGCGGCGCTGCGCGCCGAAAAGAGAGGTAGACGGGCAAGCAGACTTCGACACGTTTCCGGCAAGCCAGGTGATGAAGGAGGAGTGGAACCCTCTTGAAGAGTAGATTCTGAAAAATCCCGATGTTGAAAGGAGGGGGGGGAGCTACTGGCGGCGCGAGCCTTGTGGGATCCTATCACAAAAATCAACTAGAGAATGAGTACAAAATCGAGCCATCAAGGAGCCAGGTTAACCGCGACGTCATGATTAATCGCGAGAAAAAGCAAGAGGGAGTCTATTTAGTGCCCATCAATTTTTTCTAAAGCAAAAAGGAAGCAATGGAATTAAAAGTTCGATGCTAAGGGGGAGTGAACCGGAGGAATCACCCTTCCTCAAAAATGAGGGGAGCCCGCGGAAATTGCCACTGGAATTTATACACCAAACCAAAGGGGGATCAGCCGCCTTGGGTAGAGTCCAGGTTTCCAGAAAAAAAAAGGCAAATTCGAAGAGCGGACAACGAAGGCTTTGAAACTAGCCGTGAAAAGAACTTCACCAAGAAGGGGGAGGGGTCATGACGACTGCCATTGCAGAGGGATCGACGCAAGGATAATTTCGGCCGCTGACTAAGAAAAGAAGAACGAATTTTCTCGCTCAGGGGGGGGGGTTGCCACCAGGGCTCGTCGCCTAAAAAAGCTGAGGAAGGGGAACCCTACGGGGAACGAAGTGCCAATGTTCTCACGGAAAGAAAGGGGGAAACACGTCCAGGAGCCAAATGAGTCCATGCTTGGGGGAATCGGGCTCAAGCTGGGGGGATGCGGGAAGACAAAGCTCAGTCCAGGAAATATCAGACTGCTAGGAAAAATGTTGATCAGTTTTGGATAGGGTCTGAAGAATAACTCCCTGATGTTTTTCGGGGGGGGGGAAGGGTTGAGTAGCAGAGGTTCTCTTAGTCGGGAGGGTCTTTCAGGAAAAAAATTTTGAAAAAAAGAACACGGAGGATGAGATCGACGAGCGAAACTGTAGGAGGGAAAGGGGCCCTTGATTCGTACGTCACACTTAATGTAAAGCGCCTAGGGAGGTTGGACGAGAGGCGTCCGGGACATAGGCAGGGATGCTGTCAGGGGGAGGGGGACCGGCTCTGAAAAATAAGAGCACCGTAATAGGTCCGGTGTGGAAAGCAAAGGGAACGAAAATAGTGGGAAAAGACGAAGACATCACTTGGACAACTGGGAGTCTAAGGTGGAACCCTATCAGCAAAGTAAAAGGGAAAGAGGAAACCCAACGTTGCATTCAAGCTTACGGGAGAGGCGGGTCTAGAGAAAAAAAGTATAAAGGAAAAAGCGGAAGCGAGAGAAAAGAAATAAACAGGAAGAAAAAAACCGATCAAGTCCGAGCTGGGGGAGGAAAGAAAATGGAGAATGAGAAGTAAAATTTGCCAAAATCAAAAATCAGAGGAAGAGAACCGTTCCGCTTCACAGTTGGGAGATAGTTCCTGCGTAAATAGAAAAGGGAAAAACAGGGAGATCCGCGTTACGAACATCGTGTGTCACTCTGAGAGGAACAGCAAGCTCATGGAAGGGCACAAGGGGCCAACCGTGGAGGAGGGAATCTTCAAGGCTTAATTAAGGTGGGCAAAGCACAGCGAGGTCCGAAGAAATAAAGAAGGGGGGGCAAGAAAACATCAACGGCCACATTAAATTAACCAGTCGCTAAAGAACAAATACATTGCCTTTTTCCGGCTCCGATAGCGGGCAACTAGAGCTTGGATGAAAAATCATACAGAGTGATCTACGCCAAGCCCTCGTGAGGCAAAGGGGGGGGAAAAAGCAATCGTCGGGGGAAGTTCGCTTCGTTGAGAATGGTACACGCAAAAAGGCGGACAGGAATCGGAGCTGTTACTCATTACCGGTAATTTCCTTAAAAAAGTCAGCTCCGTCAAGGAAAAATCGAATCCAAGAGGAAGAGAGGCTGCTTGGATGCTCACGGGAATACCAAAGGGGGAAGTGGAAAGATGACTACAATTTTTGGGGAGAAGGGTGACCAAAGGGAGAAATAAAGACTATGTGGATGTTTGGTCCAAGGGGGGACCTGGAACCGAAGAGAGCAGACGGGTGAAGCGACGGAGTTTTACTAATGGAAAGGGGGCCTGGGAGGGAATCGCCGAATGGAACAGAAGGTACTGACACGGGTTGGCTTGCGCTTCAGTAGTTCCTGTAGGGACTGGGAAGGGGGTTGAAAGAAAAGAGGAATGTCGAAGAGTGCTTGTGCGTCTCCAAAATACATAAACGGCTCTCAACAACACACGAGTTAGGGGGATGAACCGGTGAGAAAGGAAGTGGGAAAAAAATTTTTTGAGACGCAAAAGAAAAGAAGAAAGAAGAAAAAGCACAACCTGGGGCAGACTCCAAAGGGAAAACAAGAGCCCGTAGAGCGCCAAAGGAAAAAAAACCTGGAGTCGGAAGGAGAGGGAGAATACGTTACTAACCGAACAATAAGACTAACCAATCAGTCGCGTCACCGGGGGGCAATCGAGGGCGCCGGCGGTTTGAAGGAATCGAACCCACATCTAACTTAAACAAACCAAATAGAGAGGGACGAATCAAGGGAGGGCTTGGCCGTTACCAAAATGGTGTAGAAGAAAAAAAGGAAATTTCGCGATTGTATTCGGGGGGGGGTGGGGGGAAAAAAAGCAAGACGGGTCAGGAACGCTGCGGCCATTCGATTTTTATCTTAATCGGGATCGGTAAAGAGGGAAAGGAAACTAGTAGCTCGAACGGAAGCTTGTACGCAAAGTTGGTCGTGGAAATCGTTGTCGAAAGGAAAGGAAATGAACCCAACCGATGAATGTGGCGAAAACTGGGGGTCCAGTGGAGGGAAGTAGAGGTTCAAGAGGGGAGGGGGGAAGGGAAAGCCGAAGTGCGTCCGCGATAACGATCAGCTACTCCTGGAAAAAAAGGGGGAAAATAAGGCTTTGGAGTCTTCGCTTAGAGGGAGGAAGGGGGGAAGTGTGCCAGTTCGCAGATCTTTGACAATGATGATGGGGAAAAAAGAAAGAAGGGGCGGCGCCAAGGTCCTGCATCATTGGGAAAGAAAGTAAATAGAACTTTTGGACCCGTGGAGAGAAAGGAAGGGTTCGGTTCGATCAAAAACAACAAGATTTTGGACATGAACTGGGGCGGCGTATCTCCTCGGTAATAATATTGAGGCAGGAAACTCGACGGAAAACGTTGAAAGGGAAAAAAGAGAGGGAAAAGGTGGGCTGAGGTCAAAGGGGGTGATTCTAGACAAGGGGGGGTTGACATTTATCCAAGGTGATCGGTAGCACGGAGGGGGAGGGTGGAGGGGGGGGATTCTTTTCCTTATCAAGGAGGAAAAAAAAAAGCTGGTCGAATCGTATAGCGGAAGATCTCTCTCTTAAATAGCAAGGGGGGAGGGGATGGAAAAGTCCCTTGGTCCTTCGATATCGGGGACCCCGAGGGGGAACCTCTTGGGAAAAAACCCTTGTGCTGTCATTGAATTTCAAAGAGGTCGTTCGAATTGAAAAGGAGAAGAGAAAGAAGTCCGAAGTCAGAGGTAGGGAAGGACGTAAAAAACAGCAAGCCCAGCTCCTGCCTAGGGAAGACGCACCGATATCGTAAAAGGAGAGGGGGGGAGGAGGGTCACTAATTGCATGCACTAAAAAACTAGGTCAACCTTAAGGAGACACATCTTCTCGTCTATAGAAGGTAAGAGGCAGAAAATCTGTTTTGTCGTTTCCATCAGAAACGTGGAAACGATCCAACGTTCAAGGATAAATCTGGGGGACTTAAGAAAAAACTTCAAAGACGAGGAGTCTGCCGATAGAGGAAAGACATATAAAGAAACTAGAAATCAAATTGAAGGGAAAAGAGTCCGAACTCAGGCTGAAGGAGGGGTGCGTATTCTGGTAGGATACCAGGAAAAGTCCCGATTGCTCTCACACAGGATAAAAAGAAAGCAACGCGTTGGCACGATTATTAAAGGACCGGCATGTAAGCTTGCGGGCGTGGGGATAAGGGAAAGAGGTAACCATTGGAATAAAGTAAATCTGTTCTTGAACTTCAACCAGATAAGGGGGGCGTTCAAGAAAAAAAGTATAAGGATCGGATTCGGGGATCGTTTCCTCAACCAAGCCGTAGACTATGTCGAGGGCGAATGTCTGAACTGCAGACAGCATAGTGAACTTTTCGGGGGGAAAACTGGTGACTACTGAAAAAAGCTAGGGTGGGATCTACAAGAAATGGAAGTGTGGCAAAGACTTCGTCCCAATGCGGGGGTGGAGGAAGGAAAACAGGTGTTGATCAAGGAAGAAAACGGGAAGAACTTAGGTAGCTTACTGACACTAACACAGTGGATTATAGGGGGGGGTTGGGGAGAAGGTGGGGGCCGTAAATCACCGTCTGACGACGGACTGCGGAAGCAGTGGGAATCGTTCGAACAGCGGAAACAGTTTGATTTTGACACAATCGAAATAGAGGAAGTCGTAAGTATGAAACGAGATCAACTGAAGGGCTGGGAAGGAAATCTCCTTTCAAAGACATCTAGGTTCTCTCCTCAATGCTGGTGTCAGGATGAAAAAAACCGCCGCGAGAAGAAGAAAGGAAGCGAAAACAACTATAGTGACTAGGCTTTTTCTGAGACATAAATCCAAGTCGCCAAGGAGGAGGAAGGATGCAAGACAATTGGGATCAGCCTTCACATTTCTCGCCGTCTGGGGCGAAAAAACCAGCTCAATATCGCGGCTGATAGTCGCGCCGCCAGAAGAAACGCAACTCCGGGGTTTCCAAATACAGAAAAAAAGCAGTGTGGAAACGAGGGGGTATGGTAAAGGAAGACCCCAAACCAAGGGGTTATTGGGAGAGGGAACATTCGCGCATATATTCAAAGAGAGGGAGAGAAATGTGGGGCGGCTCATATCTGGCGTCGGGCCGTATGCTGGATTGTGGTCACTTCTAAGACGGGACGCACAATCTAAGTGGACAGCGGTAAAGAAGGGAAAGGAAAGGGAATCTGGAATATGAGAGCAAGGATCGAGCCTCTAACACATAGGAGGGGGGGCGAATTAATCTGCGTGGGGGGGGTTACGGGTTGGGGGGGTAAATTCTATACCAGATGCTACGAATTAAACCTGGCAACAAATGTCGTGGCAGAAGAGAAAGACACACGTCGCAATAAAAGAGGGTTCATCACTGTAAGGAAGAGTGAGCGAAAGGGAAAAATGTCCAAACTTCTTCTCTCACCTTAATGAGCATATCTCGTCATTCGGGGGGGGAAGGGAAAAACGCGTCCTCTAAAAAGAAAACACTCGATCTGGCGAAAGATGGCAAGATTCCATCAAGTATCAAAATGCGAGAGAGACCAACCGCTGTCTCTAGAGCTCATCATGAAAAAGGAGGCGTATGTATTCCATCTGTCTGCAGAAGGCCTTTGATACATTTAAAAAGAAAAAGCATCGGGGGGGGGAGTAAGAAGCGATCGGCCGTCAGCCTCCTACAAACCTTCGTCGAACCAGGGTCTGCAGAGAAAAAGAGGGGTCCCATTGCATGGCGTACTTAGAGCCTGCCACGCGGAGGGATCGAAAGGAGGGGGAACATCAATTCCCGAGAACAACAAAAAAAGTATGAGTCCTCATACAGAACACGACTTCTCTATTTGATCGACGGGAGGCGTGGGACATCCGACAGGGAGTCAACAGCGATAAAAACATAACATCTATGCGGTCTAACAAAGAGGACCGCCAGTCATAGAAAACGACATCAACGACCTCTAAAGTATTTCGCTGTTAAGAGGGGGGATGCAGAAAGTGCGGATCCGGAACTTCTGGGGAGAAAGGTAACGGAACTGACAATCACCGGAATATATCTTCACACAAAAGGAGATGGTAACAGATATATATTCAGGTCTTGCAGTGATGGGAAGGGAAACAAGTGTGAAAGTAGGCAAGAACCAGGTTCCAGGCATAAAGAAAAGCCCAAATACTCAGATAAAGGGTTTGCTGTGAAGTGGGAGAAATTCAGCGGGATTTCAATCGGGAGGGAAGGGAAGTATTCAGGAGAAAGCACCGTCGGTGGTCTAGAGGGCTACCAGCCGTACTTCAGGTCATAGAGGGAAATCTGGACTGGATGATAGGGGGGAAGGTGGTTGCAAAGGGAATTGGGGTTCCTTCTTTCGAATATGGGGCCCCGAACTTCATCTGTGCCGCTACTGAAGGGGGACGCAGTACCTAAAAGGGGGAGAGTAAGCAACTGACGGGGTTTCTTAGGCGGAAGGTTAAAAAAGGAGGCCTGGAAAGGCGGAAAAAGGGGCAGTGCTGAAGTCTCCTCCAAAAGGAAGTGATGCAGAATGATTGAAACCCGGGTCGAACGTATGGCCTGCGAGAAAGCGGAGCAGAGGCGAAGAGGAAGTGATTTATAGGGGGGAAATCAGGGCGACAGATCGAGTGGGGCTGTGGGGCAAGAAAAAGCTTTCTACAGAAGACATCAGAATGGGAGACTAGTTGAAAGCGCGGTTCTCTAGAGAGGACCAGTCCCGTTGCATGAAACGAGGGAAGATCATTGGGGATCAATGGCTCCACAGACGGAAAGTTGGAACAGGCTTTTCGATGGGCGGCTGGAGAGGAGGGTTTGCAACCCCAACTTAAGAAAGAAAATACCCCTATGTCTTCCGGGGGGAAAAGCGTGAATAATCGAACGTAGAGCTGTTCATGATCATTTCTCGTCAAAGTCAGAGGGGGAGGGAGGTCGAACTTCGGATTTCGGGCTGCTTCGATGGTAACAAATCCTAAGGCAGCGAGACAGCGTGAGGAAGCAACAACGTCGGTAGACTTCTTCTGGAGAGAAGGCACGCAATACTGGCCGCTACCTAAGGGGTGAGGAAAGGGGTTAAAAACCCCTCCTTACACGATCACCTTAGGGCCGGGAGGAAAGAGTATTAGAAAAAATGGGGGTCGTTGGGCAGGGATCTTGCTGACGAGGGTCGCGCGAATCGAGGAAAAGACACTTGCCTGGTGCACTCAATAGAAGCAGTCTGCAACTGGGAAAGGGAAAAAAAGGGGAAGGACTGAATTTAAAATCTGTAGGTTGATCTGGAGGGAAGGAACTACGTGTAACGGGGTCAGGGAGAAAAGGAGCGCGGCGTGGAAAAGTCAAAAAAAAAAGGGTCCGCATCTCTCTGCTGGGCAAGGATCAGGTAAGGGGAAAGAATTAATCCGCGAGGAATAAAATCCTAGATAAGTGCTATGAAAAAAGGGTGACCAAAAAGAAACTTGGGCGCCGCATCTATCAGGGGCGGTCCAAGGAGGGGGGTCGACGGTGAGGAAAGAAAAGGGAAAAAAAGGACAAAAGTCTACTCCACTGAGTCGTTCCTCTCAGATCAAAGGGTCATTATGGGGGAAAAACTGCGTTGGGGAAGAGGAAGGGAAAGGTTGCCATCCAACTTCAAAGGATGAGGGGGGAGGTAGCAATAGAGAGACGGCGAGACCCTTTATCCGGGCAAAGGAGTAAAAAGGCTGCTTAGAAGTAGACGAATCGCCGCGTGCATATCTAGCTCATTTGAAAGCCAGCTCGCGAATCCGTCGGCTGGAGAGAGAGGGGGTGGGAATGGGGGGGCCAAGGGTCAGTAGACCAATATCTTAAGGTAACGGAGTCAGGGAAAAAAAGAACTCCTGGAACAGTCTCAAGAAACCAGACATTAACGCGTCAAACCATAACTGGGAGAGAACAAAGAGGAGTTCTTGTCCCCTGAGAAAGCGGGGGGGAAACTTGCGGGCCCGAACTAAAAGCGCCCCATGTCATCCGCGCCCGCTCAGGAGGGAAAAAATGGAGATACGGGGTAGGGGTGAAGATGCGGGGTTAAGACGAATCTTTCTGGGGGGGCAGGGTCCGTTTTGGATTAAAAGGAAAAGGGAATAGGAAAAAAAAAGTCTTTCTGGGATTAAAAATGTGGGGAAAAAGACAAAACAGACAAACAGGAAGAGAGAAGCTCGAATATCGAAAATGATAGAACCGTTTCCAGCGTGTTCGGAAATGGGAAAATGATTGCGCAGCGATTTTCACTCTAACTGGCGTCAGGGGAGAATGGATTAAAAGGCGTCCGCGCGAAAATACCCTGAAAAAGGGAGGCAAGTATAGCAAATTTTGGAAAAAGGAGGGAAGAAAGCGTTTGAAAGTCCCTGATCACGGAACTTTCAGCGCAAAATAGGTGAAAAACGAAAGAGGAGGCACAGTCTATAGGAAAGAACAAGTAAGGGTGAACAAACGCTTCCGGCCGATGACATAGAATAGGAAGGGCTCTTATCAAGGATCCCGATCATCAATCCGAGCCGGGGGACGAATGTCACAAGGCCCCCCAAGAAAGGGATTCAAAAAAGGACGATTAGTGGCGACAAGCCGATGACTTCAAATGAGAAAAATTGTGCCAGCCAAAAAGAGAGGAAAAAAAAGTGTTCCTTCAACGGTGGAACGAGCTTGGGAAGGCGTAAAGGCAAAGCAAAAGGAGATCAACCAGTAACGGGTGCACTGCTAAGAAGAAGGCTTTCAAATGGGGCCAAACGGGGGGAGAAGCGATCAAAGACTGTGTGACGCAGGCAACTAGTGAAACGAGCAACATAAAGACATTGTCAAAATGGAACTGATCGTAGCATGCAACGCACAGAAAGGCCGCCCTTCGAGAAGGAGAAAGAAACATTTCTTCAGGAGAACGAAGAGGTGAGCGGCACGATCATCAAGGAGGGGAAGAGAAAAAAGGGGAGAAAGATCTTCAAAGAGGGAGCCAAAGTGTCCAAAAGAAATCGGGAAGACAAGGAACGTCTTAAAACTATTGCACGCAAAATTACGCCTCGTTCGAGCTGGGGGGGCGGGGAAAGGGGAGAAAAATCAAATCGTCCGCTCCTATAATGGGAAAGAAGAAAGAGGGGCAAGAGATTGTCTTCTTCTGGGCATCCAACAAAGCATACCAGCGGATAAAAGGGAAGCTAGTTTTGGGGAGGACAAGCATTTGCCAAGGCATTATGAGGAAAGACCTCTCAGGTGGGGATTCCGGAGATGTGGTTGAGGGGCAGAGGCAAGAAGGGATTACAATCTGACTGGCGAACGATGGGTCCTCCTTCCTTCTTGGGCAGTGATGAAAAAGGAGAATGGGCTCTCGGAGACGGGGGAAAGAAGCCGCGTCTGTGTCGCAGGAAAACTTGCGGAGGGGGGGGAGGGAAGGGGGGACACTCGGTTGTGGCTGTGCTCCTTTCATGTCGATCAGGGGGGGACGGAGAAAGACATAACCTAGCCAGCACACAAAAAAGAGAGAGCTCCTTTTATGGATTTTGAGACTAAACCAACCAAAAAAAAAAATAAGGGGACACATCCAACAAACCGGAGAGACAAGGATCCGACTCGGCGGCGCCACACTAAACCTGATCTATTGAGCGGAGCAGACGCGATGAGAAAAAAGACTGAGTCGAATCAGTCTCGTCACCGCAGCTGCATCTTCGTATCTGCGTTTATGAAAGAGACAAAAGAAAGGAAACATCAACCAGGGAAAGGGAGTGCACGCCCGGGCAACCAAACCGCTGGGTAAGGGTACCAAAAGGGGAGCATATTCAAAGGGGAGAGGACGATGAATTTGTGGAGCAGAGCAAGAAGGGTTCAAGAGAGGAAGACGTCGGCTTGGGTAGAATTGAATATTGGGTAGCTGGGGAGAAAAAGTGAAACATTAAAGTCAACCGAGAACCTACGACGAGAGGGAGGGAAAAACAGTTGAGGGAAAAGTGAGCGAACGCGCTAACAGAGGGGCTCGAATTTGGCAAACTTTGCCTCCCGAGGGCTGGAAAGAAAGGGGAAAGGGGTTTATTATGTTCCGATGAATTCGTTGGCATGCGGATAACAGATACTTGGCCGAAAAGGGTTAATAAGGGGATTTGAGTGCTTCGAAGGGTCGTGCCTTCATTGGGAATGTGCAGGGCATGCTCAAGAGGGGGTCGGTGACAATGATGATTTTGAGCGGGTCCCGCTGGCGGGAAGAGTTAAGGCCTCCTTTATGAAGGAAAAGAAATAAACGTTGCCCAGGTTAAGCACTGCGCACAGGGGGGAAGAAGAGGGGCAAAAAAACAACGAAATGGTTCGTCACTGCGCGAGCGAAGGAGGGAGGTTTACTTGGGAGTCCACGCTGGAAAACGGAAGGGCGTTTTCAACCTTGAGGAAAGAAGGGGGAGTCTGAAAGGTCTTGAATTACGGTGAGCTAAGGGGGGGAGCCAATGCTGATCGGAAGGGGTGACTGGGAGGTGCATGTATTTCCTCATCTCGGGGTCGATAGGGTTAGCAGTCGACGAAGGAAGACAGATCAGAACTATCTTTGAGGAAAAGTCTTTGCTTAGGAGCAGGGTGCCGGGACGAATGGTTCAAGATTGGGAGAAAAAGGTTAGGAGAAAAGGGAAAAAGGCCTGGTCTTTTATGAAAAAAGGGAAAGGAACAATGCTAGGAACGGCCAGACTGAGAGGTTAGTTTCGCGCAGGCAAAAAAAAGAATCCTCCTACAGCTCCAATGAGGAAGGAGAAAGAAGACGTAGTAAACCGCGGATCCTGGTCAAAAAAAGAATGGGTACGTTTGCATTGGGGAAAAAAAAGATTGGAAATGTCATTATCATCAGGGTCAATGGGGCAATCAAGAAGTCGGATCTGGGGGGGTTTCTACTTTTTAAAATACCAGCAACTAAGGGGGAAAAATAAACGTCTGCCAGTGAATCCAAAACGCAGAAAAAAAAAAGGAAAGTCTGAACAAGCCTATCGAATCAGACAATGAAAGAGATCCAGGGTTGGGCAAGAGATATAAGGGGATCGAAGCGCTGTATTCTGTAAGGGATAAAACAGAAGGACAACCTAGGGCGCTCCAGGAAGAAAAAAAAAAAAGACGAAGGTGGAACGAGAGAGCGGGAAAAAGCTTTCTTTCTGTGAGGAAAGTGAATGAGGTTTACCAGAAAAAAGGGAGAGTCACATATGATACGGAAAAAAGCTGCGGGGCCAAGAAAAAGAAAGAGTATAACAGGAAAGATCGAACGGAGGTCCTCAAACAGGACTCGAGAAGGCAATCGAGTAATTGAGGGAAGCAAGCGGGTTAATACTTTCTGGGAGAAAGAACGACGTCCTCCGCTAAGGGGAAACGAAGGGGATCAATGGGGGAGGGTGGATGGCAGAGTCTAGACACCAATAGTAGTCCAATGGGGGGTCAGAATTGGAAATGGGCGGAAAACTAAGGGGGGGGTAAGGGGTAATGTGTGTTGTTGGGGAAGGGAAGAAACTGGAGAACGACGAAGGGTCATTGAAGGTTCAATCCAAATGTTGGTACACATCTAAATAACTAAAACTGAAATCGATTTCTGGCTCGCGGAGAAGGGGGAAGAAAAAAAAAATGGAATGCCGGCCAGCTCCTGACTCATCGATGCGAGACTAACTCCAGAGGGCCAGGTGTCGGCTTCCAAGTCAAAAATAACAAAAGGCAGCATTTGAAGGAAATCAACAAGAGCTTGAAATAATTTCTTCCTCAGTAAACCAGAGAAGGAAAAAGCGAAGGCCTGCGGATAAAGAAGTTCCCATTGCACCGCTCTGGAGAAAAAAAAAAAAAAGGAGCCTTTAAAATAGGAGATGGAAAAAGCGCATGAGATAAAGGAAAACGCAGGTGGGTCCAGCATAATAAGTAAAAGGAAAGAAGGATCTCTAGGAGAACCTAAGCACCGATTAGGTCGCGAAAGAAGAGCATACTCAGCAGCTCTCTAATATATGTTGCCGTCTTATATGGAACAGACTTGAGGCCTAGGCGGAGGGAGGAAAAAGTGGGTAAAAAGAAGCGAATCCAATCCTCTAGGGGAAATACAACACCAGGAAAAACCCCACAAAAGAGAAGGGGCTGATGAATCTGCAACCAAGGGATCCGTCTAGCATCGAATCTAGAAGATTAGACGTGGAGGAAGGCTACTGGCGAGTGGCTTTTGGTAAAAATCGCGAGCTCATCACGAAGAAAAAAAGAAAAGAAAAGAAACCCACGTACTCCTCAATGAAAACCGTCCGTGTAAGTTTCACTATACCCAACGTCGTAAGAAAAGCATCGGGGGGTCAACAAATGATTAATATTAGAGAAAATAGCATCGCGATGTCAACAAGTAGGGAGCTAACTTCCTTATGTCTGAAAATTGACGTGTCCCTTCCAAGCAAGAGGTCTAAAATTCAATAAATTCAGACACACTTCAAAGGAGAGGAAGGAATCCCTGTAAAGCAGCGCAATCATGAAGAACCCCGCGTCGTGAAAGAACAAGGAGAGTCAAGTGGTAGGCTCATTAAAACGGGCTAGAAAGCGAAGTACAGATCTGTCAAGTGAGCAAGACCGACAAACCGTCTGCAGGAGAAACGAACCGTCCAAGGGGATTGTCGAATTCACCTGACCGGTGAATACTGGAGCAGAGCGCCAGAAAGAAGGAGACAAAAGGAAGAGAACTCTGTACCAAAGGCAGTCGAAAAGGAAAAAGCGAGCATCAGATGGACTCGGAGTTGGACATGACTCTATTTGTAAAGAAAACCTACCTGAGCTAAGATCCTCTATTCGGTTCGAACAGAAACTGACCGGGAAAGCGAGCGGATAAATCGGGGGCGCACAAAGTATATAGGCATGTCAGGTTCTTGAGGGGAACCTTAAGGGGCTTGCCAGGGAAAAGGTGGCGGCGTTCATAGGAGGCACGGTTTGAAGAAAGGAAAAGAGAGGTCAAAAAAAAACTGAGAGGGAAAGATATGTCAATGGGAAATGGGACAGTGGCAGGTCCAGAAACGAAGAGGTTAATATCCTCACCTGAAGGAATCACCAGAAAACATCGGGGTATAAGGAAGACCGATCATAGGATTGTGCTTGGCTTGGATCAAGGGAAGACAGTTCAGGAAAGGCGCTGGATTGAAACGAAGAGGGGATAGCCCGTCCTTGGGATCTCCAAGAGGTCCAGGGAAAGAAGACTACGAGGAAATCAAGCGCTGCAGTAGCGGGGATAAGGGAAAGCAAATTGCCTTTGGTCCCGCGTTGAAGGGGGGGGAGAGATTGCTGGCGAATCGGGAAGAAATCCCCGAGCGAAGGTAAACTAAGGGCAGTAACTGTACTGGTTAGCTGCAGGCACTGGAGCCAGCTGTCGGCTGAAGGTTCCGGGATGCATCTGGGTAGGGAGGAAGAGGGGTCAAAGTGCTCACTTCTCATAGCAAAGGGGGAACTCAATAGAAGGCGATCACGAACCTTGTTGCCTGAACTGAGGGAAGAATGTCGGAAAAAAAAAACAGCGCAGAACTCCTAAGCGACGTGATTGAATCAAGAGGCGAAATATTCGCGGGGGAGTGGGGGGGGGAAGAGCGGCCCTGCGACGCTCAAAAGGAGAGTGCGCAGAAAAGTGTCAAGCACTCAGAAAGCTTACTAAAGAGGCCATGCCCTTGCTGAAAACCAGGTACGCGCTGTTGGGAGCAGAAGGGAGGGCACGACCGCGGAAGTTGTTCCTCGAGGGGAGAGTGAGGCGGCTTCGAGGCAACCCAAACTTAAAAATAAGCAGAGCCTTACGAGAGGGTCTTCACGATGGCGCTCGCTTCCTCTAAGGATATAGGCGTTATTCTTGCGCTTTTAATTCTCAAAGAGACGGCTGGACGGAGGAGGGGGAGGAAGGGAGAAAATACGGACCAGAGGGAACATAGGTATTTCCCAGTAGACCCTAGAGGGGTATCTCTACTTGGCGTGGTGGCTATGAGCTACTGGCCGAGACCTGAAAAAGAGGGTGCATGGACATACCAAACTCTCGCTGAAAGGAGCGCGACGGATATGACTGGAAAACAGTATGTATTGGTCTGGCGGCGGACTTTAATCTCAAGGCAAGGCATCAGTCAAGTATCCGTGTTGGAAGAAAGAGGTAAGCACTGTCCGACCATTGTGGATTCAGATAAGAACCGAGAGAAGTTTTATAGTCTTCATAAACTAATGTCCACGAACGGGGGTTTGAGAGAATGGCTGCGGCGCGTAGAGGGGGAGAGAGGAAAATCACCGAGAGGAGGGCGCGCATCATATCTTCTTCGAATTAGCGGAAGGGAGCAGACTCCCACGGAAACAGTGATCAGCTCTAGGGAATAAGAAGAATATTCTAAGGGCAGAAGGGGAAAAAATCCTTTGCTCGCGCAATCTCACTGAGTCGACAGTGATGGAAGGCTCCGGTGATTTCCTGACCATTAATAAACCTTCTAAACCCAAAGGATGGGGACACAGGATCATTACCTCATCACAAAAATGGGTAACCAACGATCGAATTAGTGGGGACCATAACAACTTAAAGGGGGAGAGGGGTAGATATTCCCCTGAAGATAAGTCAAGAACACTTTAGAGAAAAGATTACCGATCGGCTGGGGGAGGAGGAAAAAAGAAAAACCCATTCGCCAGGAATAGGCAATCAATTTTTTGTCGCCAGACGAGGAAGCAAGAGAGTCTATGTCTCGGTTTTTGGGAACTTTAAAAGCCGGATCGTGAAAAGAAGGAGAAGAAATCTGCAACTTCTTTACAGGGTAAACGCCGAGTTGCAGACAAGCAAAGAAAACTCGCGGTCACGACTTGAATAATCGTAAAAAAGGGGGGGACTGGGGCATGAAACCGCCTGGCGAACTCTGTAAGTGGAATGGTCTAAGGAAAAAACAATAACGCACAGAAGTGAAAAAAGGGGAGTCGAAAGGGAAAGAGGCCTGTGCAATTTGATCTCGTCCCCTTGACAATGTATTGAAAGTCTGGAAAAGAACTGGCAGGGAGGTGCAAGGTTTGCCGGTTATCTGAAAATGGATGGGGAGGGAGGGATTAAAAGTAAGGGGAACGAAAAAAGGATGCAGAAGGGATGAGATATCGGACTCGCTAAGGGATAAAGACCGGAAAGGGGGCGGGGTATAAATGCAACGAAATTATGGTGCGCCGCAGGGGAAAAGGAAAGTCGGTATCGGAATTTCCTCGGCACAGGGGGGAAATGTGGACCGAGGGAGGAAACCAGAGAGAGGGAAGGAAGAAATGTTGGGTAAGCAATTCCAAAAGGGGGAAGCTAACCAGACATCAATGGAAACGACTAGGAAATATTGACCCTAACGCTTCGAAGGATCGAAAGACCCAAAAAGAAGGGGGGGATTTCAAAGAGAAAAGCGCGAGGATCTTACTAGGGACGAGGGCCCCAAACGGACATCCAGATCTAAGCACGCAGTCAAGCCCCGAGTAAGGATCAGAAAAACAGTCAGTGGCGCAATGCAAATGAAAGGAGGACTAAGGATGTGTCCATCCTCACCATCTCTTGGAAAGAAAAGGGGTTGGGGGACCAATCGTTAAGACGGTGGGGGGAATTCTTAGATTGGACAAAGAATCCATGATCCATTGGACGAACAAGAGGTGGTGCAGCAGAAGAAAAGACCTCGAAGGGCTTTTCAAGGGACAAAAAAAGTTTTCTAAGGTCAATGAGGCAGTGAAATGGGAGAAGAACAAGAGGCCGGGGTGGAAAAAAAAAAAAATGGACATGGTCAACCTACGAAAAGAGGGGAGTCCAAAACGTCCACGAGTAAGCCAATTAAAAGCAAAGGCAATAAAAAATACCCTGATTCACATTTTAAGGGGAGGGAAGGAAATAGGCTCAAAGACGGGGAAAGAGGAAAAGAAATAAAACTATTCAATCAAACCCTCGGGAGGGCAATTTGGATTCAAAAAGCTGGGAATCGGGGTACGGGAAAGGGAGGAAAAAAGATTGGGGGGTCACGGAAACGTTTGAACGCCCGGCGGGAGAATCTTTGATGGGGGGAAGGGAAGGTCAATTGACAGTCCCCGTCAAAGATCCAAAAGAGAAGGATGGACAGTAGTTAGGAAGTGACATACGATTGATTCTTGCTCCAAAAAAAAGACTAGATAAAAATGAATCGCTACATTTTTTGGTATTCCCATCGGGGGGAAAGCAGTGAAGAGGAAATACAAGAGGGGGGATGTGTCAGATGTGTTCTCTCCTTCCAAAGGGGCCGGGGGGGAGAAAGAGATAGGGGACGGGAAACGCTACTTGGGGGGGGTAGACTGCGGAGTGGGGGAAAGTTGATGACAACGAGGAATTGCTCGTCAGGAAGGGAAAGTTGAGGATGCGCCGACGGGAGAGTGGTTTTCAAAGGGCTGCAAAAGGGGGGAGGAGCTTGGAGAGAAGGGGACGGGTGCGATACAATCCAGACTGAAGCTCTAACTAACAAAACAAAAGAAAGGAGAGAGAGAACGGGTAAAGGGAGGGGGGGGGTGAAAGCCCAGCACTCGCTCGAATAAGGGAGGGAAATCCAACAACCGATGGCACGCCAGGAATCCGAGACATTCTTCGACGCAACAGGACTGCAAGGCAGCTTGAAGCAGGGGGGGTTTCGAGTCAATTAAAAAGTGTTAAAGAATTCCGCCCAGGCCGAAGTAGGGGAACCCAGCGCGTCACAGGCAAAAAGGGGGAGGCTATCGGGGAGGGGGGGAATGAAACACAACTAAAACAAATAAGGGTAGGGAAGAAGTGAAAATTCCCTTGGGGAACACCGGAGTGGCAAGGGTTACAAATGCTCCAAATGGGCGAGGGGTACCCTGTATGCGTGTTGTTAAGACCCTACTGGGCTATGGAACCTAGGGAGGAGGAGGTGTTGGGTACGACGAGTGGAAGTACCTTAACGTACGGCAAAGAGGGAGAGAGTCTTTCAAATTGGGCGTCGTTGGACGAACGCTCACAATTAAAAAGGGGATGAAAGAATTGAGAACACTTTTGCCTCACGAGGGCGGGGGGGGAGTAGGGGACTAGGATATTTCTCGAAACTGATTATCTTTGCACGCGATAACTAAGAAAAACTTAAACTGGGTTAGAGGGGTAGGGGACCGCGGAAGGTCGACGGGGAAGGGCCGTGATGGCATGCTCTATCGGGTCGGGGGGGGAGGGAAAAAGGGGAAAAAATTATTGGAGGACCGGAATTTGCTGCGCACAATTTCCTACGAAACTTTATAGCGAAAAAGAAGGAGAACGGGGTGGACCAAGTTAAGCCACTGAGCAATCGCCGTGCACCACGAGGGTGAGTCCGGGTTATCAGGAGAGGATAAAACGTGCAATTTTACGCATAACCGGAACGGAAAAAAGGGGGGTTGAAGCGTCATGCTTCAGTCACTATAGGGGGTTGGGAACAGGGGGAGAGAGGACAATCATAGTGGGCATTGGCTCGGATTATCTCTGGAGGGGGTTCTTTAAGGGGCGGGACTGGTTCTCAGCTCGGGGGCGAGGGGCTATCGGATCGGATCTAGATCGATCACTCAGACATAGGTAAATGACAACCGGCTTTGTCATCGCTGGTTAACTTAAGGAGAAATTGTTTGGGAAAAGATGGGGAGTCTATTGAAGGGGTATGTGAGTTAAGAATGGACCAAAGCCAGGGGGCGTTAGGGGAAATTTAAAATGCGATGACGAATATCTGCGTCGGGAGTTCTCGCAGGGGGGGAAAAAAAGGAAAGAAAGACGCCCAACCCATCGCCCTGCCGGTTATAACAAGAGAGCCTTAAGAAATTCGCAGTGAAAATCATTTGAAAGTAGTACAAAACAGGGGACAAAGGGGGGGGGGGGAAAAGGCTCAGAGCGAAATCGTTTCGATATTCGTAGAAAAGAAGGGAGGATCTTTTTTGTGTTTTGAGTTCACAACTACTTTTAGAAAGGACGCAGCCCGGAAATGGAGGCCGGAATCCAAACAAAAAAGGAAAATCGAACAGCTAAGAGGAAAGAGGGAAAGACGAGAAGTCAAATTGGACAGGAAGAAAGGTAAGGACGGATGAACTGGAAGGGCGACTTTTAGAAGAAGTCTGGACGGAAAAAAAAAGAAAACTGACTCAGCTAAAGGTAGACAGAAAAGCCATACCTGGTGAAGAGGTCAAGGGAATGGACGCGTTAAAGCTGAGGGGAGTGGAAAAAAGAGGGGACCGGGCCACGTTAAAAGACTAATTTCTAATGAGATCTTGGGGAAGCCTCACCTGCGGCAAAATTGAAAACAAACCTGAGGGAAAAAATATAATCTGATTCGCGAGCTGGAAGGAAAAGAATCTGATACGAAGCCTGCGAAAGTTAGGGGAAGGGACTTGCAGAAAAAAGGATCGGGTTTAATAACTCGATCAAGAAGCGAAGTGAAAGAAAGTGGAATATCTCCCTGACATTGGGAAGGGGATGAAAGAAAGCGCCCAATGGCGGCGATGCCCCGTGTTGATCACTCTAAGGGGGGAGAAGGCTCTTACACCAGAAGTGTTGTTGAGTTATTAAGTTTTCCGAAAGAAAAGGGAGATCGAAACGTGTTCGTGAGCTTTATCAAAACTTTGGATGGGGGGGGGGGAAAAGTCGAAGAGAAAAGGGGAGGGACCCAGGTAAAATGGCGAATTCAGACTTACTTCTATTTCCTGAAAAGCGACTTGGAAAAAGAGGTCGAGGAGCGCCAGTCAGGAGAGCTGGATAGTGGAGGGATCAAACCGCAGAGTCGCCGCAAGTAACAGTCGACCAACGCTCGGCACATAGATTTCTGAAAGAAGGAACCTCCTAAGCCGGCCGTCCTACCAAAATAGGAAGACGTCACAGGGAACGCCGCTGGCGGTATCAAAAATCTCAGGGAGAGGCGAGGCGGAGGCGCAAAAACCGCCAAGAATCCTCACGAAATCCCGTGGGAAGAAATAAGGCGCGGTCAAACGCTGGGAGGAGCGGCTGGGCATTGAGAAGAAACATTAGGTCTAGCCGGTCCACCATATCCAAAAAACATCGGGGCGGAGGAAAGGGGGGAACGGGCATAATTTCAACCGGAGGGAAGACGGTTGTTGTCCACTAAGAAGCAACGCCCAAAGACAGGAAGTGGGAAAAAAAGAAAGGTCCTTGGACCAAGAGCAGTATGCACCAATAGCTTGGACACGCGCGAAAAGACTTAAGACCATGGCGCATCATCTTGGGTATTGAACGTTGGTGGGGGAAAAAGAGGCGAATCGAAGCCGATACAGAAACTAAAGCCTTCGGGAAACCCCGAGCGTTACAGTAAAAGAAGGAGATAACGGCGCTTACAGCAGGGGTATAAAAACATACAGGAGAAAGCGCAGAATAAATATGGAAAAAAATCGGCGAGTACGTAGAAACTTCAGGTGTTACGGGAGT
>Ga0179591_1187735_pt1 | contig 26807 bp, 29 predicted proteins | sample CZOMad2_1_08_16f_FD_182891 | JGI IMG/M metagenome (GOLD analysis project Ga0179591, IMG submission 182891) | Vadose zone soil fungal communities from Angelo Coast Range Reserve, California, USA - CZOMad2_1_08_16fungal (PacBio error correction) | ecosystem: Environmental > Terrestrial > Soil >...
GCTTTCGCAGATTGACTACCGGAAAAATCTGGGTACAAACATCACCGACCACGGGGTAGGGTCTATATCAAGTGATTCCAGAAAGCGCACCTGTGTTAAAAGTGGGACAGAACTCCTATGCTCTGTCATAGACAATAGAAAGGGAAACTCAGAAGTGATCCTAAGTAAGGCAAGAGTCAAAGCTGACCAAAGCAGTCTGTCCTTCCCAGAGGTCAAGAGGAGGACATGCTGGGTCAAAAAAAAAAAAGAGGTTACGTCGCGAGTAGTTGGAAGCGAGGAAAAGGGGGAGATCTCGCTCGGAAAACGACGAAACGACCTAAGCTGGTGCCAGTGAGTCCATGCTTTGTGGGGGCTCCGCCGCGCTGGGGAGGAAAAAAAAAGGGAGGGTCTATCAAAACCAGAGCTCATAGAAAGACGCTCCGGGAGCACCGGAAAAAGTGAGGCCGGCGATTTTTTAAATTGCCACAATTGGCGAGGGCGCGGGGACAACGACGATCAGAGGTTAGCGAAAAAAAAAAATGAAGAACTCAAAAAAGGAAGGACGGATCGGGGATTAGGATGACATAAACTGCCTCTATAAAAAGAGCGATAAAAGACGCGTGGCTCCCTGACCTCAGAGCACCATCACGCGGCTTGGGGAGGCTCAAGGGTGTTTAGGAAGTTGTCTGAGAAGAGGCCACGCAAGGGTCACAGGAGAAAAAGAAGGGAGGGAAGTCTCTAGATCATGTCGAATGTCTTCTGCACGGAAAAAAAAAATGGCAAAAACGACGAAAGGGCGTGAGGCTTATCCGAAAGAAGCGATCACCAAGAGCGCACGCCCAGGGAGTACGTCTTCTTCCTCTTCTGATGATCGAATGCGGGATCAGCGGAATTAACAGCACGAGGAGGAAGCAACGAGTCTTCGTGCCGATGATCGTACAAGCCCGTCGCGGTCCCCTTTTGGTTAGACGGTGGGAGGTTTCGCGATAGAAGCCCTTAACCATATTAATCCTAAATACTTCCACCCCAGGGGTAGGGGCCTCACCACCGCGCGGATGACCGAAATGAGGGAAGAAACGAAGCTTTTTAACGCCACACTATTAACTATCAAAGGGGGGGGAGAAGAAGGGAAAGGAAAATAGTTCATGTTTGGGGTCATAAAAATGAGGGGGAAAAGCCCACTCTAGGCACGAGCTCAGGGACTCGTGAGTTGTCCTGAAGCCCAAAACTGAACTTTGTGAAAGGCAAAGAAAGAAAAAAAGGAGGGATCCTAAGCAAAGCGCACTTAGAACTTCAAGGGCGGGAGAAATCTGGAAAGGGGGCGGGGTACCGTACCGCAAGTTTACTCAGTATCGAGAGGGGGCCTCCGGCTACAGCGACCACGGTACTACTCAAGCTCTGACGAAGCCCGCCAGCACACATCTAGCATCAAAAACAAAGAGGAGAGGAGGGTGGAGTAGGTCTTTCAACTATGGATTTGGAACCGGGGGAAAAGTGTACGGGGAAAATTACGGAAGAGACCATAGTGTGAACAGAAGGACAGCCGGGGGTGCGACGCAGAAGGGGAGGATGGGAAAAAGGGCCCGGGTGCTCGATGGGAAGAACAGAGGTTGTAAAAAAGGAAGGTCCACATCAGTTAGTGTGGGACTCGGACAAATCACATTCAGAGGGAAAAAAAGGAGTTGAGGCTTCGTCACCGCGGGGGTGAAAAAGCCCGAAGGAGAATTTCTGTTTGCATTTTCGTAAGGATGATATCCATGGAGCGTGTACGCGTTTGCGTATTTGCAATAAAAAAGGGGGATTTTCCCTTAATGCGGTCTCCTCGCTGAGAAGGGGTTCGTTCGGGAGCCAAAAGTGGGGGGGGGGGAATTTATCTAAATGTCGGGGATTGCGCGAGGCAGGGACTCTCAAGTGAAGGAGCAAGAAGATTGTACTGATAACACACAAGGAGAAATCAAGGCGCAGCACGACTACCTAGTGGGCGCTTTGGTCGCCAATAAATGGGCTTGTGAAGAAGCGTAAAAAAAAAGCGATCTCGACAGGGAGAATAAAAAAAATTGTAATTCTCTAGCTGGGGTGGGGGGAATCGCGGCGGCGAAAAGGAGAGAGCAAAAAAGAAAGGGGAAAGGTTTGGCGTGTGAGTTTTCTGAAAGGAAGAGAATGATCTCGAAACTACATGGGACAACCAATGACGGGTTCAGATAATACCTCCTTTCCATTCGTGGGGCCCGATAAGAGACGAAGAACAAAAAAAATGAGGCCAGAAAAAGGGAGGGAACATGGGCCGGCCAAATGAGGAGCGCGATTTAGGGTCGGAGGCAACGCGATGTAAAAGCCAAACCCAGATAGGGGGAAGAAAAAGAAATCTCCAAATTACGTCGAGAAAGGAACGGGCAAAGCTTCAAAAGAGGGGTATAGAATTCTTTCAGAAGGCGATCAGTCTGACAAAGTGGGAAATTAAAAAAAATAGGAGGCAATGCCAGTTGAATTAAGGCCAGGGGGAGTCGGCGGGAATCTGGACGCTCACCAAGCTGCGAAGGAATCCACACCGGGTGGGGTGGCATTTTCACAAAGCTGAGGAGCAACAAAAACAGGGAGAACAGTGTGGCACACGTCTGTCATTGGGAGTGAGGAGCGTTGGTAAAAAGATAAGAAGAGGAAAAGCATGCTCACTCAACTAACCAGATCGGCAGACCGACAAATCAAAGGTAAAAAAAAAAGCCCATTTCAAGAGTTTCATAACTCACGCGCGAGGGCAGCGTGTGAATTGGGAAAAGGAAAAGAATCTGGCAAAAAAAACACGTTAGAGCAGGAGCAAAGGGTAGGGGGAGCTGACTGACTTCGGAGTGAGGGAGTTTCAACAGGGTCTGAGCTTTGATCAGGGGAGAGAGATCCAAAACGGGGAGGGGAGGTTGTCCTATGGGGGGGAGGGGAAAAGAACCTTTTGATTGGGTTCGGGCACCGCGGAGCTTGACCCAGAGTTCACGAGGAGGGAGAGGAAATCCTTTACAGAAAGAAAAGGTTTTCCTTAAACTTTGTAGAGAAAATTAACAGCGTAAGTGCCACTGGGGATGTCATGGAGATGTCATCTTAGCAAGCAAGAGGTGGTCTCAAACTCGTAAGTTACTACTTTCATTGAGAGGAAAGAGGTAGACGCTGTGGGAAAAACATGTCGTAAGATTCCGGTGATCTGCAGGCTGGTGGGAGGAATGAGGAAGGACGTGCGTGCCTTCTGGAGAGGACAAAAAGGGCACAGCTCACCTTGGTGGATTGGAAATGTGGAACGGTCCAATAGAAGCACGGAACGCCAATCTCCAGTCGAAGAAGCTGGGAGGCTTGGGGGAGAAGGGGAAAAGGCGTCTAAATTTTTTTGTCACTCTGTGGAAAGTCCGAAGAAGGTGACTATAGAAGATAAAGAAGTGAGGCACCATGGGTACAAGAATCGCCTAATCGTTTGAAAAGTGGGAGGGGTCCGGAGAGGTGCTGCTTCTTCACTTGTGTCTGGAGAAAGGTCATTTTCCTCAGGAAACTAGATTAGAGGTTCGCGTGGGGTCTATATTCCGTACTATGGAATGCTGGGCCGGGTGAAAACGGAAGGAGAGAAACGCCCACCCTAAAAACAAGAAACCGGGGCCCCTCCGTGCAGCAAGGAGGGAATTGGAAAGAAGGAACGCCTGGCCCTATTCAGTTAGGCGGGTTGTTCATTTCCAGTGGGGGGGGCGCCAGATTTTCGTTTGTCCAACAAAACGAAGTGGACCGCATGATTCAAATCGCGACCGGAGGACCGGGCGGTTCATTCACAAAGGCCTCTCCCGGTAGGCTGCGAAGGGAACCACGATCGGGACCTCCGACAAGACTCTGCCGACAGTTGATTGTGCCAGAACGGAGCTAAGAGCGTCAGGAAAGGCTACCGGCCTTAACAAAAAGACCCTTTTACGGGGGGGAAACTGCAAACCGATCCTAAGATTCTATCCGCAGTTTTTGGGAAATACTAGTCAAGCTGAAGGGGAGAAGGTGTCACAGGCGGGTGTCGAGGCAAAATCAGACCGCTGCGGGGAGAGCGAAAAGGTGGCCAAGCCGATGTGGTCTAAAACAGGAGGGAAACTTAGGGTAGGTCGAAATCAACCGGTGGTCAAGGGGGAATGGTCTCAAAGATTATCATACAAAAAGAAAGAAGGAGGGAATATTGAGGACTCAAAGGCATCGAAGGCTAAACGATTAAATAAACACAGTCCCAGGGGGGACGTAAAACAAGAGAAATTTGGAGAAATCTACTGAGGAGAGAAAAAAAAAAGAAACCATCTATATACTGGTATCTAGAAAAAAAAAAAACGGCGGAGGATGCCACTATAGGTAGAGAAAAATGTGTGAGAAGACCGGGGAGCCGAGGCGAAGTAAACATGGAGTCGGAGAGGAGTATGCAACCGTTAGTGGGAAAGGGAAAGCATCGACGTCGCAACTACCGATTGGAAACGAAAGTTCGTTCAGTTGAATTGGCATGTTGATGGGGAACTAGAGTCACGAAAAAGGAGGGAACCACTTGGGGTTGATGTCGCCCACCGGGGGAAAACTGGAGAAGAACAACATCGTGTGGGCAAAAGGGGGGCCGGGGAGCTGCGAACAGACAACTGTTTCGATCTGGCAAAAAGAAGAAAAAGGAAAAGAAAAGGAAGGAAGTATTGGAAACCCTGGAGGGTAGGGAAATCTGGGAATTATCAATTCAAAGAACAACCCTTAGGGGAAAGAAAGTGCAAAGCCTAAGGCCTTACTCTGTACGGAAGAGAATTGGAAAAAGGGGAAAAAATCGGAGGGGTTCGCTCTACTGTGGCTGGAAACAGGACGTAAGGACGCTGGGAGATGCTCTGTAATTTTGAGTGGGACATGAAAAAGGTCAGAATAGGCGCAAAACGGATGAAAAACCTAATAAACTTTAGTAACTAAAAAATGAAAACGGAATTGACATTACCCCTAAGACAGGGGCCAAGCATTTTATCTTCAAATCCTCCTTGAAGAAGAACGCCGCTTAAGATTTTTCCCTCGGGTAAGGGGGGGGGCATGTGACGGTTTTGTTGGTCTTACTGGAAACAGGCAAAGCAAGAAAAAATCATTACGTAGGAGGACAAAAAATCTAACCGAGAAGGAGGGGGGGGTCGGAGGAAATGAATTCCTCTGCTCTAAGACATTAATGACAAAACTAGGAGACAGGGGGGGGGAACCTGCTTTCGGCGAGTCTGACCCAAGTTGAAAGGATTTTGATAGACTGCTCTGCCACGGGGGGGGGGAGGGATGAAGGGCCGCTGCCGGCAAACCCACTTCGCGCCATCACCCGTTAAAAAACAAACAGAAAAAAGCGCCGAGACCTGCTAGGCTATTGAGCGAAGGTCAAGGAGGAAAAGGACAAGTCCTGGTCACTGGAAACCAAGGTGCGCGGGGAGTAAAGAGCATTCACTCCCACTAATAAAGAAAACGTGATTCTCAATAAAAGCACGAAACCTTAATCGTAAAAATGGGAAAAAAACGTAAAGCTTAAATAAAATACCTTAACGTACGCAGAAAGAGGACGAAAACGGAAAAGAGATTACTAAATTAAATAGAGACCGAAGTATGAAGAAAGGACAAAGTTTCCGTACAAAAACCAGATGTTTATTTGTCCAAGAAAAAGAAGGGCCTCCGGCCTAAAAAAGGGCGATCCGCGGCCCTCGGGCCACCAAAAATTACCAGGTGAAGTACCATCTGCAACAAGCCCCTAAAAGTGGAGGATGAAAATAGGTCCAGAGGAGAAGAATTTCAAATTTTTAAAAAAGAAGAATTGAATAAAAAGACTTCGATCAATATTGGTACTCTCTACCGGGTAAGAGGCGGAGTTACCAAATCGAAGTCGGCAGGGAGGAAAAAGAAAAATGAAAGAAAAAATCAGGGCCCGGCCTCGTTTATTTTGACGACTGAGGGTGGGAGTAGCCGAAATTTTTCCGAACTTAGTGTGACTGTCAGGGAAAGAAAAAAGCGAAGCGCCTAAGAGGGGTCCCAGGTTGGAGGGAAAAGGGGGGGAAACATGCAAATGGGCACAAACTGGGGGAGGGGGATATCGCTTGGTGACTATCCATTATAATAAAGGAGACTGCTCCACGATGCCACAAGTCTACTTCAACCATGGTCGTCATCGGAAAAGTGGTTTGCACAAAACGGGAAACGAGGGAGAAAGACAATAAGATAAGGGGGGAAAGAGGAGCCTGACCAACAGGCACTTCTAAATTACTTGGCAGGTCAAGGGATCTCTTTGAGGATACATCCGCGTTGCACCGCGATGACAACACGAAGAACAGAAAAGAAAAAAAACGGGGCACCATCACTCTATTGTGCTTGTCCTCATTGTGGGGGAGGAGGGAATCCTAAAATAGAAAATTTCACAGAGGAGAGGCAAAACCTAAGGAGGGAGCCTCGCGGAGAGAAGGTATCGAACGCCACAGTTCAACCCGGAGAAAAAGACTGGAACTCTTACGGGGAGAAAAGAAATACTCCGACGATGAAAAAAAAGGCTCTACAAACTGGCATAAATCTTCTAAGACCGTAGATGTAGGCGGGAGGATCATCGCCCTTGGAAAAAAAAAGGCTTGGAGAAAAGCCAATTCGTCCTTGCTATGTCTTACAAACAGAAAGGAGAGGGTACCCCTTGTTGTCTACAGGGCAAATCTTGTGGATAAAAGATAGCATCAGGTCCGAGACTTCAACACCAGGGCAGAAAAGGGGAAGGGATCAGGCCCGGGACAATCCCGCCTCTTTTAATAAGCAAGAAAAGAAAAAAAGATAAAAGAATCATTAAGACCTTGAGACAAAGTGCAAACCTAAAGGAGGCCTGCGGAGGTGTGGGATAAGGAGGGGAAGAACGAATCACGCGGAGCAGATCGCTCCGAGTGAGAGGAGGCTGAGAAAAAAAAGATGACGTGCACCGACCCAGGGACAGAAAACGCCCTGCTAAGGACCAAGAGGGGGAAAGAGGAAGCAAAAAACGCAGGCGCTCAGCGGTCTATTCGGTTTAAAAGGGTCTGAAGGGGAACAAGTGTTAAGAATTCTATAGTCCCTCCGATACGCAACACCGGTCTCAACCTGAGAGAGAGAAGAAAAAAAAGACATCTGAGCTCACACAACCACTGAAATAGATAGAAATGTGCGTACTGGAGTTGCTTGATTAGGATATTGGGAAAATGTTGTGGGACTAACCCGGGGGGGACGCGGGAGGGGAAATGGATCAGGCTTAATTCGGTACGGTCTACCAGCGAAGGCATAGGCAAAAACTGGGGGGTCCTTGAGAGGTGAGAGGAAGACATTACGAGGCAGGGGAGGGGGAGTAAGGTCAGGTCAGGTCCAATCATTCAGTGGTGTCTTCTAAAAAAAAAGAAGAGGGAAAAAGGAGGATGAGTTGATTCACTGCGGTCACAGTGTTTTGATGAAAAAAAATGAAAACCGAGGAGAAAGGAGGTTTAAAAAAATTTTCGGAAGTGGGGACGGGCAGGGCGCGAAATGTTCTTATGAAAGAGGATGGGGAAGAAGGAATGCTGGCCGAAGAAAAGTGCTGTCGCACCCCATACCATGGGTAAGTTCTCTGATTGTAAGGGGATGTACGAGGGCGGAAACGAGTCAAGGGGGTCACTACACAATTTTACCCTGGGGAAACCCATGAGCACGCGAAAGGGAGAATGGCGGCAACTACCGAACCGAGTCTGGGTGAAGACAAGGAAGGAGTGGGGGGGGAAAGGGCGCTTATCCGAATCCTATCAGAGAAGAGAAAACGCTTACCGACCTGGCGTGGGACTCCGTTGAAGGAGGAGAAAACGACGAGACCACAGTTTCTAGTGCTGGACGGTGGGAGACTGGAAGAAGAAAAAACAGAGGGAAAAAGGGGGGATCTCTAAAGAAACCTTCTTTTTCAAGAAGCCGTGCAAGGCGGGCCTATTCTAAGAGCCGAGAAAAAACGCAAGCAAACAAAAACGTGGTATGGAGGGATCATGGCCAAGCCAAAAAAAACCAAGGATCATCGATTAATGTGTGGGCATCCTAAGAGAGGGCAGAAAAAAAAGAAAGTCCCGTTTGAACTAAAAAGAAGGAGACACGGAAAGACGTAGAATCTCATGGCCTTCTGCGACAAGGAACGAGGAAGGACGGGAAGCGCCATCGAAAGTGTGTACCATGGGACAACCATCTACTAGCGAATTAATGGTCGACCTGGGGGGGACTACAGGGCGCCAATGAGAAAGAAGTCTCGGGGAAAAAATCGGAAAAAAAAGCCTCAAAGTGGGGGGGGTGTTCCCTTTGGCGAGGGCGAACCCCCCAACATGGGAAAAACCTGGGGCACCAAAATCCTTTCGGAAAGGACGGAGTAGGGGAAAAAACTGATCGAAGAAAAGTCTTCCACATTGTCAGGTACCGCAACTACCATAAGCAAGTAACCAAAGAAGAAGGGTTCCCAAGTCAATCATTTCCCGCGCAAATAAGGTTGAAGAAGAAAGGTATCCAGCTTTGGGAAAATTGAACTTACTTCCACTCATTCGGAAACCTTATATAGAAAGAGGAGTGAAAGAGGGAAGAATCTTCTTGCAAAGCGAGGGATAGGAAAAGGAAAAAAGAATCCTGATAAGACATCACCCATAGATGGGAGGGTAAGAGGTAGTACGTTCCTGCCTGGGGGACATCTTCCGCGGGGAAAAAAAAGCGTGGCATTGCCATCGGCCGGCAGGCAGCCATTTTAAGGAAAGAAAACGAGGGGGGAAGAAGGGGGTTGCCAAACTTGGGAGGCAGGAACGCGTAAGTGCGAAGGGGGAAGGCAAAAAAGGGCCGCGGTGTTGGTCCGCAGAGGTCGTACGAACTGGGCAGGGGTAAGTTATAGGTTCCTATTGAATTAAAACATTTGAGACAAAAAAATTTCGCAATAAGATCGATGGAGGAGCCTGCCGGGTGGGTCCTAAGGGGTGATGACGAAGGGGGAACAATCTAAGGGGGGGGGACAGTTAAAGGAACTTTCCCCTCAACGGACATTTAATAACAATCGACAGCAGTCGCGGAATCGATTCTGGGAATGGGGGGAAATGCGCTACGGTGGTGGAAATCAGAAATGCACAGCTATAAAGAGAGAGATAAAAAGAAGGTCTGCACCCTGTTTCAGAATCTCCGTAAAGCGGAAAGGGAAGGAAATAAAACGTAAGCTGTGCATTCATGAACTTGGGGGTCTTAGGAAGTGAGGAGGTCCTAAGCGAACCAGATCTGAGAGGGGTCTCAACGGGTAGACTAAGGTAAGCTGGTCGGGGGCCTGTTTCCCGCAAGGGGGCCCAAACAAAGCAGAAAAACAAAGAGAACTGACTGGGAATTGATCAGAGGGAGGAAACTCTACCATGAAAGAGGGTGAAGCCTTGTAGGGGGATGGTTACTGTAACCTGGGGACAGAAGATGATTTTCAGAAGAGACGGTGGCAGAATGCGTCATCGATCCCGTTCGGAAATTTGAAGGACAGCAATTCCCCAGACGCCAGAAACCAGGGGACTTAGGAAGGGTCCATGATATTCTATGAAAACTCCGCGGAAGAAATTAAGGACATGAAACAACGTACAATGGCCGTCGGCCGTAACCGGGCCAAGGTAAAACAGGGGAAGGGGGTGCTGCAACCGGTAGAAACCTAGAGGATCAAAAGAAAACTCTTGGGTTTGAAAAGAAGTCCTAAAGAGGAATTGGGAAATCACAGAGGGACGCTTCCAGATCAGCCCAGAAAACGAGAACAAAGACAGTTGGGCACTCCTATTTGTTCTTAAAAAGGAGTGAGGGAAAAAACGGAGTTGTCAATCAACCATTTGGGAGGGAAAAGGAGGACGAAGATTATAATCCCAATCAAGGTACAAAAAACCTACATGGAGAAGTGGGTGCTCACAGGATAGGTACTACCACGTCTCAGTGCGAAAAAAGAAAAGGGAAACGAAAAGAGAAGGAAGAAATTTTCTCTAATCAGAGCCTCGGAAAAACTTTCAAGATAACCCATATATCTCCAAAATTCGAGAACAAAAAAAAGGATTAGTATCAAAGAGGGTCTTATGGGGGGGGGGGAGCCGGTAGCGTCGGTCGGAAAAAGTTCATAGGAATCGAGTTCTCACAAATTAAGGGGGATGGACTAGTATTCCAGACTATAGTGTCTCAACTACCAGATAACGAAAACCGGGAAGGGGAGTGGTGTATTCTCATCTTCTCTTCTGAAGGAAAAAGAGGGAAAGTCACACAAGGAGTAGAGCATCAACCGCCTTTCTTAACAGCGCGGGCCCCAGTGGCCTTGGACTTGCGCATCATCGGTTGGAGGGGAAAAGCGGAGGAAAAAAGGTGATACCCGTCGAAAGTCGGGGCATTGGCCCCAAAAGAAGGCTTAAAAGAAATACCGGTGCAAGACACCCAGGAAAAGGGAAGCGGGGGGAAATGCTACTGCATGACGCAGATGAAAGAAAGAAGTGCAAAGATGGTCTCCTCTAGTGGTGTCCTGAAGAGGAGGGGAAGACTAAGTCATCGTTTGAATAGTAGGGAAAAAAATTGGTAAAGGGCCGAAAAGTAGAGAAGGGAAAACTGATTCCAAAAGACGACGTGAGGAAAACGCAACCAAAAGGCCGTACCAATGGAGCCCCCCTCCAATCCAAGGCAGAAGCATTTAGAGTACGGAAAACTGTGCTCAATGAACCTGTCTGAAGGAGTGTTTAAAAGAGTTTGAGGGGGGTAGGGGAGGGGGTGTGCCCATGAAGACACAGGAAAAAAGAGGTGGAGAGCCGCCCCGGAAGAACCTAGCATATCGGGGAGCGGAATAAAAGGCTACAAAGAAGGTTTCATGAATCAAAAGCTACGCTTTCAAGGAAAGGACACCGCGGTCGCGAGAATAAATGTTAAGCCTCGTGGGAGAGACTGCGCGGGCAAACAGACTACACGGGCAAAACCACGTCGCGGCCCGAAAATGGAATACCCCAAGAAAGACCAGAAGGGACTAACAGAGTCGATCGCGGAGTCGTCAATTAGGCGATGAACGTGTGCCAGTCACTGGCCAAAAAAAAAGCGTTTATCAAGATTCCTAAAAACCCAAAATAAGGCATGACACAGGACGGCGCGAAAGCGCTGAAAGAGGGAGAGTCCACAAATGTTTTTACCACGGAGAAGGCAATTACCTGCCGGAAAGTCTCCGTAAAGGACGAACGATGCAAGGGAATTACGACTATGACATCGACAAATGAAAAGACAGAAAGACGCGTTAAAGTCGCTACACGTTTCCCGGAACAAAAAGTTGGATTTCCCAGGATTGCCGAAATGCAGGGGGAAACTTCGTTTCAAGCTCCGAAGGCTGAAGACACACAGTGAAAACTTCCACAAGGAAAATAAGAAAAAAACCCGCCCCGATTTGGATTTCTATCTAAAACAGAAGGAAAAAAACCTGGTTCAACTTTGTAAGAAGAGGCTCGAACGACATATTGAGCGACTCAAAGGGGAAAAAGAAGAGGAAGAAAGAGCATCAATTGCCAAGCTGCTACCAATCGAGGGAAGGGACGGCTGCACAAAAAAGAAGAGGGAAGGGGGCGGGACCTGGGGGAGGGAAACAGCCGCTGGCGTGTTGTAAGGGAAAAACTCTATTTTATAGGAAAAACAAGTTGTCCGAAGAGTGTCGTAGAGAAGGGAGAGAAAAAACGCCAAGAAAAAAGGCCCGGCTTGTGGGTTCGAAACCGGGAAGGAAAGGGGCCCAAACCCACGTTGCGGGTCTAGCGGGGTGCAAGGACGACAATCTCAGAGTCGACCTGCAGCCATGCCCCCAATTCTGAACTGAAAAGAGGCGCCAGGCAGGGTTGAAAGGACCCACCTTGGCATGCGCCGCGGCCACAAGGGGAGGAGATACCAAACATGCTCTTCTCGACGGGTACGTGGCGAATAGGAAAAAGGGAATAAGGGAGGGTATTAAGCCGCGTTGCCCGCGCTTCACCATAATCGAGGAGAAAAAGAGCCATGAAGGAACATAACGCTATGTGGCTACTGAAGGGGGGTAGGAAAATCACAAATGCACTTCTTAATAGAAAAAAATTTCGTCTAAGTAGCGAAATTGTCGATCGGGATTCTGGCAAGCAGACCACCTCACTACAGGCAAAGGAGGGTCCACAGGACGTAGCGAGCCTGCTAGAAGGAACAAATCAGGGCTGAAATCACTCCCAGGTCGTAAAGCTCAGTCTTCTAAATAGGATGATCGACTGCGGGAGCAGCTCGGTGCCCCAACCCCTGCTTTTAGAAAAAAGTAGTGAACCGGTGAAGCGTAAGCAAGTCTCGGTGATCCCCGGGTAGAAAGGGAAAGGTGTGATTGAGACAGGAAGAGTATCCATAGGGAAATCCTAGCACTCCAAAAAGAGGGTGGGGACGGTAAGAAACAGCTCTCGTGAGGACCAGAAGGAGACAATAAAAAAGGGGCCATACAACGAAAAATTCACAGGCGGAAAGGAAAAGAAACAGAAACGCCTATCGGTCTTGTAAAAGAAACCATCGGGGAAGATCAACTAGCATCTATCTCAGATTAAGGTCAGTTTAAAGTTTTTCGAAGCCCAAAAGAAAAAATCACTAGAGGTACCTCAGATCACCTCGCCGGATCAACTGAATTCATCGAAATTCAGGAGGTTGGGAACAAAACTGTAGCTTACCCAAAGGGAAAATAATGATATCTCCTCCGGCTACAGCGACACGGTCGAAACATGCGACAATCTTCCGAGCCCAAACAAAAAGAGATAGAGAAGGGGGGAAAAGAGGAGGACTTGAGTCTCGGAGATCTTGCAGGGGACAAAATCGCCAGTAGATAATCGTATCATGAGACTTGAGGAGGAAAAAGGGGGAAAAAATCGACCGCTTGGTCCTCAGAAATTGAATTTTAAAAAAGAGGGGCTGAACTTTACGCAGGTCGTTTGAGGCCTTTGCGGGCAGTCAATAGGGAATGTGGGGGCGCGGGAGTAATTCATCAGAGGATTCCTCATAGGGAGGAATTCGTACAAAAAATTTGTTTATGAAAAAATGACAGAGATGCTACATTTTTCAGGGGGTTCCGAGGAAGGAAAAGGGGGGGACGTGAATCGTTTTGCGTATTGGGGAGGATGAAAAAAGGGATTGGACAGCACTATGCTGTCATCCGAATGTGCTTAGGCAAAAATAAAGGGGGATGGCAGCGATTTATCGATGGCTACGAGGGAAGCTAAGAGGCGATCAACTAAAAATTTTGGACCCTGAGAAACAAGGGGGGAAAAGGACGCTGTGACGAAAATCGGCACGCTAAAAAACTGGCGCTTTGGGAAGAAAGGGCTTGGGTTAAAGGAAGATCCAGACGCCCAGGAAGAAGACAAGGAACGCGGGGGGGGGAAGGGAACTTGGCGGGCGCGCGAAACGGTTTGGGAAAGCGCGAACGCCTCTCTCACGAAAAACAATCAAAATAGGGTGGCATCCGGGCCGCGTCCTAAGAAGATCTACAATGATCTCGAAAAAGAAAGTTCGAGGACGGAATGCAATGCGGTGCAGATTCGCTCGACCGCCTAAAAAAAAACGGCGAAAAAAAAAGGATGGTGAAAATACGAGGTCATTTGCCGTCGGGAATGGGCGCAAAGGGAGGGGTCAAAAAGCAGATGTCCTACTCCCACCCCGAGATGATAAAGAAAAAAGTAGAAAAAGCAATGGCCTGCGGCGCCGCTTCAACGTCGGGGTGAAGAAGGGCCAAGCGACCAAATGTGTGAAAGGTAAAAAATAAGAAAAAAGGGTGAGTCAGCCATTGGTTGCAGAGGAGAGTCTTCGCGAAGGAATCGCCCGCAGGGGACACCAAAGTGGTGTGTACATGGAAGGGGGCGGAGGCACCCAAAACTAACCTCAACCTTGGAAACGCTTCGAAAAAACGAGTTGGGAAACTGGCTGAAAGACAAAAACATGGTCAACTACCAACCAACAGCAATCAGAGCGGGGAAAGAAAAAGGCGTGTGCCAAGATCATTGCAAGCCCGGGGCCAATGGGGAAGAAATAAATAAGTTGGGGGGGAGAGGTGGGGTAAATTGCGGCTTCTTCACCGCCAGGAGAACAAGGAGATAAACAGCTGGAATGAATATCTTCGCACGTCGTCGGGGGAAAGGGGAAGGGAAGCGCTGGTCCTTGGGAGTAACATACCACATCGAGGGGGACTGTTTTCCGATGGGATTCTGAAAGGTCACGTGGGACGCTGCATCTGAAAATGCACGGGGCTTCTGCGTTCATCCTAAAGAAAAATCTGGATTAGGCAAAGGGGCGAAGTAAACGCCGTAAGTCCTTGTACTGGAGGTGAGGGGGAAGAGGGGGGGTCATCCTAAGGGAATCGTGGGAGGACTCTTTAAAGAAAACGGTCGGTTTATATTTGCCATTACTCTTGGGAAAACAGAAAAACTAAGTTGAAAGAGGAGAGGAGGGAGTGCATCCTGCCTGTGGGCCTCTTGGAGAGGACAGGGAAATAAAGACCTTTTTGCATGGTAGGAACGTAGAAACGTCCTTACTAGCCCATCATATCATGAGGGGAGAAGCGTAACGGGGGGGGGTTATTTGCGCGACGTGTGGGGGGGGGCAAAAGGGACTGGAAGGCACATCTCTGTTCCGCGCTAAGAAAAAAAAAGTGACTGCAAATGGGTCATATCGCATGAAGCGGGGAAAAGTGGAAGGTAAGAAAAAGGGGCTTCATGACAGGGAGGAAAGGAGAATAGTAATTAAAATTTTCCTCATCGCCAAGGAGTATTGGAGGAAGGGGGCGTATCATTCCTCCTTCAGTTCCGATGCCGGGCCGGAAGGCAAAACACAAACCCCGACCAAACACCTCCACTAGAAACCTCCGATCAAGGAGAATTTGGACGGACGGAAAGGCCCTAGCAGCGGGAGGGGTGAAGGAAGGGGGAGGGGGAAAGGGTGGTTCAAGCTCTTCTTTTGAACGGCGTCAGAGAGAAGGAAACGGGACGGTCCAGAAAAATTCCAAACGCTATCACCTCGTTACCTTCGTCCGGGGAAGGCAAGGGGGGAAAAAGAAAACTACCGGCCGGACACTACAAAAGGATCTGAAGAAGATCATGGCCGTTCTTCCAGGAAAAGGGAAAACAAACGAAATTGTTTACGTGTGTAGGATGCACGGCATCAGGACGCTTGAGAAAAGAAAGGGGCCAATAAGAGAACTCTGAACTTTCGAAGGGTCAGAATTTGTTATAGAAAGAAACGGTGAGGGGAGGAAAAAGAAAGGGAGAAAACGCGGGATTTTTGGGCCGAAAAAGGTGACCACTCTTTAGGGGGGCGAACTCCACCAGGTTGGGAGGGAAGGGAGAGATTAACAAAGCAATGACAAGAACTACCATGTAGAGGATGGAAAATCATCGATTACGCCTGCAACATAAAAAAATGAATATAAGAATTAAGAGGGTTTCTCGAGCGCTCAGCGCTAAACCGAATATCCCAAGGATAGACGGAGAGAAAAACAACACTGAATTATGAAAGAGAGAGAGGATAGAGAGGTGGATAGAATAGCTAGGCAGCGAGATAGAACAATTTAACTTAGAAAGATGGAAGGGGTCAAAGGAGACTCGAGGAGGGGTGGGGGCCCAAGACAAAAACTCAAAAGATTAAAAGCAGGCGTTAGTGGTAATTGAATTGAATCTTCGTCTCCAGGTAACGTGCCACCTGGTTTATGTTCTCCCAATAAAGACGTGTTCAGCCAACCGAAGAAAGAAACGGTGAAAAAGGGGAAGGTTTCATGGGCCATCATCGGTTTGGGAGTGATAGGTGGAAGATGAAGAATTGAGACCCCGTCGCCGTCAAAAATTGAAAGGCCACACAACGACTGGGAATCTGAATGATCCCTTTGCACGCCACAACGAAGGGAAGGGGTGGCCCGTTGAAGCAAAAGAAAAAAAGCGGAAAGATAAGTTGATGCCAAATAGAAAGGTCAAAAAGAAACGACTCAAGGATGACAGACAAGTCTTTTTCGTCGGATTTGGGTGCGAAGCAGAACGGATCGAGCCGGCCCTTCTCCAAAAACGAACGCACGTGAGAAAAACCAGGACGCAAAGGGAAACATTAACACACAAACGAAAGAGGCGGGAGCGTCCCGCCTCCTCTGTGATAAACAAAGGGCTGTACTGGGGGAAACGTTGGGTCGGTGTGGCGTGTGGGGCCGAAGGAGGACACAGTCCTCATCAGGAACAAAGGAAATAGAGACAAACCCTCCCGAAGGGACTTGGCGATGAAGAATGGAACTATTCGAAAGGAAAGGAGCGAGGGGGTACCTTCCCATGGTGCAAAGCTTCGAACGGGGGAAAGGAAAAAAATTCTTGGTATCTAACTTCTCGGCACCAGAGGGAGCAATGACAGGGAGGGAAAAACAACTTAGAGCCCACATCAAAGTTACAAAAAAAAAAAAAAAGCAGGAACTCTCCCTGCGCGGGAAACTATTGGGACGAAAGAAGACGGCGAGGACACGGGTCCTTGAACTGCCACCAAGTGCAGTGGAGAAACGTAAAGGAAAACGCCCAAAAGTAAGACACCGGAACGACAACGACTGACGGAGACCGTATCGTACAACTGTTTCCAAGGGAAGAAAAAAAAATCCTACCTGAAACTTCCGGAATTACAGAGTACTACAACGAGGGGGAGAAATGACAAGGGAAGGAAAAGCAATACTTACGAGTGAAGGAGCGAAACAAGGGGGGAAAAGGGAACGACCAGAGTGGAAGGGAGGGTCCCAATGGCGCCTCCTAGACGGGGGCAGCGGTGCAAGCCTCAGCTCCTCGTCCACCTTAAGGTACCTCATAAAAAACCATCGTCACCCATCAAACGAACAATGTGGAGAAAAGACTCAAGAGAAGCGCGAAATCAAAAAAGTTGGGGAAGCAACGAAGAGAAGAATCTCTTCAGCGACAAGTGGAAGACGCTAGAAGGTTAAACGGGAGGAAGAATTCCAAATCGGATACGCTAGGTAAAATGACCAGAGTATAGGGGCTGATTCTTTAATGGCTGCCACTATTTTATGGGGAAAGAAAAGGCTCTGTGAAGTTGATGGAGCTGACAATTTGTCCGAACTGATTTTAGGGGAAGAGAAGGAGAGGGGAAGTTGCTTGTACCATGCGTGGTGTTGACCCGAAGAAAAAAAGTTTGTTAAAAGTCCCCCACCGTTCTTTGTGAAGAACAAGGGTTTCTCTAACATTCTCTCATAGCACCTGCGCGCGATGAAAAAGAAAAAAAAGTTGTGAGAAAGTCTGGTGGTAATTGAACGGTGGAGCAAGAACTAACGACGATAGCGTTGAATCGGCAAAATAACCATTCTCAGGAAGCAGAAGCGGCGAGCTTCTCTTAGGGGAAAAAGGGACTCTAGATTATTATTACATCAAAAAGCAGTTGAAAAAAAAGATAAGCGCGATCAAAACCCGAGTGGCGAAAAAGAAATCGAGAAAAAGAAATTGTGGAGGAAGAAGTTGTGAGGCTGGTAACGAACGGAAACCATTTCCTAGGCGAATAAGGGGGGGAAGGGAGCAAAGAAGTATAGATCATGGTCGATCGTCCTTCGGCCCCAGACCAAAGGAAAAGGAAGAAAAAAGAGGACTCCTTCCTTGATCGAGCCGTCAGAAGCGATTGCAAAAAGAGACTCCAGAACATGTCTCCCATCACAGGACTCCTCTGAAGATGTCAGGGAGGGCAGTGATCAGCGCCTTTGAACAAAGCCCCTGCTTTCGAAAGGACAGACGTGCAATAGGGAAAACTTCGCTGTTTCCGGGGTGTTCAGAAAGGGGGAAAAAAAATGTATTTGCGGCGAATCATCCCTCTTAGGAACAAACCCAAAAAAAACCAAAAAAACCAGATATAATCCGAGCACTTCCCACCCCAAGGGGGGGGAAGGGAAAAAAAAAACAGGAGAGGGAGGATGACCGCATTCAGGCAGGGAACAATCCCGCAGAAAAAGGGGTAAATCCGAAACGGAAAACGAACCATGGCTTCTCCAAAAGGTCCTAATTTCAAAACAGAGGGTGGGGGAGGATAAAAAAAAAAAAAAAAAAGTCCTGTCATGGGTGGGAAAACGAGCAGTCAAAGCGGGGGAGAATCGCTCCTATGCAGAGTGAGTTTTTAAGGAACAAACAAGTCCGACAATGAAAGAACGAAGGAGGTTACCTCGGCACAAGAAAAAGTAAATTTTAGGGAGACGGAGGGCTATGCGGTGTTCACACAAGATGGCGAACGTACCCGCAATTAACGGAAGAAAAAAAAAACCGGAGCAGAGAAAAAGGGAGAACCTGCTCAAGCGAGCAGATCCAAAAAAGACCTCGATCGCAAAAACAAACAACGGGTGATGGGTAGTATATCTTTGGCTGCTGTTCGAGTTAGTGCGACAAGGGACCTTAGCCGGAGCAAAGATCAATCAGAGTAACTTGCTGTTAGACGAAAAGGGAACTCGACCGGGCCGTGCGTCAATCAAAGCCGAAAGTTCCGTTGAGAAAGAGGGTGCAAAGAAAGAGAGGTGTTCGTCGCTTTCGGCGCAGTTCCCTCAGGTCGAGGTCGGAACTTCACGCTGCGCGGAGATGAATGAACAGTCACCGGAGGGGGGATGAAAACAGGAAAAGATGGCTACATTTCTGGGAAAAAACGTGAGAAGGAATAGCCATTCTCGGTCTGGAGCGTAACCAGCTGCTGGTATTGCACGGCCTTAATGCTTTCCATAAGAGCGGGCCAGAAAAATGGGGGTTGGAAAGTGCTCGATAGGAGAGGGGCCTTCACTCGATCCTGTGAGAAAATAAGGGGGGAAAAACTAAAAACAAAACTTTTATCACCGCTACGCTGGGAAAGAATCGAAGAATCGGGCGCTTTGTCAGCCAATCATGGGCTTGGTGAAAAGCTAGAGCCACGAAGGGGGAGAGAGGGGAAAAAATGCGAGAAGACTAAAAAAAACTTTTCGGAGACGGGGAAGGTTGGCAAGCGTCGGCGAGTCTCTCTCAAAAAGGGGAAGAAAAAGGTCGGTGCCGGGGAATTAATAGACGCGACAATGAGGGAGGAAACGCGCAGGAGGGAAACGAAAAAAAATCGGGGTGCGATTGAAAAAGTGCAGGATTGCCCGTGCGACTCTAAAAACAATAACACAACTGAAATCACAAAGGGGGTTACACAGGGAGGGGGAGCCGCTTGAGGAGAGAGTGGAGGGAGCAATCGTCTTCATCTCTATGTTCACTAGGAGAAAATTCCCTTGGGGGAATACGAAGAAAAAAGGAAGTCGAGAAGAGCATAGCGCGCCGCTTAACGATCAGGAAAAAGGAAAGTACGGGAAGAAGAAGGGGTGAATTCACCAAGAGAGGGGGGAAGACAGTGGAATCCGCCTTTGTGAATCTGGGCTCTCATTTATCAGAGAAATAGAAACACAAAAGAGAGAAGAACCATCACAAGTGTTGTTGGGACACCTTTGAAAAATCGGGTCGGCAAAACACAAAGAGCCGCCACAAAGAGGCGGACGTGTGAACTATACAGAAAGAGTCGGGCCATGTAAGAGAAATCAAAAGTGCGGACCGTAACAAAGGGAAGGGGGGTCAGATCAATCGGTAGGTAGGAAGGGAAATAAAAGATCGGGGAGAGTTACAAGCTTTTGAGTGACGGCAAAATCCGGCGTTCACCCGGTATAAAGCGTACCAAGAGGGGACTCTGAAATACTTTAGGACTCGGAGTTCTGGACAAAGTGGAAATTCAAGAGGGGATCACCGGAAAGATAGAAGCACACAAAACTTGGGGGAGGGGGTGAAAAAGAGTGTTATTTATTCCTGTGCCGTTTTTAAGAGGAGAAGAGCGCGGGAAAGAACGCATCGGCGGGCTTCAGAAGAATCGCCACACTGGAGCGGTTGGCCGGTAGTGGAGACAGGGGATAAAGCGTAAGCTTAGGAGGGTCATGGAGGGGGAAAAGACTATTCACTAGGCATCGTTTGTAGGAAGATCAGGAATTAATAGGATAGTTTTCCTATTAAGCTTGTAAACAGGTCGAGCCGGTTTCGCTACAAAGCTGTCAGTTCGCCCTGCAGGGGAGGATGAGGTTCTTATGACGATGGATCACGGAATGGGATGGGAAGGGGGGGGAACAAAGGGGAAATAGAGGGAATTTACTTCAAGGAGTCAGAGAATCTCGATCTGATCCTGGGCGTTCTTTTGGTATGAAGATAAAAAGGGGGGGGAGAAGGACAAAATGTCTGGCCAGGCACAGAGGAGCCAGAAAAGCAGTATCGGAATTCTCAAAGGTTCAGAATAGACTAAAAGGGGAAATGGGGAATGGAATCCTCGACGGTTGGCGAAGAAAAGGAGGAGAAAGAAGGAAGTTTTCCTCATAGCACCGATCTGCAAGGGGAAAAGGATAGTCGAGCTCCTTCTTTCAAATTAGTTTCCGGGGAAGGGGAAAAAACAAAAAAAACACCTACACCGAGGGGAACAGCCTTCAACACCGCGGAAAAGATAATAGGAAAGAACGAAAAAGGCCTTGTCTTGGGGCGGGGCATGGGGTAAAGGAGGGGTTCAGAGCTCACGTCGTCTGGTGGCATACGGGAGGGGAAAAAGTGTCGGCCCTTTTAAAGGAACATTACAATTCCCTACTCTCACCGGGACTTCGTCAGGTAAGCAACAAGAGTCACTAGGACAAAATCCGCCGGCCGGGATTAGAGGGACATGAAAAGACTCATACTTCAAGGCGGAGGGAACTGACACGGGAAAAAACATTCCCTTTTAAAGGGTGACGGCGCAAACTGTATCCTTCCGCTTCTGAAAGGAACAAAGGGAAGGAAGCGTACGTTGAAGGGGGGGACTTCTGGGATATAGCCAATCAAAGAAAAGGAAACATTAAAGGTCAACGGGGGCCACTCCTGAAGGTGGGGAAGTCAAGAGAAAGGAGGGAGAAAACTCGGGAGGTGGTCGAACTCAACCAGGTGGGAAGCGAAAGTAATTTCTGAAAAGCAATTCAATACCGAATCAATGGGGAGGGCGCACACGCTCGGAATGCTACCTACGGCCAGACCAAATTCCCGGTGGCGGAAAAAGAGGGGAAATGGTTAGAGAAATCAGCTACAGGCTGATAACAAACGAGAATAGAAGGAGCAGAAAACAAACAAAGGAGAGGAGGGGGATAGAATAGAGAGGTGGGGGGAAGCTGGCCGGTCGCTCTTAGCTGAGAGGAGGAGTCAGGGGGAAGAACCGGAAGTGGATGGGGATGTATGCACGAGAGTGAAAAATCACCAAAGAAGAAGGCGTAGGGGGGGTGAAGGGAAGCTCAGAGAACCTCCTGAAACTTGGTTGAGGGAGGGAAAAAAAGAAAGGTACCCCGCCGGAGGAAAAGACCCAAAATCAGGCGTTTCCCACTGGGCGGGGAAAAAACGGGGCTGAAGAAGATATAACAATCTCCCCCGGTACGAAAAGGACCTTATTTGAAACACAAAGAATCTGAGTATACTCAGGAAGGAGACAGTTTCCCGGAGCCAAAAAAAAGGGAATGCCGGGGTCCCTTTGCATGCCACGGCCATTACTCTGACTGAAAGAGAGGGACAAAAGGAAGCATTGTTCACTCGAATCTTGGGACAAACAGAAAGTGAGGCGTCGGGGAATTGAATTCCGCTTCCAAAAGGGGCCGACTGGGGAAATAAAGGACAAAAAAGTTAAACGAAAACAAAGCGTACAATTGGAACCCCAGGAAAAAAAAAGCAAGGAAAAAGAGATTGAGCTTCAACGACCTCCGCCTTTCTCAAAAGAGCACGGACTGAATAAATCTGGGGAGTGGTGGTAGGGGGTTCTTGGTGGGCCAAGGAAAAAAAAAAGAGGGATGGACTAATAGAGACTCACCGGCCGAACCTATCAACGGCAAATGAAAAAAGAAGTAAGATTCTAAAGAAAGTTTACTGAAGCAAGACACGGAGTGAACACCAGTTGAAAAAATTCGGGGGGAAGATTCTGACCGGGACGACTCTTTTTATCTCAGGCTCGCACATGGGGGGGGGGGGGGGGGGGGGGACCTGACGAAGGGGGTGGAAAAAACCACGCGCGCCAAGCAAGGGCCATACAAAAGACCGCCAAGCTAGGAAGTGCAATTCTCATATTGGCTCTGCAGAAAGGGGGGGGTCAAGAATTTCACTGAAACAAAAGGGGAAGTGGAAAAAAAGTCAATCAACCCAAGAAAGCAAACAACGGCGCAAGGGAAACCTCTACATAAAAACAAGGCAAAAACGGTCACGGGCAAAGAGGAAAAAATTCTAAAAAATATACTGAAATAGGACTACAACGAGGAAAAAAACTGGGAAAGTGAAAGGGGGAGGCCCGACCATACTTAACTTTCCTTAGCTTAACAATTTGACGGGGAAAAAAAAAACCAGATTGAAAGGAAAAAAGGGGCAGTCAGCCGATGCCTTGCAGGAGAAGAAAAATAGGCAAAAAAGTACAAGGACGACAGAAAAATCTTAAAAAAAACCGGAAAGATGTGGTTATGTTCTATCTCATATGTCCCTAGGCTGAAAAAGAACATGGGGAAAGAAGGAACTTCAGCATCTCTTACAGCGACAATGGGGGACGAGATAAAAGGGCAGGCGTGGATAGTCCTCATTAACAAGAGGATCCCATCTCTCGGGCGGTAGGCAAACCAATCTTTAACATCTTTCGTGAAGTCTTGAGAGAAACTGCCTCTGGGAGGGGGGGAGGGAGACCTGATCTGGTAGGTGAGTATCTTACAAGTGGGACCAGAACTTCTTTTCTTCGATCATGTCAAAGGAGCAAAAAAGAAGCGGGAACAGGGTTGCGGGGTCCTGCTTTTTTGGGGAGCAGAAGAAAATGGAACCAAGAAAAAAAGTTGCGTTCTCGCGCTTGGGAGAACAGAAAGAAGTGCGAGGGGCTCTAAGGCCACCAGGGTCTACGGAAACCAAAGGGGAACCGTCGATGGGGGGAAAAATGTTCCCCACCTTGGTGAGGAGGGTCGCCAAAAAAAAGGAAATTGAAGCGTCTGCCGCCGGCCCAGGGGAACTCGAATTAGGGGAGGAATCTGGAAGGAAATCTCTTTTATTCTGGAGGAACTCTTTTCAAGAGAGGAACCCAAAAAATGAAAAACGGGGCGGAAAAGGAGCAGGGCACCATCACTGCTCTTGGGGACGGAAAAGTGAAAAAGCATCGGAAAAAGGAACTGGAAATCTAAACAGAAGTCGTAGTCAGGGAGCGAAAGAGGCGATAGGAAATTCATGAAGAAGCCAAAGGAAACCCTTAAAGCGAAAGAGGGACACCTTCTTTAGGAAAATCCTTCGCCGCCTGCTTCAAACCAGAGAAACGCACTCAAACAGGTCGGGGAAAAGGAGGACTTCGCCTCGTCGATGATCAGGAGGAGGGGAAAGGGGGAAAAATTCATTGGAACAAAGGAAAGCTGTTCGTCGCCAATGAGTCAAGCCGGGAACGGAACCCTGTTGTTATACAGGGTAAAATCTTTTTTTGATAGGAGATAATTAATCTAAAATAGGCAAGGCAACCCCAGGGTATGGGCCTAGACAAAGGGGGAGGAAACATTCAGGCAAGTACTAATCCCCTAGCTGGGGGTAATACTCCAATAAGAAACAGCAAAAGACCCTGCTATCCTCCCTTTAAGAAAGTTAAACCAAGGGGAGAGGAGGAGGGTGGGTCGAAAGCGTGACTAAGACAAACGCTAGGAATAATAAGAACCGAAAAGTTTAAAAGACCCACATGAACTTGCTGGACTTCCCGAACCGGACGAAAAACGGACCGAAGAACTCAAAAAACCGGAACGCACGGTTCTGAGAGAAGGCGGTCGTGAAGGGAAAAAAAAAAGACGAAAAGTAAAAAAAGGAAAACTGATCGAGATCGCCTCCGGCGACGCTGAAAGGCAAAAGAAGATCAGAGCCAACACACAGCGAGAGAAAAACAAAACTTAGATAAGATAGATATGTAGGAGGGCTGAGGGTTCGAGGCTTGAGCAGGGGGACTGACCTTTTTCGAGGTAGAGGAGGACGGATCGATATTGGTAGGGAGGGGGAAAGGGGGAACAACTTTGTGGAAAAACGCCGAGAAGAAGAAAAAAGTCTTTTGAGACCTTTCGATTTCTCGAGCTTACTCATCTTTTGAACCACTGAGGGAAGGGACATCGTTGAAGGGCAAATCACGGCTTGAACATCTGAGCGCGGCCTGCAATAGAGGGTGGGTAAAGAGGAACAAACGAGGGAAAAAAAGGGCAGGGATTTGCACTGGTCGGAAAGGATGATAGCTGACAAAGCTTATTGGCGTATTAACAAAGACTGCGGTGGTCCCCTTAATGCAATCGGGAAAATACTCTCGAAGGAGTCGGCCCCTACCCGGGGGTGGGGGGAAGTCCCGTATTGTAGACGAGGGAAGGGCCGCAAACTCCACACCGATCAACTACAATGGGGGACAAAGGGAAAGAACACATGTGATAACCTCGACTGGAAAAAATCATATTCACTAACCCGAAGAGCTTTGTCGACACGCCGGGGCTTTTTTACAGTTGAGCGGGATAAAAATCCGGACTAAGAAGAAAGAATCTGTTAAACCTGGTTCGTTCGACGACGGGGGGGGGAAGGCCAGTACGAGAAGTTCGCTCTTCAAAATACTTCTTAAAGCGGGGAAGAGAGAGTGACTTTGGTTAGGATTGCCTAAGAAGAAAGAAGAGGAACTCAAAACAAGGAAGGGTCGAAATACCGTCGGTTGTCATAGGACGAGATGCACTGCCGAGGCTCTCTACCGCCTCCAAAGGCAGGTCAGCAAAAAAAAGGGGAACGTCATGGGCGCAAAGTGCTGCAGCGCGGGAGGGGGCAGACGCGGGGGCAAGAGGACAGAAGAAAAAGTTCACCTGTTCAGACGAGAAGCTACCAAAAAATCGGGAAGAAACGCATGGCCCGGCGGGCAAGGAGTCAAAGAGGAATCGGACCTAAGGAGAAAGAGCGCAAAATGGAAATTACAGGTCAACCAAATCGAACTGCTCTACCGGGGGAAAAGGGTGGAAAGAGGGGGGGAGGCGCAGTTCGCCCTATGAGAGTGGATCTAACACATCGCGATACCAAGAAAACTTGGGTGGGGGCACATTTTCAATCTCGGCGGCTCAACAAAAAAACAAACGGAAAATTCACCCTCGAAGGAGTCTTAGCGGAACCTTATCTAGAAAAGGTTTAGGCCAAAATTGGAGACAAGCACACTACCCGATCGTCTCAGGACAAGTGCCAGATAATGACTCCACGAGGTCCAGTGGTGCAGACCGGACCGCACTAGGGGATCACGATGGGGTTATGCTGAATTCCCCGCCGGCTTCACAAGGTAGGCAAAAAAAAGAGGGAAAGAAAAAAGAGGGAGGGAAAAGGGTAGGAGTTTCTCTGACAAATGGAAGAATCAGTGTAAACTTTAGAATATACATCCATACGTTTTGAGGTTGGGAGGTTGCCGATGTTATGGTCTTCTGGTCAAGGAAAAGCAGGGGGAGGCTTGACCCGCGTGCAACAACAGAATGTAATCCCAGGAAAGCATCCAAACATCTGCTCTTGTTGGCATACGGGGGAGCAGGTAAAGACGTAAGTATTTAAGCAAGATAGTCAACGTGACGTCTCTTATCGGGTCAGTAATCGTCGAAACGTTCAGGTATTGTATAGGTTGACGATATACCTTTTTAAAAAAGAAAGGGGAAAACAGCGACAGAAGGGGGGGAGGGTCGCAGCGCGGGGGGTCGGCCGGAGGGGCGAGGAAGAAGGGGAAATCAAAACGGGGAAACTTTGGTTTGCAGTTAATTAACTGGAAGAAATCCTTGCCGTAGCCAATATCAGACATGGCGAGTATTCAGGAGAGGGGGAGGGAAGGGGGGAGAGGGGGAGGGCCGACTTGTTTTTGCACGCTGGTCAGGTCCAAAGCGGAGGGAAGGAGCGAAGTTCGGCGGTCATAATTTAGGGGAGCCAAAAAAAAAGGGACTGTAGACCGTCGCTGGGGGATTCAAATCAAAGAAAAGGGATGGGAATGGAGGGGAAACTCATCGCATCTGCAGAGGTGAGCCGGGTGGGTCAAGAAGATGGGGGAAGCAGGGCTGTGGATGCTTGAAAATTTTCCGGAGGGCCAAAACACCCTCCCACGACCAAAAAAAGAAAAAAGGGAAAGCATCAGAAAAATAGAGGGGGAGGGGGAAGCGCTGACTCTCACATGCCCGATCCGGAGGGAGGGGGGGTCAATAGTCAGGGGTGGCGGTTGTCAAAAAGACAAGTCGGAGGTAACCTTTCGGGGCCGAGAAGGAGGACGGCCCTGGGAAGGTCCATTACAAATTCCTACTCATATCAAAAGACAAGGAAAGCCAAAGGTCCGAGAAAAGAAGACACGGGAGAACTATGAAAACACTTATCTTCACAATATAATTCAGGAAGGGGACGGAAAAACAGGCATTCCTTGTTGATGGTGGAGCCTTGCACCTGGATCCGTCAGAGGAGGAAAGAACCGCGGGGGGGGACAGAAGGCATTCAAAACGCATGAATTGGAGGACGGAAAAGGAGGGTCGGTCCAGAAAAAAAAAACGCGTGCTTGACAAAATTGGCCAAGCCTAATTGGGGGAGGCCTCCCGGCGTTTGAGGAAAAAAAGTGGCGAAAAAAAGAACAACCAGGTGTTAAAATCAAGGGGCGGAAGATATACCCCAAAAAACCGACACGGGACTTTCAGGGGGAGGGGAGCAACGCCCGAAAGACCGTAAAAAGAAAAGTACGTGAGTAAACTCGGAATTCCTAGAAAATTCGCGAAGAAAAAGTAAGAAGAACGGCCGATCCCACCAATCGAG
>Ga0179591_1187746_pt1 | contig 26806 bp, 22 predicted proteins | sample CZOMad2_1_08_16f_FD_182891 | JGI IMG/M metagenome (GOLD analysis project Ga0179591, IMG submission 182891) | Vadose zone soil fungal communities from Angelo Coast Range Reserve, California, USA - CZOMad2_1_08_16fungal (PacBio error correction) | ecosystem: Environmental > Terrestrial > Soil >...
CAATCGAGCCTGAAACTTCAACCGGGCTGATTAAGAACACCGGCCGAAGCGTCGCGAAAAACTTTCGCTTAATCGAAAAAAGAATTAATAAGAAAACTGATACCAGGGCAGCGGTGCACGCAAAGGAAATGGGGGTGGAAAAAACCTGAGCTGTCAATAGGTCTGCGGTCGTCTCGCCGTTCGGGAGGTCACCTCCTAAAAAGAGGGGGAAAGACGGGCTACGGACAGGGGGGTAGGGGGGAAAGACAAGACCGCATAGGTTGACGGCCAAACGGAACAGATTCTAAAGCAATGAACTTATTTCAAAGGGATGGGAAAGAAGGGAAACTCAAAGAGCCGTGGGAAAAAGATGCCACGGCTAGGGGGGCACTGAAGCGTTCCGCCCGCAACGGCAGGGGGGTGGGCTGCGAAATCGTCCGCGGTGTCAGGCTGCTTTGTTGAACGCGAAAACTATCCTAAAGCGGGGGGGACCGGGGGAGAGATGGGGGAGACAATTCCGGCGCCGGCCAAAAATAAAAATGATATAGATCCAGATCTGAAAGAAAGGGAGGGTCGTCTCTGCGCAAACCACTTTCAGGGAGAAAAGAGAAAACAGCAACGGCGATGCACTAAAAGGGAAAGAAAAAGGGGACGGGAAAGAACTGAAAAACGTGCACGCACGTCGATCAACCGAGCCATGTTATTCCATGATGAAAAAAAATAAAGATAATAGAACGGGCCAAAGCGGTGTCAACAAAAAACCAACAGCGACGGAAAAGTTGAGGGGGACGAATAAGAAAAGGTTGACGATGAAGAGGGGTTAAGGGAATGCGCTTGAAGAGAAAGCCATTCCATTTAGTGGCCGAAAAGACGGCGACAAGGGAAATCTCAGGATCCCTCATGCTCTCTACACAACAAAAAAAGAAAACACCCACCCACGAAAAAATCGGGGCCAGCGACTGGGTAACAATGCAGGAGACTGTGGGAGTGGTCGATGGATCCACATCCCCGACTGAAAGAGGCGAAAGCCCGGGACCAAAAACGTCACTATCAAAAACCCAGCCTGCTAATTGCATGAGGAGGCGACATTCTGTTCAAAAACAAACGAACCATGGGACCCACCAGGTCTGGGGACCTGGCCAACCGGAAAGACGAGCAAACGTCGAAGAACCTAGGCGACTCGTTACTTAGGGAGCTGGATGAAACGACGGCTGCAAAAACCTTTCGAACGTAGTGGGGGAGGATAGGCTCTACGGAACCGGGAGACCCTAAAGAACTGCGACCAGTAAGATCGCCGGATCGAAGAATAGGGGAAAAGAAGGACACGCACGGAGATTTGGAAACCACAGGGAAAATGAAGAACAGTAAAAGCGCATCGTCCAAAGGACGAGCGCTTCGCCCTGGAAACCAAAAGTATGGCCCTTACCCCTGGCCTGATGAAAAAAAGGCCAGTAAAAAAATGAATCTTTCCTATCTCGTCCTTATAAATCTGATAAACAACAGGCTACATGTCCTCACGCCTACAGAGCCACCGCCCGAAATACAAACACCACAGAGGAAATGCAATTTATCGCATACCTTCCTTCGTCGAAACTAGGAAAGACTGATCAAGAACGGGAAAAGCAAGGGAGGATGTGGATTATGCCAAGAGGGCAGAAGACAAAGAAAAATCGGATCCACTGACCGCCGCGGAAAAAATTCTGTTTAAAAGTATAAAGAGAGAAAACGAATAGTGGTAATTTCAAGATAGGCGAGAGGCTTGCGGCGGGAGGGCTTCAGCAAGAAGCGAGGGACCAAGACCACCTCAACTTCGAAGGATACAGAACAAAGTAAAAAAAAGGGAGACTCCAGGAGCACCTACGCTCAATACGTGTAAGAGCTGCATCTATTTTAAACGGACCGATACCCTAACGGGGAGGGACGAATAGAAGAGGGGCGTGGCGGAAGAAGTCTGGTTCAGGGGTGGGCGAAAAAAAAGACCTGGGTTGAAGAAGAACCAACAGGGAGTTCGGATACTTTCATGCTTCGGGGGAGCCAAGGAAGTGGGGGAAAGATCGATATGCTTTCTTCGACTGGGGACTCACTTCAACTCTTGGGTATGAAAACAAAACGCATCACTATCGTTGGGCAAAAGGCAGTAGAAAAGGCAAAAGGACAGCCCGGAGGAGGGGAAGGGGAGGAAAGTGACGCCTCTTCGAACCTAGATTCCCCGCCCGAGACGGAAACGAAACTGAAGGGCACGAGTGTCAAAGGGAAGAGAGGGAAGCATCAGACCTTGAAGAAAACTCTTCTCTGGACTGGGGGCCTCAGATCAGACTGAAGGAGAGGCCCAAAGAGCGAAGAGGAAAGGAAAAGGACGGGCTGGACTAGCCGAACTTGTGTGTTGACCAACGAGCAATCGGGGGTTCAAACAAGCTGTTGGAAGATAAAGACCGAGCCGAGGCTACGGAAAAGGGGGAGGCAAGGGGGGACAGGGGAAGAAGAAGGAAAGGAATTGTGAGGGACACGGAAGTCAAAGAAGCTGAGTAACTTCCCGGCAAGGGAAACTATAGTGGGTGTACCAAAAAACAAGGGAGTTAGTGTGTCAGATAAAAGAGGAAAGGCGGTATAGGGGTTTCTGACTCTGTGTAGAGACTGCAAGGAGAGAAGAAAAAGTTGGCGGGAGGGATTAGAGGAGGGAAGCGGGTTGGCTTTGGAACATCGGGAAGAGGAGAGGAGATAAGAAAACACTTGTGCTGGGATCGCTGATCGAGAAGAAAAGGGAGAGGTGAGATGTCTTGAGCTATTGGGGACGATACTAATTTGTCGAAGCAGGGGCGAACGGCAGAAAGGGGGGGGGTCAGGCGAGAACCGCGGTTGGAGAGTTCGACGCACGCGGGCTTAGCCCCTTGGACTTTCCGAGTGAGAGCAGAAAACTCTGTTGAAGCGCAGAAGAAGGCAAAATAGACACTGGTTGCAGAAAAAACAGCTCACGTCCGGACGATAGGGCGGCTCCCGTGGTAGGGACCGTCTTAAAGCTCGTAACAAGGTATACTGCTTGCCGGTGCTAAAAAAAGATCGAGAGGTTCCGTGATGAGTGGGTTCAACGGACGAGGAACCACGAAGTTGTAAGATTAGTGAACTCAAAAACCGCTACAGAAAGGAGAGAGGTGCAAGGTGGGACTTCAGCTAAGAAAAAAACAAGGAGGATTGTTTATCATTGCTGTCGGTCTTAAAGATTCTGTGCAACCGAAAGAAGGGTTGTGAGGGGTAGACCGGTATCTACGGTACTTTTTCCCGATATATGCACCGAAGTTGCATAGAATAGGAAAAAGGCGAGATAGTTCTCGTAGAATCGAGACCTGTGAAAAAAAGATGTGAGGGAAGGAAAAAGTCTTACAGAAGGGGGATAAACAGCCTATCTGCACAGGCTCTAGGCGGAGGCGAACGGGGGCGTAAACCTCGCTACGCAAAACTATTCTTTTTACATTTAGTAAAAACAAGAAACGTTTGACGAAGCAGGACATCGAGCTCTCAAGTGGAAACCAGGCGGGTTTCGCGACCTGCAAACGGGCATCTGAGGTGGGGGGGGGAGAAGGGGGTGGTCGAGGCTATGATCCAACAATCTAACTGGACCGGGACGAACGTAGGATCGACGGCAACGCTCGGCAAGAACTCAACCTCAGTCACCTAGACTCAGAACCGCTAGGGGGAAAAAGAAAAAACACAAAAGAGAGGTGAACGAAGGAACTATAAAGATCCGAGCGACGAAATCTAAGGAAAGAGAGCTAGCAGCGGGTAAAGGACTAAGAAAGTGGGAGGCGGAGAGTCGGGCATACGGAAAGTAATATCTTCAGGCAAGCCGGAAGAGAAGGGAGGGGAACAAGCGCAGGGGCTCGCGCTCTGAGAGGAGAGTCACTAGGGAGGTGCTAAACTGGGGATGACCCATCGACTTCTCTAAAAAAACCCGGAGCCACGGAAGAGGAGGGAGAGGCAATGGAAATGGGGATGGAACCTAGAATGCCTCAAAATAAACAGACCGAAGGTCATTGGGAATAAAAAGGAGGGGACACGATAGCGGTTGGGAAGAGATGGCACGACTGCTGATCGTAGATCCCTACGTCGAGAGGGTGTCCTCTCTTCATCGGGGGGGTGGTGGAACCTCCGACTCCTTTAAAGACGCGGGCACGGGAGGCTCTGCCCGGAAGGAGCAAAGGAGCAGAGGACAAAGGGAGAAGATCATCAAACCCACAAACACTTAGTATGAATTCTGTCCAGGGAAGCTATCAAAACGCTGGGCCCTTCACCAACACAAGAAAGCATTGAAGATGGCAGTAGGCAGACATCCTAGACAGCAAGGACCAACTAGACGGAGATCCGGAAGCCGTGTCCATCGCGAGACCCCTTGATGTCTCGCAATGAAATGACCTCTCTGGGTGTGGGCAGGTAGATATAAGAGGGAAGCAAAAAACTGGCAAATTGAAGGCACTCCGAGAGTTGGGGGGAAACTGATCCTGCTCTCTGGCAGGGTCAAAGCAGGACTGGGGGCCCCTAACCGGAGCACCCAACAGGAGCCGCGCTAAGCTAAAGGAGAAACCAGGGGGGAGCCGGGGTAAAATGAGAAGTCTGGCAGGCGCCCGACGGGAGAAGGTAAACGCGGAAGCTCGCCCGACGAGATAACAGTCTTCCGCCTCGGGAGATCTCAAAAGCTTGAAGTAGCTCTCTCATGAAAGCTTCTTGCAGCTCCAGGAATCTTCGAACATTCGGAACGCGAAAAAAATCACGAGTAGCTCCGCGGCTTGGACCAACTGAAGGTAAGAGGCAATTGGGCGGCGAGACAACACTCATTACGGAAAAGATACTCGTCGCCTTTGAGTTGCAGGATGAGAACGAAAATGCAAAAAAACCGCGGCTCCGCACTCCCGGGAAGGGCAAACCGCTGCCGAGAAAGTCGCGATAGAGCGGAGTCGGCAAACATAGTAGTGTGGAAAAATCTTGCTGACGTAATAGTTAACTCAGGCGAAATATCAAGTATAAAAGAGTCAAGACGCCGGTCAGGACATCAAAGGGGCGCCGTTCACCCGGAAAGGTCAGAGTGCGAAGCAGCACCGACCGAACTCAAGATGGACTGCCAGGAAACGAGAACATCGGCCAAGATAGTGAGAAAACCAAGAAGAAAACGTAGAAAGAGGAACAAAACTCGACTTGTCTACGTCCAGCTGAATGGGCCGAAAATCCTCAGACACATTCGGCACCAACCGACGTGCCGATGAATGAAAGGCACGCCGATCGTCGGAGATACGACCACAGGCATAGGGCGTAATCGTTGGGCAAAGCAAATCTAGCTTGAAAAAGGAACTGACTCCGTCAGTCGAATACCCAGAACGAACGTGCAACACCGGCTGTGGGTCAAAAAAAGCCGCGTCGCGAGACCGACCACGAAGCGGGGACTGGCTAAGGGTGTTGTACAAGCAGAGTACAAGAAACGGGGTAGTGCAACGGAGAAAACGTTTCCGAAGATCGTCGAGAAACTAGATACGACGGCTACGCTACGGAGATTACCGAGCCGTGCCTAACACGCGGCCCGTGGAGGACCGGCTTCGGGGGGGGGCCGAGAAAGACGTCTAGACGAATCCCTGGCGCCGACAGCCCCGCGGGAGAAACACGAAATATTAACAATAAACCAGCTTCAGCTTAAACAGTAACCACGAAAAAGCGTACCCGCCCAGACTAGATAGCCGAGCCACAAAGAAGCAAAACCGGAATTTAGGCAAAATCAGGGATGAAAACCGTCAACGCCACCCGCAAGCAGTTCTCGAGGGGCGTCGCAACTACACCGCACTTCAAACCACTCTGAAAAGAGAAGTGCCGTCTCAGCAGAGTTAATGGCCGAAAAAAATCAAAAACAACAAGTCGTGAAATCCTGGCTGCCTGTAAACGGCCAGGCTCAGGCGTACATCAACGGACGTGAAGTCTTCTGTCGGACGATTGCAACCAGCGGGGAAAGATCGTTGTCAAAAAAACCTCAACGTCCCAGGTTGCGGGGTACGCATGACGGGAAAGAGCTGGCAATGCGGCGAGAGCAAAAAGCGCAACGTGTTGCAAAAAAAAATACTAGACAAGGTGCAAAAGGGCAGACGATCGACGGTGCAAGTCGATCTTGGGGAAGAATCGGCGCGGAAGTCGGAACAACAGTGTCACGGACTCAGGCTGAGTAGCGAAACTGCGACGCACCTAAACGAAAAAGTAAATCAAAACCCAGCACGTCGCAATAGGGCTGAAACGCCGGAGGGAGAGGAAGTTTGTTGAGGTGTTTAAAAGGAGTCGGGAAAAAGCATAGAAATCCTACAATACGCGGCCTTGAACCCTCGGAAATCTGACCGGCCTTCACAGCCGGTGTGGCGTCAGGTAGCAAAAGGTCTGATAGCCCCAAGCTGCCTGGCCGCACGCGGCTTCAGGACGGACGTCCCCAGGTAGAGCAACCTAAGCACCGGTGCAAGCGAAATCCGAAAGAGTCACGTCGCTAGAGGAGATAGCGGGATGACGATGGTCTTGTCGTCGCCAAGGTGAGGCTGCTCGAAAACCAAAAACCCCGCACCGTCTAGCTGGGAAGACGGAGACGTCTCGCAATCAGCTCGCGCTACACGGAAAAAACCGATTCCAAGGGTCACGGATAACGTGGGGGGGAGAACACGACGTTCCGGCCTCGCGGGTCTCATGGGGACACGTCGGAGAGGCTTTCAGCGGGAACAAACCACTAGAGGGAATAATACTCAGGGGTCTTTCTTTAGGATGAATGTCAGGGAGGGAAGCGGGGGCACTCCTGTAAGGCATGCGATCACCGAAAAAACTGGAGGGTAGTGCGGTGGGTGATTGTGCGGGGAGCTATGGAATGGGGCAAACGCAGCTGCAGTACCTGAGCAACCGGCTATACCCAAGTGCAGTGAGTACATAACGCCGAAGACGACATTTGGTGAACGCCCATGTGGGCCAGAGCTAAAAATCGTCACAGGGGACGATGCGCCGGAAAGGGCTTCAGCGAAATGTGGCCAAGAATGAAAACGTCTCATCCGCACCGCCGAGACTGGTAGTCTTTCGGCAGGGAGCCCGGTTCGTAAAGGGAGATTAGCAAGGAAAAACAAAAGAGAACCTGGGGAAAAAATCAAAAAAGTTTATTTCCCGTAAGAAAAGGGGGGGATCCAAGAAAGGGCGCAGGGAGGTCTCGGGGGGGAAGTGGTTAGGCATGCTCATCGCTGGGAATCATGGCAGTTCGGTTGAAATCAAAAGATTGAAGGAGAATCGCGTAAAAAAAAACGAGATGATAATTACGTTTTTTACATGGCTTCGCCGCAAGTCGAGGGATGGGGGGGGAAAAAAAGTTCACTAGTCCGCAAGAACAACGAAAATTCATGCATGTTACAAACGTCGTAGGACGATGTCCGTTGGGGGAACGCCATGTCCCGGGCACCGTAGCGGCGAAGTGGGGGCAGAGAAAAAAAGAATCGATCCTTTGCACGCCGTCGGGTTAAACCCACCGAACCAGACGTTGGGCTGAACCGCAACCGGCGCAGGCCGGAAGAACGTGCAGCTGTCACATAGGAGAGAAGAAAGTCCACCGACAGCGGCATCTCCTTTACACCGGTCGACTGCGAGGTGAGGTCTTCATGGGTCAGTTTTCCGCCGAAACAGAGCTCAACGGGGAGGTATCGACCATGGGCGAAGGTGCAATATGCTCTCTTGACAGGGGGGGGGGGGGGGGGGGGTGGGAGGGGGCCCGCCGGGGGGACTGGAGGCGTGAACGGCCTTACCCAAGACGAAAAAGTTAGGCGCGAGACAAGTCCCACCCCAAAGGTAATCCAAAGCCTCGGCGAAACTTGGATCGGACTTTGTAACTAGTTTTCTCCGTCGAAGGACGGGAGAACCAATCGCCGAGGTCAGAAGCCGCAAAAGAGCAGCCGCGTCGGCAAGGAGGAAAGCAAGACAAAATGATCGAGAACGGAGCGACAAGGCCCGCGCGGGCTGACGCGGAAACCGAGCTACAATAGCTGCTTCATCTTTGCAAAAGCTTGGCGAACCACTCCTGGCAACGGACAGACAAGGATTCCCTCAGGAAACAGCCAGCCTTGAGTAGGCGAGTTCGAGCTCGCGGCAAAGCAACCGCTCGGACAGCGAACAACAAGAAAAGGACAGCACCGGACTTCTCCAAAGTACGGGGCCTGGTCTTCTGGAAGAGGAACACTAAAGGAGACCCAAAAGGTGGGGCAAGCAGCACCTATTCCAGCCATTCTCACAAACAGGACGGGGACTAATGGCAATCACGGGATCAGTCTTGGTCGGCAGTGACGTTTCTGAGGAGGAAATTTGTAATCTAACGGAGGGAAGAAGGAGCCCCGGCGCAAAAGGGGTGTGGTTTAGCCTCAGGAAGGAAGAACCCCGAATGGTTGTATCTCTTCACAAACAACACCACCATAGATTAAACTAGATAATCAACGACAATCCGGAGTCCGGACTCACCGTAGCCAATGAGAGGAGGAGGAAAACCGTAGGGGCGCCGGGCGCGCGAAAACTTGCGCTGCCGCGAAAAAACGACCAATTCCAAGATGCCGACAACGTCCCAGCCCAGTCACGGGGACGAAACTTGAACCTGCTCACATCTTTGAGGCCTGCGGTAGAGTCTCCGGGAGGGAGGAGACCAAGAAACGGCAGGAAGTGAGGGCATGCCGTCTGAACCGTAGCGGGGTGCCAGGAAAAAGCGGGGGAGAGCGACTGGTGCGACTTAGAAACGGGGCGTGTCACGAGGGGCTCCAGGGAGTAAGGAGGCGGAAAGGGGGAAAAAGTAGAAAGCCGGTGCACCGATGCCGAAAAAAGAGGTTGAACGAAGTGACGTTAGCCCGCAGCCGTGGGTCGCAGCCGGATCGAACAGGTGGCACTGGCGGAGGGGGGGACAAGAGCGAAGGCTAAGCAGGGGCAAGCGGAGGGGAGGCGCGATCTGGGGACCCTCAGCGGCCTGGTACTCCAAGCCGTCTCACCAGGGCTCTCCGATAAGAAGATAACTAGAAGGGAAATGGATCAACAAGGGAGGACTATCGGTCTTTCCAAATGCAGAATACACTGGCAAATCTAGCGAAAGAGTTTCCACCGGTCTCTTGAAGTCAGATCGAAGTCACCGGGGAAGAAGCGATCACCGTAAAAGGAAGTCACTCATTCTGACCACAATCCGCTTAGCTTCCCTTTGACGCGTTGTCAACAGGCATGGACGCGGTCGTTGAAGACGGCCTGCTCTCGAGAAAGGTGGACGAGGGGAGCTTCGGCAAAAAGGGGGGTCGTTCGTCAAAACCAGGGGGCGACAACGTTACATTAAGGGGGGGAGGCTCTGGGCAGGGTACGAACCGAAAACGACCAGGATTCGATGCTCACGCTCCGGACCCGCGCTTCGAAAAAATGTCAACGCGCACCGCACTACAGCGTCCTGACGGGTGGAAAATGACACGAAGGAGGAGGGGGCGGGGGGTCAGGGGAGAGGGGAAAATCCCATCAAAAAAGGCCTGTAGTGAGAAAAGGTCAAACGGAAAAGACTTCTCTTCCTTCCCACGGCGCTGCTCGAATCCGTGGAAAGGAGTGGACTAAAGGAAAAAAAGGAGCCCCTGCTGCGAAAAACCAGGGACAGGAGAGGAGAACAAATTTTGCAAAAAAAAACACGGCGACAAACCTTATCCATCCCAGGTCGGCGGGGACCAAGCCAGGGCGGGCCAAAAATTTTTCTAAAAGTACTTAAGGACTCTAAAAAACAAACTCACCTTACCATACTAGAGGTGCGGAACGCATGCGCGTGTACCGGGACAAGACCTGAGGGGGGGGACACGAGTGACGGATGAAGACACCGGCGCAATAGGAAGCGCGGCCCTTGCACGAGGGCCAAAGGATGGGCCCGAAACCCGAGCGAAATGGCGAAATGACGGGGTCCTGCTCGCGAGGAGGACGAGGATACAAGCTGCAAAAAAAAGAGGAAAGCGTCGGAAAACAAGGAAACCGCAAGCAGGAAACCCATTGACTTCCTGGTCAAGACATGCCTTACGCCGGGCACGAGGACAAGACTGCGAAAGAACCCACAAAAAGGGATAGTAGGAGAGGTCCACGAAGTCGTGAAAAAAAACAACGCTCAGATCGAGTTCACTAAATGAGAACCAAGTCAGAGGGCCAAGGGCCACGGTGGGGATAAACTGCTGAAGAGTGACGGGAAGGGAAGTCGAAGGAGTCTGCGATCGGCTACGCGCTCATCAACCGAGCGGGTTGGGGTAAAAACGATCGAAGAAAAAACAAAGTCCTAAAAAGAAAACAGGACCCCCTCTTCAACCGAACGAGCTGAAATAATGAGGGACTCTATGCAAATCTACTCACAGAAGTGTGTAGATACGTCTTCTTTCAGGGCACGGTGATGCGGACCACTAGAAAAAAATTGGTAAGAAGGGCTACAGGCTTGCTGAGGAAGATTTTAGCTGGGGAGTAAACCTCCTTGCTGGACTCAAGAAAGGGGAAGACCAGCACAGGGCTTTTCGAAAAGGCCAATCATGATAGGGAAAAAGACATAGGGGGGGACAAGGGAGGGAGGGAGCTATGGTGGGGGGGGAGTGTGAAAGGAGAGTTGTAAGGGTAGAGGAAGGGTGGGGAGGGGGGAGGGAGTGGGGGAAATAGAGAGGGGATGGGGGACAAGAAGGAGGGGGAGGAGGGTTGGAGAGGAGATGGTGGGTGGGGGAGGAACAGAATGAAGAAAGAGATTGATGGGGTGGGAAGAACGGAAAAGGAGAAGAGGGTGGGAAATTGTGATGGGGGGGAAGGAGTGCAAAGGTGGGGGGGTGGGATCGGAGGTAGGGGCGAAGATAAAGGGAAAACGGAGAGAGGTGATGAGTGGTAGTGGGGGGAGGGAGGTGGGGAGGGGGAGGGGCGGATAGGGGGGTGTAGATGGGGGGGGGGGATACGGGGGACGGGGGGAGGAGATGGGAAGGTGGGGAGGAGGGGCGGAATAAAGGGCGCTCTTTCCAAAAGGATCGCTGAGGGCTCTGACTAAGACCTCAAAAAAAAGTAAAACAAACTTCGACTTCCTCGCGCAGAAATCATCGATCGTTCCGGGCAGGCAAGCTTACAAAGCGGGGAAGAAGGGGGCGTCGCACGTCGGAACGTCGCCCTGAGTCAACACCGTGCTGAAAACAACTTCCGCGCAGGATCTGGACCACAATAGGGACGGGCACGTCTCGGGGCCAGAAAAATGAACCGGGGGAGGATCCCCTTCTCGAAAAAAAGGGGGGCGGCGGACTAGGAAGGCCCTCATCGCCGACTGAAAGCGAAGAAAAAAAAAGAAGGAAGGCCCATCTTCTAACGCTCAAGAGGTTTGAAAAAAGCGTACCTCCGCGGGCAAAAAGGAATCGCCTGACCTATCAGAAAAAACGAGGGGGAAGGTAAAAAAGCCAGAGGGAATGGAACGTTGACCAAGAAAGGAGGCACGGTACCTTAGGAAGAGGATCAAAGGATGAGACGGCCCTTCTCCTTTCTCCAAGGTGGTGGCCTGGAGTGGGGTCCGAGCGCAGATAACGGAGGGGATCAGGGGGTGGGAAGGGGGTCGGAGCCTGCCTGGCGGCAAGAAGGTTGCTTCTCAAAGCTCTTCGAAGCTCTTGAATTGCACGGGAAAGCAAGGTCCGGTCGAGCTTAATGACCCGACCTCATGGGGGGCGGTGAGGGGAGACGAATGATCTGAGCAAGATCGCGCGCGGTCGAGAAGGATTCGGCAGAGGACGAACATCTGGAGATTGCAGACGTACAGACGTCTGGGCGGAGCGGATGGCACGCGGGCCCGGCAGGGTCGGAGAAGACGATACTTCATTCACTCGGGGGAAAGCGAAGAAAAAGGGACCCTCGTAACAGCAAGCATTGCCACAACGAAACTTCGGAGTGCTACGAGGAGAAGACGGCGTTCCCCCCAGATGGTGTGCAACCTTCTTAGGCGGCCGGGGGGAAATAACAGAGATCCCGAGCATGCTTTTCACGGCCGAGGAGAAAAAACGGATCTCCGGGAAGATTAGGTTCGTAACTCCGCCGAGAGCGTTTTGGGAAGGTCGTCTACAAAAAAAAGAAAACGAGGGGAGATAGGGGGGGCTGTCGTCCCTCTCTCGTACCCATGACAACCAAAGAGAGGGGGGGGTGTGCGAGTGAGGTAATGAAAACCTTACTGTTGCTTAATATAATGAGGTCCGAAGTTGGGAGATCGGACAGGAGTGCGTCTGGGGCGGCTGTGGAAAACGAATCACTAAAGGGGAAAAAGGGGAGAACTGGCAGTTATGCCTGTGACCTGGGAGTAATAAAACTTCAGTCTGCAAAAAAATCCGACGTAGCACGGAAGGCGGGCTGGGGGAAAAAAAGGGCAGTCACAGAATCTCTACACAGACCGGGATGGGCAGGGAAATCACTAAATGGCATTTGGCCTACCCCCAGGCGAAGCAGAAACCGTAAATATAAAATGGACGGTGACTCGAAAGCCACGGTCAGCTGCGGAGGGGATCAGCATCTGTGGGGGTAAATAGAGGGAATCCAAACATTCTTCCGTGACCGTACGAAAACGCGTCAAGGGAGGAACGACCACGGCAGGTCGCCAAAAAAGAAAAAAACATCAGTAAAGAAGTCCGCGAAAAACGCTCTGAAATATTCTCTGTAACCTGAGAAAGCTCACATCGAAGGGTCCGAGCTGAAGCAAGCTCTCACGATCTAGATACTGCAAAGGGGGAAAAGCGAAGAGGAAATTTGAAAAAAGTCGTGCAGCCAAAAACGTCAATCTTCTCGGAGAAGTCGAGAGAAGGGAACGACCGGCACAGGCTTTTCCGGGCGAAGGAAGAAGGCGTCTCTCGAGTTCCGAGAGGAAGGTTGCTAACCGGGAGGGGGATGTCCCTGACTGCTAGACGATCCACCCAATAAGATAGCGCTCGGCGGCGGGGGACAATTGGGTTCGGATGAACCAAAGAAAATAGAAAGCTAGGTGGAAGGGACACGCTATTTTGAGGGACATCTCAGCGGAACAAGAGCTTGCACGGGGGATCGAGCAGAAATCATCAAGGTCGGGGGGGGTCCTGCATCATGGCTTTGGGAAAAAAACTCAACTGAAGGGGTCCCCATTGGCGCGGGCAAGTCCGTACTGGAATATACCTCGTGAGTAATCGCAAACAACAATGAACTCGCTCCTCCACAAAACCCATGGAGCCCGCTCAAGAAGATGCCGCTGGCCTCGGTCTATCCGCGACAGGTAGGTCCAGGGGGAAGTAGAACCCGGCCAGAGCAATGGACGTTCGGTGGAATTGAACCACACAGATATTATACACCCCCGACGGTCTTTCGTCCGATCCTCAGGGCCCAGATCAGCATCCGCTTAGATGTAGCTCTGGAAGAAGCGGCCGAGGGGAAAAAAGCGGTCTAGAGATGTGGCAGCAGCCACCGGCCCGGGGGGTGAATCGAAGCACTGCGCGCGGGGTCATCAGGAGATGCTAAAGGCGGAAGGTACGGCGAAATTCCCTGCACAAACAGAATAAAGAGACTAGCAGAGCGAAGATACACAGTCTCCCTTTCAAACGATGAGGGGAAGAAGTGCAGAGCGCGTAAGGAGAAATAAGCGCGAACGCGCCGACCCGGAAGAAAGTCTTAAGACTCAAGAGCCATGCGGGGACGACAGTCGTCTGAGCGACGTAAGGAGAAGAGAGTCAGCGGTAAAAAAGAAGAATCAAAATATAGGCGGAAAGGATTGACCCTGACTGGAAAGGCCGAGCGTGGGGAGGCGACAGAGCGAGGCGGAAGGAGAGGGCCTCCTTTGCGCGGATCTCGACCACATCAAGGGAAATGCTCCCACCTAAAAAGGGGGCACTGGGTATCAGGGAGAACCGGAGGGCCGGCTCAACCAGTAGGAATTCGGGAGTCGAAAGAGGTAAAAACAATGGGAAGTAAAACAAGCGGTCTGGCTTCGAGCCGTGTGAAACGAGGGGACTCCTCGAGAAGGGGTCATGATTCGTACGGGCCTAGGAAGAAAAAGAAAATAACACGTTCACCCGTAGAGGAGGGGACTGACGAAATCAAAATACGCCCGCAAGATCCGCTCACTTCACACTATAAAAAAGAGTCGGCAACGGTAAGTCAAGACGAGGACAGACGAAAAACAAAAACTCCGGTTCGGGGGGAAACAGCAAGGAAGACAGAAAGAACACTTCTGTGCCAACAAGAGTGCGAGCTCCTTACGGAAAGCGAAAAGAAATATAGACAAGCACAATTACTCCGTGGGGGGCTCCGCGAGAGGGAAAACCGAGAAATCGACCCTCGTAATAAATCTGTTAGCTGACACGGAAGCAGAGTGGACAAGAGCTGTGTCACCTCCTTTTCAGGGAAGCAATAAAAAGGAAAGGGCACGCTAGACGGCAAGACTGCGGACGATTGGGGAAACAAAGGGGGAGGTCAGCGCACCCGTGAAAAAAAAAAACCAGATCGGGGAGAAGAAACGAACAAGGCTCATCTCACGCGTAAAAAAAGGGCCAACGAGGGAACCCGCGCGAAAAAAAAACCTGCCCTTCTTCGAACGATAAAACTCATTCTACGACAGACGGGGAGCTAGAGGAGAATGCCCTCGAGAAGGAAGAAGACAGACTGAGAGCCGTCAAAAAAAACGGTGCTATAAGAGAAAAAAATGCGAGCCAGAAACCTTCGAATGAAGCCACTGATAAGAAACCCCGTCAGGGACTGGGCTCAACTGCCAAAAAAAGAAAGCAGCGTACATCCACAACGGAGCCGAAGGGGCGATAGACAGGAAGCCCAGGAACACCACCGATTTCGCAAAACAATTCTACGCCAGGAGACCTGCCTATTCGAAGGAACCAAAAGATCAACAAGAAAGGCCTCCTCTTCCTGGGGGACAACGGCCGGCCATAGGATCTTCCCTCCTTTAGGGAGAGGAGCGGGGGTCGAAAATGCCAAGAGGTGAGGAACTCACGAGGAGAGGGGGGGGTTACAAAAAATCTTCCAAAGACGATGTTGGAGGGGGACTCTTCCAGGAAACTGCAGTCTCTATTATTAAGTCAGGGAAGCGAAGAGGTTGCGCAACAACCTCATTAGAAGGCATGATTACATACTCGGGCCAGGTGGACAAAACGGCACGTCGACTGGAAAGAATCTTCAATACGTCTTTCACATGTAGGGAAGAGAGAGCGGCCAAAGGGAAAAGACTAAAAAAAAATGCTACTGGTGGAAGCAGCAAGGGAAGGCAAGGCTCTGTGATATTGGTCCTCTATTAACCAATCGGTGGTGGAAAAGTGGGTTTGGGCGTGAGGAAAAAGCACCTAGCGTCATTGACCAGCAGAGGGAAGTTGAGACAAAGAAGAGCTGAAACCGAACGCCCATACCTTTTGAGGGGTCACTTGATCAGCTCGTTATCTCAACAAGCAAAGGGGCCGTCAGGAAGAACAAGGGAGGGTCAGGGCCCCCAAGGGCAGGGGTCGCATCACCGGTAAATAAGAAATCCGACGAAGAGGGTGACGGGTGGGAGAGGAAGGAACGAGAGATCGTCGGTAGTTTCTTTAGTCGTACAGGACGAGCGGGAGCTAACGAAAAAAAAGGACAGTACGTAGCTACAAGAAGAAAGAAACGCTCGAAAAAGAGTCAAAATACGAGAAAAGGTTCACGTTCAACGAGGCCAGGGGTCAACAAAAGAAGAACGGCCGCTTCCGGTTCCGAAAAGGGGGGGCGCTATCGCGTGCGAGGTTGTTCTGTACAACACAAACCGGGTCATAGCTACGCTAAGAAGGGACGGTTCTGGCAGTCCGGGTAAGTAACAGTGCCAGACCGCGTAAGGAAACTTCGCTCCCATGAAGTCCCTGGGGGAGGTTGCCTGGGTGGGGGCAGGGGCGTGGTCTAGGGTACGGTGCGACTCTGTTAAGGAGGTACGCGAAGGGCGAAAAAGGGAAAGCCGATGCGATCGTCAGACATAAATCGTGCAGTTCGAATCACAAGGATGCGGACAGGTGGGAATTTCACAGTAACGGGGGGTGCCATAGGGAATCGAGCGTCCACCGAGATAAAAACGCACGAGTTAAAAAATTCATCTTCATGTTGGGTAACCACAAGCGGCGGGGGGGAAAGGAAAAAGGGAAGTGCGAAAGGAAAAAGGAAGGAGAAAAGTGCGAGGGGAAGCCCTGTCGTGATAATTAGGAGTCCGAATACAAGTCGAAAAATTCCAGCCCTTCATTCTTTCCCGTCAGAACAGGCTGGGGGAAAAGGTAGAGATCAGACCGAGTCCGAAGAGCTGGGGGGTGAGAGATCGTACGGTGGCGAGAAAAAGGTTATCACTGGGAAAATAAGTTGTTCCACATTACAGTAGAGACAAGGAAGGAACGCTAGTGGAGGTTGGAAAAAAATGACGTTGGGGGAACCTGTTCAGGCTCCGCCGGAGAAGAAGGAGGGCAAGAGTCCGCAAAAGAACCCTAAAAAGAAAGACGCGAAGGGGGGACGCACCAACTAGGGAGTTGAAAAGAAAAGGCCCTTGACGGGAGCAGCGCAGGGGAAAGACGGAATAGAGAAGGTCAAACGTTTCTGTACCCGCCCCAATATCCCTCCCTTAATAACGTGAAAAAAAGGGGAAAAGAACAGCAAAGCGAAAAGAAATAAGGCAATCGTCACTTAGTCAGGAAAACAGGTCCACCGAAACGCGGCGTCCGCGTGAAAAAGGATGGAGAAAGGCCGAAGAGGTCTTCGGGTGGGGGGGGGGTTGCAAAAAACCCGGGCTAACAAATGAGGGGAGAGCCGTACGTGCAAAGCGGTGAGAGAAAGAGTGAAGCCAAAGGGAGACTCGGACTGCATATACCGTGCCAAACTTTATTCTCCTAACTGAAAAGAACGAAGCGGGGGTGCCGCACTGTGCGCGACCAAAGAGCCTCGCGATAGGTCTGGAGCAGAGAGCCCCTGGTGGAGCCGGCGTGGGGACGGCGGCGAAGGGACGGAACCCAGAAAAAAGAGAAAAAAAGGTTGAGGAAAGAAAAGCGAGGTAATCAACCGGACTTCGCGAGGGACGAAAAGGAAAAAGGGCCACGAGGACGATCCAAATCCGGATCGGGCGTGGAACGCTTCACTATCGAACCCTAGCCGGGGGGCACCCAAAATAAAGGTGCCGGTTCGACAGCTACGCAAGACTAAAAAAGGAATCCACGGAAAGCCAGCTGGGTGATAAAGTCAAGCAGGTCGCTAGCGAAGGCAAAGATGATGGAAAAGCGAAAACACCGTTAAAGCATCACTGAACCACCGTAAGGACGGAGTCGGATCAATACAAACTAGAAAAGCCGAGCAGCAAAGGTTCGCAGCTCGGCGACCAAAGGGAAGGGGCACTGCACTCAGGCGGTTCTCCGGTTCTTTAGTTGGAAGTGCGCGGGGACGTACGAAGAACGCCTCGGTTATAAGCGACGGGAGCCTCGGCGGGAACCGGGGACACTCATCAAGTGGGGAAGAAAGGCAAACGCTAAGGGAAGTTGACTCTGAAAAAAAAAAAAAAGAGAGAGGAAAGGAAGAGCCACGACATCCTGATCCAGGGGAATTAAGGGCCCGGTTCGAAAGAACAAAAAGCCGCGGACGCGTCTCCGTATTCTTATCTTACCAAGCGGAAAAACGCAATACAAGGAAGAAACGCCAGGACCATCGAACACAATGCACCTTACCTGGTTGGGGGAGAGAAAAGAAAATATGGGGGGAGAGAGAAGTCTCAAAGTCAGGGCGATCCAAGAACCAGGCCTGATGTGTCGCAGAAGGTGCTGGAGAAAAGAAGAGAGCTGAAAGCGGGGGGGGGAGAAGCAACGACTGCGGAAAGAACGGGCTTGTCACATTATTTACTCGTCTGGACAAGAAGATGGCTCAAATAATGGAAAGAAGGCCAGAGGGGTCCGCTCGTGACTCGTTCACGCCGATCGGCCTGGTCGCTCACAGAGCGTAAACGGGGGGGGGAAAGGTGCGGGGGAGCTCGCACGTGACGAGGGGAGAACCAGATCGTGAAACAAGAAGATAAAGTCTCACCCCTGTCCGAGAAGAAGACCCGGAACGCAAAAGTAGACATAAGGAGCCAGAAGATAAACTGCCGGAGGCAGAAGTTGCTCTACCCGTAGAACTATCGTCTTTACGTCGGCGCCTACACGGGCAACGAGGGAAGCCAAGAGGGAGAACAGAGGCTTGCAAAAGAGCTGCACCGTTTCAAAAACGCTCTCATCCAGGAAAAAAAAGAAGAGGGGGGCAGGAAACGCGAAGAAAGTAACAGACCTGCCGCCTCTCACGGACCTCTTGGGACCGGCGAACTGGAAAGAAGGGGGTCGGTGGGAGGGAATAAGAAGTTCGATTTGCCGTCTGCAATTCCTTCGTCTTGGGGGGAGGAGGGCCAGGAGAACCAACGGTCATGGATTAAAACGGAGGACTCTTGGGAGGGTGGAAGGAAGACGGGAAAAGAGGGCGATCTCCGAGTTATCAACGAGCGCTGCAACAACCCTCCCGGGAAGTGCGGACACAAAGTACCGAGGGGCACAACGGGGTCACAATTCAAGAAAGTCTTATGGGAGGGGTCGTGGTGAAGCGAAATCCCAGAAAAATTCATTTCTGTCTAGCAACGGCAAAAAAAGAAAAACGATCAGACTCAGAGTAGCTCTGCATCGAACGACGTTGACTGATTTTCAAAACAACGACTGGGAACCGGGAGGCGAACCTTACTAGGAATCAACAAAACTTCTTGCCGAGAAAATCTGCCTCGAGGGAAGCTGTCGTGATCATCAGGCGGACGGACCACGTCCAGGGATCCCACAGTTACTAACGTAGGTCTTCCTCATCTCTACTACCTGAAAAAAAGCTAAGGGGGAAAGATACCAGTAAGAGAACAAGGTGAGTATCGAGACGAGGGAAAGGAAAAAAACCCCGGATCTGTTGGCAACACGCTGGATGGAGAAAAAGAAAAAAAATCGGGGTCAAGGAAGCTCTTCGCCCGCAACACTGGAGGGGGGCCAACAAGTGCCGCTAAAGGAAGGGTAGGACGAAAAGAAACTAGGGTAGGACGTAAGCTCGGAGACGGAAAGGCAGCGGAGACGCTGCAAACGACAGCACGCCTAGCCAACCGAACCCAGCCATTTACGAAAAAAGGGAAGTCAGGGGGAAAGCCGGAACAGGCAGGGAACACGCTGAAGCAAACTTCATCAGACAAGACGTCAAAGGGGGAGAAAATGAATAAAGCATCGTGTTACAGAACCTCTCTAAGTCAAGAAGAATACCAAAGGAAAGACAAAAGCGGCAGGTACAACGAGTCACGGCTCCCTATTAAAGGGAAAAAGCGCTGGCAAGAGGTCAAGGGCGCGCAAATGGGAGGAGCGCTAGCGTCGTCATCTAAACACGCATTAGGAGGTTTGGGGGTGGTCGCTAAGTCCAGCCGAAAGGACGTCTACTAAAATACGACCCGAAAAACGGGGAAAAAGAGGGGAAAAAAGAAGGGGCTCGAGCACCTTCACCTAAGTTTGTTTGGGGGAAGAGGGACGGCGTCCTCACGTATTGAAATGTGAGGCTAAAAAATCTAAACGGGGTAAGGAAAAGCGAAGGGGAAAGCTGTAGGGGGGAAGAAAAGACAACCGCCGGGACGAAAGACCGACTAAAAACCGGGACGTGAGGTACGGGAGAAAGGGGCGGGGTGAAAAAACAGGGCAAGCGGGGGCAAGGGGGGAGGGGATATCGTTATTCAATAGTTCCTCAACCTTCCACAAGAATCCGAAGGCTGCAGCCGCAGCCGGGGCGATCGTGTAAGGGGGGAGAGAAGAAAAAAAAACAGAAGCCGGGGGGCGTCTGCTAGACTTCCCAGACGGAGAACAACCGGTTGGAAAGACTGTCCGCGCGATCTGCCCACTAGAGGGGATGCCCGTGCAGAGAACCACGGGACAAGGAAGAGGATCCTGAGGAAAACGCGAAACCTGTCAGACGGGCTTAAAAACGAAATCAAAGAACCGGACTTCAAAGAGATCCGCTTAGAGTATTGGACCTACACACATAGACTGTAACGAACCGGATGTGGGGGGGAAAAAAAAAACTCACTGAAAATTTTCCTCCCGGGCTGGGAATAGGGTGAAGGAAAGGGCCGAACTAAAGAGGGCGCGGGGCCTTTGGAAAGTTGACAAGGAGAGTTGAAGGGGAAAATTGTGGAGAGAAAAGGCGAAAGCGGAAATTAGGGAAGGGAGGAATGGTAACGCCATCTTTTGGGTCACCTTCTTCTTTTGAGGAGAAGAGGGAAAAAAAAAGGAAGTAGCTTGGGGGTGGCTGGAAGAGGGTGTGGGTCGTCTCCGGCAAAGGGCAATAATGCGTGAAGCAGCGTGGCAGGAATAAGAACGTTTCCGGGCGGGTACCTGGGTCTATGCGGGGAGGAAATTACAAGAAAGGCAGCGGGGACTTCTCTATCGTGATCGAGGAAGGAGGGAAAAGATCGGGAGGGGAGGACTCTGGGAAGAGTCAGAGACGCCGTGCACTCCTGGTGTCGGCTACATCAGAGATGAGTCCGAACGCTGGGTGGGCGGAGATCTCCGCTGAAAAAATCACAGGACAGGGTCCGGGAGAGGGGGGACCGAGAAGAAAATCTGTCGCGAACTAAACTTGTCTCACGTATTAGCAAGGAGGCCCGCGCCCACAAAAAATAAAAATTGTAGTGCTCGTCGACAATAAATGCCCCACAGAGGGTTGAAACGAGACGGACTGGGGGGGGGGGCCGGAAAGCGAGAATATATCCTACGAAAGGGCCTCTCTCTGAAGGTTTACACCGAACCGAAGACCTTGCCGATGACAGGGGTAGTACTCATCCGAAAGCAGAGGGGAAGGACGCAGAGAGAATCGGGCTTGTCATCATTTCGGCGGGCGGAAAGAGAGATTGGGAAGGAAACCGAGACCGAAAAGCGTTTTGTGTGAACGGAGTTCTCCGTCAAAAAAGTAAACCGGGGAAGGAGAGCTGCAGGAAGGGGGCTGAGCGAAAAAGATGTTTCTTAGGAGGGGTCATATCCAGGAGAATAGGCCTCGAACAAGGTGTAAAGGGGACTCAGGAATGGGGAAGAACGGACTTCTCGGCTACGAAATAACCTGACAGTCGTAAGGACGGCGAAAAGCGGGAGAAGACCTGAAAAAACGACGAAGAAGAGGACGGGGTTTCCGTTAAACCACTCTTTTCCGACAGACTGCAACCGACGAGCGAAAAAGAAAAGGCAGACGGTTCGCGACCGGCACCGGACTGCGGATTTGTGGGAATAAAATGGTAGGGGAGGGCGATGCGCACCTCACAGGAGAAAAGGAGTGATCAGCGCTAACTGCATCGAAGCACCAATTCTCCTCTACTAAAGTAAGCCCAACAAACCGAACTGCAGCAGAAAAAGGGGGAAAAGCTGACTCAGACGAAATGGTCCGGAGCTAGAAAAAACTCACAACGAGCAAAAAGGTTAAGACTAGGCGAGGCGAGCATGGACTCTATGAGGGGACGATCGGACGGCGCTGAGTTCCTTAGAGAAAGTAGGGAAGAAGCACACGCTTCACAGTCAAGGCTTTTCCAGGCGCCTGGGTGCTCGCGACGTCCGGGAACGAGGCGAGCACGGGTGGAGAAGGGTCGTCCCTCGCGACTGCTCTCCTACCGGACGGGAGGGAAAGAGCGCTCGGACTCAAATTGTGTGCGGTGAGTGAACCTAGGCATAGATCGAGGGTCTGTCACTAGGAGGAGAGGAGAGCGAAAGAGACAATCGCTAGCTGGCGTCATTATAGGAAATTCCAGACTTCGGGAAGGGGAAGACGCATCGTCGGGGTGAAATAGGAACAAGTTCCCCCATTCCTGGGACGGGAGGGAAAGGGTCAGGGAGCGGTGGGCGGAGCAAGAGGAAAAGTGGCAGATCGAGATCGCAAACCACGATGATGGAAAGATAATACTTACCATGTGCATCTCTTAAAAACGAGGCCAAGTCCTCCGTGCCACGGAAGAAGTGCGGGGACAACAAGATGCGAGAGACACCACAACTCGACTTCTTTACAAATCAGAAGGGCATCTCGTAGCCAACTAGTAGTAGGGCTCTGACTCCTCTCAGGGAGTGACTACCAAGAAGAGCGAACGAGTTAGCAGCAAAAACACAACTTGCCCTTTGCTCTCACTCTCGTCTTGGAAAAGGGGAGAAGGCGCCGCAAGGCAGGGAGCGCAGACGGAACCACCGGGGCACCGACGAGAAATAGGGACGCGCAGACGCGAGAGGGGGACAGCTCCCGAAAAAATCCCGGGATAGAAGGAAAATGCGTCTCGTAGGCTACTCATAACGCGCGGACAGAAGAAGACGCGATACCTTAGGACCGGGGCGAAAAGGAAACCCGCAGGATCTAGGCTCATGAAGCTGATCAGAAAGAGAGAGTAGAGCGGGCAGCTTTAAAAGAAAAATCAGAGGTCATGGACGGATCGGTTGTACACCTGAGAAGGGGAAACTGAATCAGTTAAGACAGCTACTCAAGGAGTACGGGGCACAGGTACATAGACCGGAAGGAGGGCAAGAGCCTAGAAAAAAAAACCCATGCTGAAAACAAACAAAGAACGAAGACGTTACAGTCAACTAACGCTCCTTACACTTAGGGGACGGAACGGAGCATGATTGAGGGGGACACAGGGAGTGGTACGAAAATACTCGTCTGCGTAGGATCGAGTTGAAGAAATCGTTCGCCGAGAAAGGCCAGATTCGGGGCGAGCCGGGAGAGCCGAAAAAAAAAACATCATCCAGTGCGTACACCGGGCTCTGAACTAGGGGAGAAGATCATCCTAAACGCTCACTGAGAAGAGAAGAGAAGACGGCCATAATCTTAACAACCTTCCTGTGAGCTACAAAGAGAAAGCTGCCAAACGTGAGACCGCGAGGGGTAGAAATCCAGAGATAGGGGCCACAAAGACATAAATTCTTCACAAAACTCGGGGAAACAAATGCAGGACGGCAAAGAGACGGCGGAGATACAACCTGCATAGGCAGTCCGGACCAGGAAAGCTTAAAACATATTAATGTACTCGAAATGAAGGTTAGCTTAACGGCCATCAAAAATCATAAAAAATAGGTGGGTCAAAAAAAAGGTCGAGAGAAAAACCCGAAGCGGTGGACGGGAACGAAGGGAAAGCAGCTAAAAAACAGAGTGAGCAAGGCTTCCCGCGCGAAAACTATTTCAAATCAATCGGGGAGGGGGAAAACGAGTACAATACCACGCGAAAAGAGAAAAAAAAAAGCCGGTTAACTAAAAAAATCGAAACGAACGAACGGCGTCACAAGGGGAGAGAACTGCCCTCTCGCCGACGCCGCTCTGCTTCTCGCGGCGGAGAAGGAAGAAACCGCTAAAGTCAGAGAAAGGGTAAGAGAGACCAGAACCCAGCTTACCCAACCGGAACCTCGATCAAAGGGAAAGACAAGAGAGAAGAAAACAGAGGGAGCTAAACCAAAAAACAGAAAAAAACGCAAGGAAAACAGCGTCACGCCCCCCTCCCTCCTTTAAAAGGAGGAGAGAAAAAACCCCAAAAAAAGATAGAACCGGGGGCAGACGGCCGTCAGCCTCCGCTTGGGCGATGCAGGTTCTTACCGCTCAACAAGGCAAACTCCTCCGGGCAACGGGGGAAAACCTAAACGGACCTTCCCGACGACCTCGATCGGGTCATTCGATTCCCCACATAAAAAAAACGAGAAAGGAGTGGTGAAAAAAAAGAGAAGTAAAATCAAGATTGGGGTAAGGAGCGGAAAACGGACGAGTACAAGTGGAGAGTATGCGACTCAGCCGCAACAGGGGATTCGGGGAAACATGATCCGGACGAGGCCTGTTGACGACTAGCACTTTAAAAGTCGTCTTGGGGAAGATCGATCGAAGTATTCACAAAGGGGGTTGGAGGGAACAGCTGACGTCTCTACTTGGCGGAAAAAAAAAACGTCTGCGACGGGTTAATATCAAGAAATTCACGATCTAGAGTAGGACTACGAGAAGGACGTTTGTTGGAACTGGGGGGGGGGGAATGTGCGAAAACGTCACATCCTTTACAGAGTCTGGCCTGGAGACCACTCTATATGCCCGTACCTCAAATCTTTTTGTCGCAGGGGAATGGGTTAAAAAAACTGGCGGGAAGGCGCCCGCCAGCACTAGAAGGTGAGTCCCGCGAGAGAGAAAAGGAAAAAGTAGCGGAGAATCCCGCACCCGGATGGCCCCAGGGAGGGGACTCGAGGTAGAGAGAAAGGGGGAGGGTCAGATCTGCGTTTAAAGGTTGTCTAGGTCAAGAGCCAGAATCGGCTGGCTCAGAGAACCAAAACAAAAGGTAAGAAAAAAAGACGGGGAATCGATCAAAACTACAGCAAAGAGAGCGCTAGAAGGAAAAAAAAGGGGCACCCCGCAGAAAACGGCTTCCTTGTATCACAAAGACGGTTCTAAAGCTGCGTGGTGTGGTAAAGAATAGGGATAGTCGATGCAGAGGGGATCTGACCAAACCCGAGCTTTTCTCCACGGACTGGGAGGAACGGGGAGTGGGGGGAGGGGCAGGGGAGCTTGTATCTGGCCCGGGGGGGATAGGCCTAGGGATTCCCAAAGTGCCAAACTGTTTAAATGTGCCGGGTATTGGACTTAAGTGGGATGGGTTCTTTAAACTTAGTCTTCTTTTCATGCGCAAAAGTAGGTGCATACAGGACTACATGATCCTACGTCCGAATACTAATAATTTACGAAATCAAACGGCCGAAGTCCAGTGTGTCCGGGCAAAAAAACGAAAGGGGGGAACTGGCGAAACTCTTACAAATTTCTCGGCCGGCTTAGTAAGGTCTGAAGTCCCTCTTGGGTTTACCACACAGAAGGCGGTGGTCCCGGGGAAGCGGCATGAGAGCCAGAAAAGGGCAAGGTACGGTAGAACGGGAGGCTAGGTAGCCCGTATAATATTGAGCAGAGAACGTGAAAAAGTGGGTAACAGCCAGGGGGAAGGGGAGCGCCTGTCCGACTAGTGAATAGGATCTATGGCTCGTGAGATCGCGGGGGGAAAACTTTTTTTATTCAGGGGAAGCAACAAGCAGAAGAAACAGGGGATAGTCCATGTAGTGGATTTTAAACAACCATTCACATGCGGGAAGAAGCGCAGGGAAGCGCGATTTCGGGGAGTGACTGGTGGACCGGGTTCACGTTCGCACTCCAGGCAAAAGAGGAATTTGATGTTAAAACCGAGTCCGCCCGAACGAAAAAAACAGAGCTCATGGGAAAAAAAAAAAAAACCGTCAGGAAGATGGTCGGGGGCAGCGCCTCCGGGGCGGGAGCACTAAGAGGACTGAGCGAATCAATTTTCTCCGGAAGGGTAGGAAAACCGACCCAACGAGCCACCCGAGAAAAGAAAAAGGGGGAGCGGGGTAGGAACAGAAATGCGCATCCGGAACGGCCAGCATCAGGAACATTAGGAGGATCAAATAACCTGTGGGACTCAAGTGACATCTGTGAAAACCAAATAAAACTTTGCCATAAAGATGTTCGGAAGTTGGGCATTTGGACAACGCAACCATATTCGCATTTTAGTGAGCGAAGGAAGTCAACTGGTTCATCGTTCTAGAGTGACCGTCCCCTGCCTTTGATACCAGGTGATCCATCCAATTGGAGGCTCCCCCCTGCAGAAACATCTTCAAGGAACTGCTCGAACCGAACACCTTTATCAAGGGCTAGGGGGTAGTTGATCGAAAGCCCTGTGAGCCTTCTTTTACGGCGGCGAAAAAAGGGAGCGGGGACCCAGATAGGCCTGCGCCGCCGAAACTTCGCAGGAACGACGTCAGAGAAAGCAAAAGCCAAAGTGCAAAAGGGAAGAAGATCCGGAGCAGAGGCTCCGGCCGGACACTTACACGAGGAGGAACAGAAACGCATAGGTTGCAATCCGAGGCCCGAAGAAGTGATTTCCCTCGGGGGGGAAAGAAACAAGGGGAGGAAAGCCAACTGGAAAAGGAAAAGATGTCGATCAGGCATGAAGTATGCGCGGGCACCGCCTCTGCTGCTCGCTACCCAGATAGGGTCGAACAAAAAAGAAGAAGCCATTCCGTCATGGTATGGGGGAGGGAAACGAAAGGAGCGAAAACCGCATGCACAAGAAACCGGGGGGACCCAGCTAAAGTAACCAACGTACCGCAACTTCACTGCTGCAACGGTATCCCTGGCTTTTCTGGAAAGTGGACGGCCAGGTCAGTAAAACGTGGAAAGCAAAACGGGAAAAAAGACTCGGACGACGAAGGTTGTGACGAACTCACGAACGGGAATAAGGACTGAGACCGGCGAAGGGGGGAGGGGTAGAGCACAAAAAGGTAGATGAAGAGATCAACGACGTAGCGTGTCCTTCTCCTTATCACCCGTGACGGGTCTAAAAAAGGAACGACGTCGTCGCAGAAAGCTGCGTCTTCAAATAGTCGAAAGCGCAGGGTCAACCTGGCCCGCATAAACGATACCAAGGGGGAGACGTGGGCAAGCGGACAAGGGGGGGAGCACACGGAATAGGTGAGTCCTCTCGCGAAAAGGCGTTGGTCCAGAAAAAAATACCAGACGAGGGGGGGGGGGGACAGACCGTTTCTTGTGAAAAAGGGCGTGGGCAAAGAATTACACAAGGTTGACGCCTAGAGCAAAGGAGCACGGGAGAACGAAAGCGAAGAAAAGCGTTTCACAAAAAAAAAAAAAAAAAACACGAGCATCAGGGGGAGTCGAGGCGTAGAAAATCAGGACCGGAGGGAAGATCAGGGGGAAAGACGCGTGGAAAAAAGCGACCTTGTCGCAACCGGGAATCGGAAAGTGGGGG